>OLVO01001332.1_pt1 | contig 25507 bp, 23 predicted proteins | sample 1672571 | NCBI WGS metagenome assembly OLVO01 (sample SAMEA3136700, study PRJEB25190) | human gut metagenome | biome: human gut; feature: human-associated habitat; material: faeces | place: Austria | collected 2013
CAGCAAGCTCTATGTAGCGATGAACCTGTCCTTTGCCTGCTCCCTGCGGATGGGTGAGATCCTGGGGCTGACCTGGAACAATGTCCACATCTCCGATGACGATATTGCCGATGACAACGCCTATGTTTTCATCGACAAGGAGCTGGCGCGGGCCTCCAAGCGGGCCATTGAGATGCTGGGGCAAAAGGACATCTACCATGTGTTCACGCCTCTGTTTCCCAACACCAGCACCAGAATCATTTTAAAGAAGCCCAAGACCGATTCCAGTATCCGCAAGGTGTGGCTGCCCAAGACGCTGGCCTACATCCTGCGGGAATGGAAGAAAGCTCAGGATGAGCTGCGAGGCTTTCTCGGTGACGAGTATCAGGATTATGACCTGGTAGTGGCGCTGCCCAACGGCCGACCCTGCGAGGACCGCATCATCCTGAAGGAGTTTGAGAAGCTGCGGGAGAAGGCAGGGCTGCCCAGGGTGGTCTTTCATTCCCTCCGTCATTCCAGCACCACCTACAAGCTGAAACTGAACCACGGCGACCTGAAGGCCACCCAGGGCGACACGGGCCATGCGGAGATCGACATGATTACCAGCGTGTATGCCCATATCCTGGACGAGGACCGCAAGATCAACGCCCAGAAGTTTGAGAGCGCCTTCTATGCCAATCCCAACCTGCGGGCGGTCCGTCCGCCGGAGGAGCCGAAGGAACCGGCACCGGCGACGCTCGACCTGGAGGCCCTGGTGGAACAGCTCCGGCAGTCGCCGGAACTGGCAAATACCCTGGCTGCGCTGCTCTCGGCGGCACCAGGCGGCAGGTAAGTCCGAAAACTCCAATTAGCAAAGATGGGATTTTTCTTAGCAAGGACGTGGAAATCGTTCGTTTCTTCTTAGCAGGATATACATAGCAGCGCATAAAATTCTCCCGATCCCAAACGAGCAAGAGACCGGGAGAAGCAAAATAAAAAACGCTGCAAACCAGCAAAAAATGGCTTGCAGCGGTGCTTTTGGCACCCCCGGCTGGGTTCGAACCAGTGGCCTGTCGCTTAGGAGGCGACCGCTCTATCCAACTGAGCTACGGGGGCTTATACAGAAAATATTCAATTTTACAGGGCTCCAGGATTCGAACGATTCGATTTTTAGGAGGCGTTCGCTCTATCCAGCTGAGCTACCGGGGCATAGATCTCATACTTTTCGCGGCACAGCAAGGGCTTTCAGCCTCGTCATAGCCGCAGTTTATTGTATCCCATTTTGTCGAAGGTGTCAACGCAAAAAAGGAGCACGACTCACGCCGTGCTCCTTTTCGATCTGTCGGATGAGAATTACTTCTCGTCGTACATGGCCTTCAGCTTCAGCAGGTGCTGATAGCGATCCATGGCGACCTCCTCGTTGCGCTTGAACAGAGTCTCGGCGCGGTCGGGGAACTCGCGGGTCAGGCGGCTGTAACGGGCCTCGTTCATCAGGAAGGCGCGGTAGCCCTCTTCCTTGGGCTCCTTGGAATCCACAATGAACTTGTCGGTCTCAGCAGCGGGGTTGAAGCGGAACAGGTTCCAGTAGCCGCACTCGACGGCCTTCTTCATCTCAGCCTGGCAGTTGGTCATGCCGCCCTTGATGCTGTGCATCTCGCAGGGAGCATAGCCGATGATGAGGGAGGGACCATGATAGGCCTCAGCCTCCTGAATGGCCTTGAGGGTCTGAGCGGGGTTAGCACCCATAGCCACCTGAGCCACATACACATAGCCGTAGCTCATGGCAATCTCAGCCAGAGACTTCTTCTTGGTCTCCTTACCGGCAGCGGCGAACTGCGCCACCTGACCGATGTTGGAGGACTTGGAAGCCTGACCGCCGGTGTTGGAGTAGACCTCGGTATCGAAGACGAAGACGTTGACGTCCTTGCCGGAAGCCAGAACGTGATCCACGCCGCCGAAGCCGATGTCATAGGCCCAGCCGTCGCCGCCGAAGATCCAGATGGACTTCTTCTCCAGATATTCCTTGTCCTTCAGGATGGCAGCCACCAGCTTGCAGGCGTCGCAGTCGCAGAACTTCTCGCCCTTGGCCTTCAGCTCCTCGGCGTGTGCCTTGAACTTCTCAATGCCGGCCAGCTCGTCCACAGTTGCGATGCTGCTTTCCAGAGCCTTGATGTAGTCGGCGGAAGCGGTCTTGTTGGCAGCGCCGTCAGCCATGGTATCCAGCCACTTCTGAGCGGCTTCCTTCAGTTCGGGACGTGCCCACTCCACAGCGATCAGTTGACGGGTCAGGTCAGCCAGACGGTTACGAGTGGCCTCCTGGCCCAGATACATGCCAAGGCCGTGCTCAGCGTTATCCTCGAACAGGGAGTTCGCCCAAGCGGGACCGTGGCCATTCTTATCGGTGCAGTAGGGAGAGGTTGCGGCAGGACCGCCCCAGATGGAGGAGCAGCCGGTGGCGTTGGAGATGTACATCCGGTCACCGAAGAGCTGGGTGACGAGACGGGCATAGCTGGTCTCGGCGCAGCCAGCGCAGGAGCCGGAGAACTCCAGATAGGGCTGCTTGAACTGGCTGCCCTTGACGGTGTTGTCCTGCATGTCGGCCTTGGGAGCGACCTCGGCCACGCAGTAGTCGAACACATCCTGCTGTGCGGCTTCCTCTTCCTGGCCAACCATGGTCAGGGCACCCACGGGGCAGACGCCCACGCACACGCCGCAGCCCATGCAGTCCAGAGGAGACACGGCCATGGTGTACTTGTAAACACCCTTGCCCTTGCCAGCCTTCACGTCCACGATCTTGGCAGCGGCGGGAGCCTTGGCGGCCTCCTCCTCAGTCAGAGCGAAGGGACGGATGGTAGCATGGGGGCAGACATATGCGCAGTTGTTGCACTGGATGCACTTGGAAGCGTCCCAAGTAGGAACGGAGACGGACACGCCGCGCTTCTCATAAGCGGCAGCGCCCTGCTCGAACTGACCGTCCACATGAGGCAGGAAGGCGGAAACAGGCAGGCTGTCGCCGTCCATACGGCCCACGGGGAACATGATGTCCTCCACCTGCTTCACAACGCCCTCGCGGCCGGTGAGCTTGGTGGTCACAGTCTCGTCCTTGGCGTCAGCCCAGTCGGCGGGCACGTCGAACTTCTTGTAGGCGGTAGCGCCCAGATCGATGGCCTTGTGGTTCATGTCCACAACGTCCTGACCCTTCTTCAGGTAGGAGTGGGTGGCGGCGTCCTTCATGTACTGCAGGGCCTCGGTCTCAGGCAGGACCTTTGCCAGAGAGAAGAAGGCGGACTGCAGAATGGTGTTGGTACGCTTGCCCATGCCGATCTGCTTGGCCAGGTCGATGGCGTTGATGGTGTAGACTTGGATGTTGTTCTTGGCGATGTAGCGCTTGGAAGCGGCATCCAGATGGTGGCTGAGCTCCGCGTCATCCCACTGGCAGTTGATCAGGAACACACCGCCGGGCTTCACATCGCGGACGATGGGGAAATGCTTGGTGATGTAGGCAGGCACGTGGCAGGCCACGAAGTCAGCCTTGTTGATATAGTAAGAAGACTTGATGGGCTGATCGCCGAAGCGCAGATGGCTGACGGTGACGCCGCCGGTCTTCTTGGAGTCATACTGGAAGTAGGCCTGGATGTACTTGTCGGTATGGTCGCCGATGATCTTGGTGGAGTTCTTGTTGGCGCCAACGGTACCGTCGCCGCCCAGACCCCAGAACTTGCACTCGATGGTGCCGGCAGGAGCAACGCCGGGAACGGCCTTCTCCTCCAGAGACAGGTGGGTGACGTCATCCACGATGCCCAGAGTGAACTCGTGCTTGGGAGCGTCCTTCTTCAGCTCGTCATACACGGCAAAAACGGAGGCGGGAGGCGTATCCTTGCTGCCCAGACCGTAACGGCCGCCGATGACCTTCATGTCATTGAAGCGGTTGGCGTTGGCCAGAGCGGTGACAACATCCTTATAGAGAGGCTCGCCCTCGGAGCCGGGCTCCTTAGTGCGGTCCAGAACGGCCAGAGCCTTGCAGGTAGCGGGGATGGCAGCCAGCAGCTTATCGGCCCGGAAGGGACGATACAGGTGGACCTTCACCATGCCGACCTTCTCGCCGTGAGCGTTCATGTAGTCGATGACTTCCTCTGCCACGTTGCAGATGGAACCCATGGCGATGATTACGCGGTCAGCGTCGGGAGCGCCGTAGTAGTTGAAGAGCTGATAGTTGGTGCCCAGCTTCTCGTTGATCTTGCCCATGTACTTCTCGACGACCTCGGGGAGATCCTCGTAGTACTTGTTGCAGGCTTCACGGTGCTGGAAGAAAATATCGCCGTTCTCATGAGAACCGCGCATCATGGGACGCTCGGGGTTCAGGGAGTGCTTGCGGAACGCGTCAACAGCGTCCATATCGCACATTTCCTTCAGATCCTCGTAATCCCACACGGCGACCTTCTGGATCTCGTGAGAGGTACGGAAGCCGTCGAAGAAGTTGATGAAGGGAACGCGGCCCTCGATGGCGGCCAGATGGGCCACGGGAGCCAGATCCATGATCTCCTGAACGTCATTCTCGCACAGCATGGCGAAGCCGGTCTGACGGCAGGCCATCACGTCGGAATGATCGCCGAAGATGTTCAGAGCGTGGCTGGCCACGGTACGGGCGGACACGTGGAACACGCAGGGCAGCAGCTCGCCGGCGATCTTGTACATATTGGGGATCATCAGCAGCAGGCCCTGAGAGGCCGTGTAGGTGGTAGTCAGCGCACCGGCTGCCAGAGAACCGTGGACGGTACCGGAAGCACCGGCCTCAGACTGCATCTCGCACACCTTGACGGTGGTGCCGAAGATGTTCTTCTGACCGTTGGCTGCCCACTGGTCCACATAGTCTGCCATGGGAGAAGACGGGGTGATGGGGTAGATACCCGCCACTTCGGTAAAGGCGTAGCTGACATACGCAGCCGCGTTGTTACCGTCCATGGACTTGAATTTTCTTACCATAAACTCTTACCTCCTGTCGGTGGATACCGTCTGCAGAACGGCTCTCACCGGTTTTTGGCATTTGGGCTCTCTCTTCTCAAACGCCATTCGCCGTAATTGTAGCACTTCCTCTACAATTTGTAAACAGAAAAGCTCAGATTTTGAAACTTAATCGGTTTTCTTGTTCTTTTTTGGAAAAATATGTTTATTTTTTAACTTTGCCGCCCTTTGGGTTTCCAAAAATCATGAAGTGTGGTACAATTTTTTTAATCATAAAAATGTAAACAAAATTTTAACTTTTTTCAGGAGGCGCCGCTATGGTCACCACTGTGCGTTCTCTGGGCCTCAACGGTATTGCCGGCTATGAGGTCACAGCCGAGTGTTTTCTCTCCGGCGGTCTGCCCGCCTTCGACATCGTGGGGCTTCCGGACGCCGCCGTTCGGGAGGCCCGGGAACGGGTCCGGGCGGCGGTGAAAAACTGCGGAGCAAAATTTCCCGTCAGCCGCATCACCGTCAATCTGGCCCCCGCCGGTACGAAAAAAGCGGGCACGGTCTACGATCTGCCTATTTTCGTAGGGCTGCTGGCGGCGGACGGAGATCTGCCTACCCCGCCCAAGGACGCCGCCTTTATCGGTGAACTAAGTCTCACCGGTGCCCTGCGGGGTGTCAGCGGCGTATTGCCCATGGCGCTGGCCGCCCGGGAGGCAGGTATCCGGACGCTGTACGTCCCGGCGGACAACGCTGCCGAAGCAACGCTGGCGGAGGGATTGACCGTCTACGGCGTTCCGGACGTGGGCGCACTGGTGGCCCATCTGAAAAACGAGACCCCTCTCTCCCCCGCCCCGGTCTGGGTACCGGAGCCGGAGGAAACCGGCCTGCCGGACTTGCAGGACGTGATGGGACAGGAGCATGTAAAGCGGGCACTGGAGATCGCCGCAGCAGGCGGGCATAATCTTTTGCTGATTGGCTCCCCCGGAGCGGGCAAATCCATGCTGGCCAAGCGGCTGCCCTCTATTCTGCCGGAGCTGAGCCGTCCCGAAGCGCTGGAGACCTCCGGCATCTGGTCCGTGGCGGGATTGACGGACCCCCGCCACCCTCTGCTGACCCAGCGGCCCTTCCGCTCCCCTCACCACACCACCTCCGCCGCCGCGCTGGCCGGCGGCGGGAGGATTTCAAGAAAGGGTTATAAACCGCCCCAGAACGCCCTGTGCGGCCCGGCGAGATCTCTCTGGCCCACAACGGGGTCAGATTTTCCGAAAGCTCGGCCTAAACGAGTAACTTTTGCGTCAAAATTCAGTCAATTTTGGCTTGATAATCGCTAAATTTGCAATCAATTTCCGCAGGATTTCTGATAATTATTCATCTCTTTTGTGTGCTTTTTCAGCAATTCTGACCGCTGCAAATGTACCTTTATAGCCTTTACCCCCATATAAATGATGTGATATAATGGCTTTAAACCATTTCGCAAAACTATGATTTCACATAAAGAGAGGGCTGTTTGAATGGCTGGAAACAAGAGCCTTAATGCAGCTGCGGTAGCCAAGCAGGATGAGTTCTATACTCAATTAACCGATATCGAGAAAGAGCTACGGCACTACCGAAAGCATTTTGTTGGCAAGACCGTACTTTGTAACTGTGATGACCCGTTTGAATCAAACTTCTTTAAGTATTTTGTACTTAATTTCAACCGATTGGGCCTCAAAAAATTAATCGCCACCTGCTATACCGGTTCGCCGATTGCCAATAGCCAATTTACTTTATTTGACTCCCCTGAATCCGGTGAAGACCCCAACACGCCTTACATGGCCATAGTGACACAGGTTTACGATACTACTGGAGATGGTGGTATTGATATGCTTGATGTGGCTGCCTTGTTCCGGTCGGGGAAAAATAAATTATCCAAGTTGGAAGGCGACGGTGATTTTCGAAGTCAAGAGTGCCTAAAACTTATGGATGAGGCCGACATTGTAGTTACTAACCCGCCGTTCTCGTTATTCCGTGAGTATGTTTCTGCTCTGGTTTCCCGACATAAGAAATTTATCATTATAGGTCCGTATAACGCTACAAAGTACAAAGAAATTTTTTCTCTAATTATGGCCAATGAAATCTGGCTGGGTTACAACAATGGGGATATGTCTTTTACTGTACCAGACAGCTACGCCCCACGACAAACCCGCTATTGGCAAGACGAAAACGGCCAGAAATGGCGTTCAATGGGCAATATAGCGTGGTTTACGAACTTGGATATAAAAAAGCGCCACGAAGAACTTATTCTTGTAAAGCATTATGACCCAGACAATTATATTAAATTCGAGAATTACGATGCAATAATCGTTGATAAAGTCGCCGATATCCCTTGCGACTACTCGGGGGTAATGGGGGTACCTATTACATTTTTGAATGTTTACAACCCGGACCAATTTGTAATATACGGAAGAACCGGAAATATTGAGTGGGCAACTACCAATTGCGGATTCTTCACTCCCCCTTCCGAGGCCAAACAACATATTTATAAGCAGCAAAATCGAACATGGCGCGTTCAAAATGGGTACTATGTAACCGAAGACGGTATTGCTCACACTGTGTATGATCGCTTTTTCATTCAGAACAAAAAGCCGGAAGTGCCCAAGAGGTGAGATGTGTATGCAGATAGACGAATTGCGAATTACTGTCCGCGAAGTATGTGAAGGCTACTTTAACGACGCCGAAGAAGGCGTGGTCGGCTACGATGACCAGCTGGACATCCGCCCGAAGTATCAGCGGGAGTTCGTTTACAAGGATAAACAGCGGGATGAGGTCATTCGCACTGTGATGAAGGGCCTCCCTCTGAATGTCATGTATTGGGTTGATCGTGGCGAGGAATACGAGGACGATCCCGACGAACCCAGATACGAGGTGCTGGATGGTCAACAGCGTACTATCTCCTTGTGCGAATATGTAGACGGGACCTTCTCCGTGGATGACAAGTACTTTAACAATCTGCCCAGCGACACGAAGAAGAAGATCCTTGATTATGAGCTGTTCATCTATGTCTGCAATGGCACTGACTCGGAAAAGCTGGACTGGTTCCGCATTATCAATATTGCAGGCGAACAGCTTACAGAGCAGGAACTTCGCAACGCCGTCTATGCTGGCTCTTGGGTGTCCGATGCAAAGCGATACTTTTCAAAGACGGGCTGCCCTGCCTCCCAAATGGCGGATGATTATTTGAAGGGGTCCAGCATCCGACAGGAATATTTAGAAACCGCCATCCTCTGGGCCGCCTCCGCCGAAGGAATTAGCATCGAACAGTATATGGCACGCCACCAAAGCGACCCAACTGCACAGGCCCTATGGAGCTATTTCCGCTCCGTCATCGATTGGGTACAGGCTGTTTTCCCGAAGAAACGCAGGGAAATGAAAGGACTCCCTTGGGGCCTCTTCTATAACGAGCACGGCAAAAGGACCGACTTGGACCCTAAAGCACTGGAGGATCGCATCAGCGAACTCATGGCTGATGAGGATGTTACCCGGAAATCGGGTGTATATGAGTACCTGCTCACCGGGAATGAACGTGCATTGTCTATCCGTGCGTTTGATAAGCGAGATGCGCGGGCTGCCTATGAACGGCAGAAAGGGGTCTGCCCCTTGTGCGGCGAGCATTTTGACTTTGATGAAATGCAAGCCGACCACATAACCCCTTGGAGCAAAGGTGGCAAAACTACCCCTGATAACTGTCAGATGTTGTGTCGGGACTGCAATTTGAAGAAAAGTGCAAAGTAAGAGAGATGCCCCTCTGAGATAGAAGAGGGGCATCTTTTTCTGCTAAAATGGCCGTTTCAAATGTTGTTGATTTTCGCTCTGGTATTCCGCAAGCATCCTATCAACAGTTTTTTCTATGTAGTCCGCTTTAGGGAGCAACAGGCATGCGGTGTACTCGTAGAAGTAGTATAGTCCTCCGCTGTTTTTCATTTTGAAGTGGATTGGGTCTTCCCGACATCTTTCTTTTAATCTCGGCAATGGGTTTTCCTGATTAGGTAGAAAGCGGCTGTGGCAGGTTTGTGTAGTCACATAGTTTTTGACATGATAGTCTGGAAAAGCTCGCTCCAGAGCAACTGTAAGGGCCTCTACTTCAAGTCGCCCTGTTAACGGAGCATATCCTATATCAGCATAGCGGATACGCCACCCAATCCTATATGAATCATCGGTCTGCTGGTATTCGTCAATTCGATCATCAAAAACTTGGAAACCTCGTTTGACTGCAGATGTTTTGACATCATTGCCTGCTCCCGCATATAAGCTGCTCGTTGCGTTGAGCCGCTCCTTCATTACAGATACCTGATACAATACCCCAGCATGGAAGTGTTCTTTTAAGACTACGAAAAATTCCGAATCTTCTATCCTCTTAACCAGCGATTCAAGCGTTCGATTGTACTCTTCCATTAAGCCCCGTTCCCTGTTGAACAACATCCCATGCACCTCTTTCTACGGGTGGCAACGGCCACACGGCTCGTACCCCATCGCGATAACCTCATCTCTTGTCCCCGTGAACTCCTGCCTGCCATCCTTTCTACTTTCCGCTATCAGACCTCATATCGAATACTAAGAGCCGGAATAAATCTTGTGCGCGGGCCTTTCCAGTCATCAACGGTTGTGTGATCTATAATTAACTGATTTTGAAAGATTCGAGTACCACTGCTGGAGTAAAGTCCCGCACTCTGTGCATATTGCTTCTTGAAGGTCGGCTTAAAAACTTGCTGTGCCTCTCCCTTCAAGTAATATGGTCCCTTGACCAAGGTTACTTCTTGTCTATCATTATTTTTTTCCAGAAGGCTAAATGGCCCTTTCGACAGCACTGTTTCATGCTCAGACGACCATGAAAGTAATAGCATACACCAGGGGCTTACTTGGAATCCATCTGGCGCAAGAGCTTCCGAAAGTCTCTCTGCAAGCGCTTGCCCGTCATCAGTAATAACTGTGGAAATACGCTGAGTCTCTAGGCCCAGCAAATTTGCTTGCGAACTCTTTTCCTCAACTATGAATGTAGGCTCACAAGTATCTTTCCTTGTAGACTCCATGTGTAAATCCGGACGATATACTATGTAGCCTCTGTATACAAAGTGATCATCATGTTGACCATGCTCCCCTGCATAGTACAAAACAGATTTCCGGACTATGTCAGCAATGTATGTTACGTTTTCCGCTATCAAGTAATCCCGGCATTTCTGGGGCTCCCCTAAGTTATTGCTTTGGTGGAAGGCACTATTCACTTGATCAGAAAAACTAGTCATTGTCTATCACCACCCTCTTTTCCTAAATCGTCCACCTTTTCAAACTGATTTCCATTACACTCTTCTTTCCACAAACCAACGTTCAATATTGTTCCCTGCTAGAGCCGTACTTTGCTCAAAAAATATGTACGTGTGATCCTTACCGCTTATATTTCCTTTCCCTTGAGCATTTCGGACACCCGTGCCCCTTCGTTCTACTAGCTATTGTGGCTCTCCATACACACCCACATTGAACACATTTCCACCAAGCCTTTTTCTCACTTCCAGGAAGCAAAAAATGCGGATTCAACTCGGTATTCTTTTCGTAGTTCCATTCTTTCATCAATTCTGGATGAAGAGTCTCCAGATCATTTACCCCGCTCTTAGGAACTCGTCCGCTACAGCAGGGGCATCCTGATCCACGTTTACGGTTGTTGGGGCTTGCCTCCCAAGCGTATCCGCATTTGGAGCAAAGCCACCATACTTTTCGATTGTAGCCCGCTGTTATATCCCTTGGGGTTAGGGTTCCGTTATTTTGAGGGTGCCACTCTCGTGCCAATTCTGGCTGTGTTTCCTCAAGCGATCCTCTCTGTTCAACTACGTGTTTTGTAAAGGTTATACCCTGTTTGGATCTGGAGCATTTTTCACATCCAGATCTTCCTGGTCTTGTCATGCTGTTGATACTACTCTGCCATTCATGGCCGCAGTCTGGGCATTTCCACCATACTACTTGATTTGAACTCACAGTAAACATATTTGGAGCAAGGCTTCCATTTTTATTATAGTCCCATTTGGTGACTACATCTGGACGCAACTCCGCTAGAGAGTTGGGGATCGCAGTTAAGTATTGGAGAATTTCTGGCCGATCACGTTCTAGATTAACATCAACCGTGCTGTGGTATTGATGCGGTTTTTTACGCGTCCACATATTTGAGTTCCGGTCTATCGAGTCCAACACAGCCTTTATTACTTGCTCCAGGTCGTTATATCCACGCACCTTTGGTATGTAATAGACAGCATCAGCCACGTTCTCCCATTGGGCATCCGTTGTCTCTTTCACTCGTATGAGGGTAATCTGATTCCGTTGACAAATTTCATATTTCTTTTTCTCACGTCGATACTGCGTCGCTGTGTTATGCCAATTTGCGCCATCAAATTCGATCCCCAGGCGAATAGACGGGATGTAGACGTCCAACTCCATAGAGTGTGAGAAGATTTCTTTGTACTTATTCACCGCATCTGGATATAGTTTTTTTACATAATAGAGGATTGCCTGCTCCGGGAAAGAACTTTGATTCCGGGCATTGCAAATAGGACATTGCGTATCATCGGTATTTCTATCATGAATTGTGGCCTGATACTCATGTCCCAAAGGGCAAAGCCACCACACCTTTCTTCCGCTATTAGCCGTAACATCAGAAGGTGTCAGGTCTCCATTCTTTTCTGTGTGCCATTCTTTTGCCAGCCGGGGATTGACAGTTTCTAGATCGTTAAACCCCTTTAGAGCTTTGTGCCCGGAACAATATGGGCATCCATATCCCCGGTGAGTTCGTTTGATGATAAGTTGCTCGTAGGCATGCCCGTTTGGGCAAAGCCACCATACCTTTTTACTGCTTCCTGACGTCACGTCGGAGGGGGCCAGAGCGCCATTCTTTTCCGGGTGCCACTCTATTGCCAGCGCAGGGTTGACCGTTGCAAGATCGTTGACCCCTTTCAACGCCCTATGACCAGAACAGTATGGGCAACCATACCCTCTTTGAGCACGTTGATTAATCACCATCTGATAGGCATGTCCTTTGGAGCAAAGCCACCAGACCTCTTTTCTAGACCCAGCAGTAACATCATTCGGCTTCAAGGCTCCATTCTTCTCTGGATGCCACTCCATAGCCACCGTAGGGGCCACGGTGGCTAAATCGTTTTTCCCTCTCTCCAGCCTTGTCATACGAAGCCCCCGTCTCTGTAGTTCGCACGTTACTACACTCTTCTCTCCACAAACCAGCGTCCGATATTGTTTCCGGTCAAAGCCGTACTTCGCTCAAAGAACAGGTATGTTTGCTTTCCATTTACCCAAATCGTGTAGCGGTCACCTTGCCCCCCCGCCTTCTGGGCGGCGGCTTGGCAGACGTGGCTCACCTTGTCTATCTCGTACTCGTGACCATCTTCCCAGATTACGCTGGTTGGGATCATTAGGCCATCTGCGTTGAACCGTGCCTTGGCCCCAACATAAACCTTGATGTTGTTCGGAGCCGCTTCATCAACAACTTTCACCGTCCGACACCCCCAACTCCATATCTTTCATAAAAGCCCCCGTCGATGTGATCGGCGGGTCGACTACTTTATAGCCCTTCCGCTTTAAGACGCGAAACTTAAAGTCGAGGAGTTCCGGTGGAACCCGCAGAAGCGCCGCCGCATTAAAGAATGAAACATCGGCATTCAACCGCTCCAACACGTCCCGATCCGTCATTAGAAACTCCGCCGCGAATAGGTTCGCTTCATATTCTTTCTGATCCGTTGTATCAAAGAGGGCAAAGTCGTGGAAAGCCGTCACTCCACGGCTCCCCCTATGTAGGATCGCATGCCCCAACTCGTGGGCCGCGATGATGCGGTGCAGGTGCTTTGGCAAGTCAGAGTTTATTGTGATGATCCGCTTTCTGCTCTGGGCCAAGAAGAACCCTTTGCATGCCCCCTCGTAGGAGCCCATCGGTTCCATGGTTACCATGATCCCGAGGTCAGAACAGAGGCGGAAGGGATCGTCCTGCTTGTACTTTCGTTGCAGGCCCTTCACCCTTTTGCTGATTACATCAATCGTCATACTGGCGCACTCCTTATAGTCCGACTTCTATAACGTACAGTAAGAGATGTCCCAAAATACGGACTACGCCTTTTTTCGGCCATAGGTTTTCTTGGCCTCTTCTTTGCATTTCAGGTACGCCTTCATAATGGCCGCAAAATAATCGTCTTTCGCATCTTCAGATAGTTCGCCGCCAGCAAAGAGCGCAATGTTCCGCTCCAGGAGTTCATCCATCTCCTTGGCACCTTTGTCTCCATAGGTGCCTCGCACCGCTTCAACATACTGCTTCTTCTCCAGGCCGTACTGAGGATCGGTGATCTCATCTCGAGCCAGGAAGTCCAGAGAGACATCCAGGGCCTCTGCAAGTTTCCGCATGGTGGACGAACGAGCCCGCGCGTCGGTTGACTCGTAGGAAGCAATGGTTCTCTTGGAAACCCCCACCCGATCCGCAAGTTCCTGCTGGGTTAGCCCCTTCACCTCGCGGCTCCTCTTGATCTTGTCGGAAAAAGTCATAGTGAAATTCCTTTCCCAAAAAATTCAGCCGTAACTTCATCAACTTCATTTTTTCTATTGACTTAACTTCATCATCCTGTTAGTATATGCGATGAAGTTAAGGTGAAGTTTATAATTGAAGTTTACACGCAAAACTTCACCTTGTCAACAGGGAATAGAAATTTTCTGGAGGTGAAAGCAGTTTATGGGTTCGAGGGTAATTCTACATAGTGATCTAAACAGCTTTTATGCCTCGGTCGAAATGATGCTAAACCCCTCCCTTCGTGGGAAGGCAGTTGCTGTATGTGGAAGCACCGAAGATCGACATGGCATTGTTTTGGCAAAGTCCGAGCTGGCCAAGCGGGCCGGAGTGAAGACGGGAATGGTTAACTGGGAGGCCCGGCAACGATGTCCGAATCTAATTGCCGTGCCACCACAATATGACCAATATCTGAAATATTCGGCATTGACACGCGCCATTTATGACCTGACACCGCGTGGAATCATCCAACGTCTGTCCCTCCTGGATGTGGACTACAACATGGTTTCTGCATACGGTCACTTCGGGAAGCCAGATCTTCCCTGGGAGATGTGACCATGCCGCGCCGACCCAACACCCCCTGCAAGCATCCAGGGTGTGCACGGCTGGTTCCCTACGGCCAGACCTACTGCGAGGAACATGCTCCTCTCCATGGGCACGACGTCAGGAGCACGAAGGAGAAGGGCTACGACTCCCGCTGGCAGGCGGCCCGAAAAGCCTACCTGCACAGTCACCCTCTGTGTGTGCGGTGTCAAGCGGAGGGACGGTTGACTCGGGCCACGGTGGTGGATCACATCGTTCCTCATCGAGGTGATCCCATCTTGTTTTGGGATCGAGAAAACTGGCAGGCGTTGTGTAAATCATGCCATGATCACAAAACTATGACGGAAGATCGCTACCAGGAGTTCCGGTACCGATGACCGTGGGGGAGGTCAAATCTCTACAGCCCCAAGGGTAAAAGACCGGCGCCCCCTCAAACGTAAATTTTCGCGGAATTAGCAAGGGGGGACACCCACGGCAAGGGGCCCAGAGCCTTTCAACCCTTGGCACAGCTACCCCCAAACGCTCCCCCTTCCGCGAAAAAGTTCACCTTTCGCGGCGGAAAAGGTGAAGTTTCCCATCGAAAATTCACCGCCGGGAAAGGACGAGGCTGATGACCCAAATTCAGGAACAGCAAATCCGGGATCTCCGCATGCGCGGTGTCGGCTATAAGGCCATCGCCTCGATCACCGGCCTGACCCGCGACGTTGTCCGCAACTACTGCAAGCGGCAAGGCTTCCATGGGCTGGGGACTGAAGTGACCGTGAATGTCAGGGAACAAATTAAATTGGGGCTTGCCTGTCAGGGTTGCGGGAAGCCCCTCGTCCAGCCGAAAACAGGACGGAGGCGGCGTTTCTGTTCCGACGCTTGCCGCCGAGCGTGGTGGTCAGCGCACCCCGAGTTAGTGCATCGCAAAGAATCCGCTTTTTACAGCGGCACCTGTGCCAACTGTGGGAAGCCGTTTGTTGCATACGGGAACCGCAATCGGAAATATTGCTCCCATGCTTGCTACATCCAGGCCCGCTTCGGCTAGGGGTATTTGTCACAAAAGAGGCTGACAAATCTTGTCCAATCTCCAACTTGCTATCGTCACCCTTCAGAGTTAATATGCGCCTACCAAACAAAAGAGGCGCTCTATGAAAGCATGTGAAATATGGGAACTGGCGAAAGAGAATCACCAGATTGTTCAGTACATCTTCGACACTGACACTCCGGTACCACAACTCTTCCGTATACAGTCCTGCATGGACTTGCTCAAAAAGCGGATACCGGCCCTTTGGGGCGTAGACCCGAAAAAGAACGCTCTGATTTTTCAGTCAGAGGATGAGGGGCTGGTATGTGTGATCGTTGCTTTTGATGATGAAAGCGGCATAGCCTCCCTGGCATTTTCTATCGGAGCCGAACTAGAATAATGCTCCATCGATCCACAGTCTGGGCATCTGCCATTGGCAGATGCCTTTTTCATTTCAGGAAGGAGTCCTCCCCTATGAATGCAAATACAAAAGCGATGGAGTGGCGCACCATTCCGATTGGTGATCTACGACCCGCCGCGTACAATCCCCGGAAGAAACTCAAGCCCGGCGACAAGGAGTATGAGAAGATCAAAAACTCCATTCAGGAGTTCGGCTATGTGGAACCCATCATCGTCAACTACGACATGACCGTTATCGGTGGCCATCAGCGGCTGACCGTCCTGAAGGATCTGGGATATACCGAAGTAGACTGCGTCGTCCTCCATATCGAGGACGAGAACAAAGTCAAAGCCCTGAACATTGCCCTCAACAAGATCACGGGCGCTTGGAATGAGCAACTCCTAGCCGATCTTCTAGTCGACCTCCAGGCGGTCGATTTCAATACTGACCTCACCGGCTTTGAAGCCCCGGAGATCGAGCAGTTGTTCTCCAAGGTACACAACAAGAAAATCAAAGAGGATGACTTCGACGTGGATGCGGAGTTGCTGAAGCCCACGGTGGCCCAGCCGGGCGACCTCTGGCTCCTGGGCCGCCACCGGGTGATCTGCGGCGACTCCATCCTCCCCGACACGTTTACCCGGCTGATGGACGGAAGCCTTGCAAATCTGGTGCTCACCGATCCTCCCTACAATGTAAATGTAAAGGAAGCGGCAGGCCGGATCAAAAACGACAACATGCCGGATGATGAGTTCTACAAATTCCTTTTTGCGGCCTTCGCCAATGCCGAGCAGAACATGGCTGACGATGCCTCCATCTATGTGTTTCACGCGGACTCCAACGGCCTCATCTTCCGTCAGGCATTCAAGGACGCTGGCTTCGTACTGTCTGGATGCTGTATCTGGAAGAAGGATCATCTGGTTCTGGGCCGCTCCCCCTATCAATGGCAACATGAGCCGTGCCTCTTCGGTTGGAAAAAAGGCGGTAAGCATCTATGGTATTCCGACCGGAAGCAGACCACTGTCTGGGAGTATGACCGGCCCACCCACAGCAAAGATCACCCAACCATGAAGCCGGTCGCCCTGATGGCATACCCCATCCAGAACTCGACTATGACCAACTGCATCGTGCTTGACCCCTTCCTAGGTTCCGGCTCCACCCTGGTGGCCTGTGAGGAAACCGGGCGGATTTGCTACGGCGTGGAACTGGATGCTAAGTTCGTCGACGTGATCGTCCGCCGCTACATTGAAATGGTGGGCGATGACTCTGGCGTATTCGTACAACGCGGTGAGGAGCGTCTCCCTTACGCCTCGCTCCCTCGCCCATCTTAGTGGATTATGATGCATTTTGGCCCCTTCTATTTGGTGCTACATCAAGGGTGACCACCCGGCCATCGTCACAGTGGAGCAGTGGGAGTCCGTCCAGAATGCGCTGGCGGATCGGCGGGAGCATTTGGACACACCCCTGCCTCCACCACCGAAGGAGCCACGATCTTCTCACGTCCGGTATCCCTTATCCGATCTACTCTATTGCCCCCATTGTGGTGCAAAACTCATTCACAAATGGAGTAAGGGAAGTCGGGAGTATTGGGCCTGCCGAACTAACGTCAAGGTTTCCGCCTCAGCTTGCAAGGGGATCTGGCTTCCGGCTCCGGTGGCGAATGCGTGGGTTGGGATCGCGGAACCAGTGACGGTGATCCCATACCAGGACGAATACTTCATGCAACGATTCACGGCAATTCCGAAGGTAGAGTATGACGCTTTCAGCGATTGCCCGTACAGAGAGGGGGCATGATCTGTGGCGCGTGAAGTTGTACACATCCCGGCAAAGAAAGAACTGACGAACCGCGCGGCAGTGGAGGAGCGGAAAATCCGGCTGGCGGCCTATTGCCGGGTTTCCACAAAGAATGAGGATCAGTTACTCAGTTTTGAAAACCAGAAGTCCTTTTTCGAGGACTATGTGAAGCGTCACCCGGAGTATGAACTGGTGGACATCTACCCTGACAAAGGGATCACCGGCACCAACACCAAAAAGCGGGACGAGTTCAATCGCATGATTGCGGATTGCAAGGCTGGGAAGATCGACATGGTCGTCACCAAAAGCATCTCCCGGTTTGCCCGGAACACAGCGGATTGCCTCTACTATGCCCGCATGCTGAAGGATATGGGCATTGGGATCTTGTTTGACAAGGAAGGCTTGAACACCCTGGATGGATCGGGAGAACTGCTGTTCACGATTCTCTCCTCCCTGGCCCAGGACGAGAGCCGCTCCATCAGCGAGAATAGCCAGTGGGGCATTCGCTACCTATTCAGCTCGGAGGGTCGCCTGCATTTGAACGCAAAGCGGTTTTGGGGATATGACAAGGACGCCAACGGGCGGCTGGTCATCAACCCGGAGCAGGCTAAAATAGTTCGCCGCATTTATCGTGAGTTCATGGAAGGAAACGGCCCCGGTGTCATTGCCCGGCGGCTCCGGGAGGATAAGATCCCCTGCCTCATGGGAAAAAGTGAATGGGCGGTGGCGACCGTCCAAGGCATCCTGCGGAATGAAAAATATAACGGCGACGCCCTTCTGCAGAAAACCTATACGGTAGACTTCCTGACTAAGAAAACCGCGAAGAATGAGGGGCAAGTGGAGCAGGTCTTGGTGAAGGACGACCATGAAGCAATCATCCCCAAGGACTACTGGAATGTGGTTCAGTTGGAGCTCCAGCGCCGCGCCGATTTCCGCAAGCGGTATGGCCTGCGGACAATGGGCCGCTACACCGACGAACAGCCTTTTTCGACCAAAGTGATCTGCGGCGTGTGCGGGGATCTCATCAATCGCCGGACACTTCAGCGCCTGAACAAAGGCTACTCCATTGTTTGGATGTGCGCCAGTTACTATCGGGAGAAGAAGGTGCCCGGTTGCGGCAATATCAAACTGCGGGAGGTTCATCTGCAGGACGCCTTTATGGAGGCTCTGAACTCGATTGTGGCAAAGCGGGAGAAGTACATTCCCTATTGGGAAAAGGCCATCGAGGACTCCGAGCATGATCCCTTGAAAGCCTTCCGGGCCCAGCAGATGATGGATTTAACTGCAAACGGTCCCTTCCCGGAATTCGACCCCAGCCTTGTCAACAAGACCCTGGAGCGGTGTGAAGTCCAAAAAGATCGCTCTATCGACATTTTTTTCTTGGAAGGCTCGTCCGTTCACGTTAAACTGTAACCAGGGAAAGCGGCCACCCAGCAATGATTCTTGTTTGGGTGGCCGCCTTGTGGAAGGGAGTCATTCGTGGTATACTCAAATTGTCCATCAATACCCATCACGTCAAAATCCATGAGAAAGGAGGGAGTGTATGAGTTTATTAGATCGTTTCTTCAAACCGAAACAGCCGGAGCCACCCCCTGGCAAACCACTGGCGAAGGCATTTGTTGACTATGAACACTGGTATTATTCTTTCAAAAATGAGTACGGGTTGAAGCCCGATGTAGAGACTTGGCGCGATGGATTGGCAAAGGACTACAATCTGGCCGACATTCTTGTTTTTGGTGATTTCAGTTTCAACGGCATCCGGGATGAGTTGCCCTACATACGAAACATAACGAACTCGATTATCGAGACGCACCAGCCGACGATCCACCATAAAAAGGACATGACGGATTTTATCATGCTGGACTACATTTACCAGACCGCCGCGCTGAACCCGGAGATTGAAGTTTATATCCTCTTCACTGGCGACGGCCACTTCCACTCCGTTGTGAAGTATTTGACTCAGCGGCTCCAGAAAAAGGTCGTAGTCTTTGGCGTGACCGGAGCCTTCAGCAACCAACTCCAAGCGGTAGCCTCGGAGGCACATGCGTTGCCCACCGAGGAAGAGGCATTCACTGACTATGCAAAAATGATCGTCCAAAACATGGCGTATGTTTCCACGAAGCAAAGTATCATTCCATCATTCAACGGCACCGTTGCCGCTGTTTCCAGAAGGTACAGCGTGAAGGAGGAGCCGATCCGCAAGGTGCTGAAAACCATGCTGGATCAGGGGCTTCTCGTTCAAAAGGATTTCAGAGTTGAATTTAACCGCAAGGTGAAGATTATCACACCAGACTGGGATGCTCTGGAAAAGGCAGGCCTATGGTCTTGCGAGGACGACAAAGTCAAAACATGACGTAATGATGAGTGTGGGGCACCTGCTAAAAAGCAAGTGCCCCACTTTTGCTTATTGATCAGCCATCATCTTCTTCACCCTTGTGGAACCGCACATACGGCTCCAGCTTCTTCAAGTCAAAGATCACCGCCTTGTCCTCCTTGCTGTATGTACCAGCGACGCGATATTTGGCGTCCGGCTTCAAATCGGGGCAAAGGCTGTGGATCGTCTCCATGAGTTCGGAGTTTTGCACCAGGACGGCCAGAGACTTCTGCTCCTCCTGGGGTTTGGAGAACCGAAGGGCCTGCTTGTCCTTCTCCTTGCTGATCTGGACAGCCAGCCGCTTGTCCTTCGTATCAATGAGATAATGGACAAAGGGGGCATACTCTAGAGCTTCCACGGTTCCCCGCGTGTGTCGCAGTCTGGCGGGCTCGACGATGAGCCAGGGAGTCGGGATCTTCTTGGTGACCTCAATCACGGTAAAGTTCTTCAACATTTTCATTCGTCCTTTCTGTCTTTGTGATGCCGATTTTCTCAAGGATTGTGGGTAGTTGCTTCCGAGCCCAGGTAGGATCAAAGAGGATGAACCCCTTTAGGCGGCCTCGCTTCATGGTTTGAATGACAATCTGCTCCACCGCTTTCGTGGCCTTTCTGTGGCTTCGGTGGTGCCTCCGCTCCTTCAGGAGGGCCTGCACGGCGTCCCACGTCTTCCGGCTCACGATTGCTGGGTGGTGGTTGCGCTTGCGATACTGGCGCTCCTGGCCCCGGTTCTTCACGGCCTTGTGGGTGAGGAAATCCGGCGTGTAGGTTTTCTGCATGAGAGCGTCCCCCACATACTTTTCATTTTTCAGAATGTTGTAGACGCTTCCCGAGCTCCATACCTCTTTGCCCTTGACGGTGGGGATACCGGCCTCGGTGAGTTTAGCCGCGATCTCGGAGCCAGTCCAGCCATCCAGATAACTGTCATAGATGAACTTCACAATTTCGGCTTCTGCGGGAACAACCTGCATGCTTCCCTCCTCGTCGGTGGTGTACCCCAGCAAGGCCCAGGTGGGGCAAAAGGCCATTCCCTGCTCAAACCTGTGTTTGTATGACCACTTGATGGCCTCTGACTTGTTCTCAGACTCACCTTGGGCCACGCTACTCAGGAGGGCCAGGATGGCCTCGTTGCCCCGATCCAGCGTATTCAAATGCTCGTCCTCGAAGTATACGCCCACCGGAGGGTTCAGTGATTTCAGCATTCGCACGTAGGAAAGGCAGTCCAGCACATTTCTGGCAAAGCGCCGGATGTCCTTCGTGATGATGAGGTCTATGTGGCCTGCCTTGCAGTCCTCTATCATTTCTTTGAAATGCTCTCGCTTCAGCACGTTCGTCCCAGACCGCCCTTCGTCAGCGTAGGTGTCCACATACTCCCAGCCGTCATGGTTGGTAATGTACTTTTTGTAGTATTCCTTCTGCGTCTGATAACTGTCCGCCTGCGACTCCTGGTCTGTGCTGACACGCGCATAAGCGGCCACGCGGAGGATCTTGGGCTCCACTGGCTTGATGTCGTATTCAGCCGGAATATGAAAATTAAGATCGGTTCATGGGTTGCCTATACGGAAGATGGGCTTTGGGTTTCTCCATTCGATGAAACCAGGATCGCCTATGACAGAAAGCGAGATCTGGTCTCTGACATTGGTTCCGCATGCCTGGATGCCCGAGAAAAACCGCTCGTCAAACGAGCAGGTGACCACAAGTATGTTTATCGGATCAAGGATTGCGACACTGGCAGGTTTGAGGAAGAATATTTCATCGTCCAAGTCTCTGCCGAAAACCTCGAATCCATCCAATCGGACGTTGATGAGATCTTGGAAGATGAACCGGAAGAAGCATAAAATCGGCCTTGCTGAGGTCTGATTTCTGGAATACTAACTGGGGGGTAAAGTTGCAAATAGTCCATCAAACTTTTGAATTTTGCTAAATTGTACCCCTTAATCGGTTGCTGACAGGCTGTGGGGTGTGCTGTTTCTGGACGAGCTGCCGGAATTTCACCGGGACGTGCTGGAAGCCCTCCGTCAACCCTTGGAGGACGGCATCGTCACCGTGGCACGGGCAGGCGGCACCCTGCGGCTCCCCGCCCAATTCCAGCTGGTGTGTGCCATGAATCCCTGCAAGTGCGGCTGGCGGGGCCACCCCTCCGGGAAGTGCACCTGCTCGGACAAAGAGGTGGAGAAGTACGTTCAGAAGATCTCCGGTCCTCTGCTGGACCGGATCGACCTCCATGTAAATGTCCCCTCTGTGGAATACGAGGCCATGCGGCGAAAGTCCAAGCCGGAATCCTCCGCTCAGGTCAAGGAGCGGGTGGACGCCGCCCGGGCCATCCAGTCCAGGCGGTTTGAGGGCACCGGTATCCCCTGCAACGCCCAGATGACGCCCCCTATGGTGGGCCGGTTCTGCGAGCTGGATTCCCGGTGCGACGCGCTGATGAAGTCCGCCTTTGAGCGGATGGGTCTCACCGCACGGAGCCATGACCGGGTACTGCGGGTGGCCCGGACCATTGCGGATCTGGACGGTGCGGAGCATATCGGCGTGGAGCATTTGTCAGAGGCCATTCAGTACCGGAACACCGACATTCTGAAGGGGTAAAGCCGAACAGGAGATGTATCTAAAACGCATCTCCTGTTTTTATTTGTTTTGACGAAGCATTTGTGCAATTTGACTATAAAAACTTTAAAAAATTTGTTTACAAAAACGATTACCTGGCGTATAGTAGCGTGGAAATCAGAAAGAAGGAGGTACACACCATGGCAATTCTGTTTACGGTCTCTATGCTGGCTGTGGCTGGCGGTATGATCTGCTCTCACGCGGAATAAACCGTCTCCAAAGATAGACCAATTAAAAGAAATATGATCGAAGAAAGACCCGTCCTGCCAAATGGCAGGTCTTTTTTTATATATTTGTATTCTTCGCTCCGTTTTGGGACATACTGCGGACATCCGTTTTTATAAAGGAGGAACCGCCATGTCCATCCCCTTTCAGGACAGTGAGACCGCCAAAAATCTTCTCCGCGCCTTTGCCGGAGAAAGTCAGGCCCGGAACCGCTATGACTTTGCCGCCAACCTCTGCCAAAAGCAGGAATTACAGGCGATGGCCTTTATCTTCCAAGCCACAGCCAAGCAGGAACAGGCCCACGCCAAGGTTTTCTGGGACCATCTGCAAGCCCTGAACGGTCAAAATCTGCCTATCTACGGCGCTTACCCCATTGAGGGCACCAACCGGATCCTGGAGCTGCTGCGTGCCGCCCAGCACAATGAGCACGAGGAGCATGGTTCCGTATACCCCTCCTTCGCCGCCATCGCGACCCAGGAGGGCTTCCCGGAGGCCGCCGCCTCCTTCCGGCAGATTGCCGCCATTGAACAACTCCACGGTGAGCGTTTCGGCCTGCTGGCAGACCAGCTGGAAAGTGGGGCTCTGTTCGTCTCGCAGATAGAGACCGGCTGGATGTGTCTAAACTGCGGCCACACCCAAAACAGTCTGGAGGCCCCGAAGCAGTGCCCCGTCTGTAATCACGGTCAGGGCTGGTTTATCCGGTTGGAGTTGGCCCCTTGGTCTCCAGTGGTAAAGCAAACATGAATTAAGAACTATGCCGCATCGGGAGCGGCAAGCAAAGCAGGCTGAAAGCGACGCTTTCAGCCTGTTTTCTTACATATGGTGTGAATACGATCAGCCGCGCTGCACCTCCGGGAAATCCTTGATGAGCAGCAGCAGTCCCTCCTTCACGGAGACCACAGCGGTCTGTCCCGGCAGCACCTCGTTGCTGGTGCCGTACTGGTAACCGCAATGAATTTCCCCGTTGTCCAGCGGAAACTTGCAGCCGGTCTCCGTGATGCCCCGGGCGGTGCCGGTGATATTCACCAGAGAGTAGAAGGGAAACCGCTCCGGAATCTCCACCGGCTCCGCCCCCACCAGCTCCATCTCCGAATAGTCATCTACCAGCAGGGCCCGTTTTCCCCGTTCCCGCAGCATCACCAGCAGGTAGATATTCACCAGCGTATGATCCAGCCGTCCGCCGGAAACGCCTACCAGCAAAAATTCGTCGAACCCCCGGCGCATGGCCTCCTTGGCCGCAAACACCGTGTCCGTATCATCCTTCTTCACCGGCAGAACGATAGTCTCCCGGTCAGTCTCCGGCTTTTCATGGGAATCGAAGTCCCCCACGATCAGATCCGGCTCCGCTCCCAGCGCCTTCTGATGTCGCAGGCCGCAGTCGCAGTAAATGAAAAAATCGTCAGGCCGGAAATATTGCCGTACCCGGTCATAGGTCCGGATCTCCGCGCCGCCGACGATCACGCAGCGTCTCATATCCATCACATCCTTTTTTGCTATCATACCCCGTTTTTTGCCGGGCCGCAATCTTTTTGCGGATAAAATTGCAAAAACCTGAAATCCTAACACTACCAACTGGAAAAAGGAGTGAGCCTATGGAAACAGGCATCCATAATACCTCCGAGATCGGGCGGCTGCGGAAGGTCCTGCTGCACCGGCCCGGTCAGGAGCTGGAAAACCTCATGCCGGAATATCTGGAACGGCTGTTATTTGACGATATTCCCTATCTGAAGGAGGCCCAAGCCGAGCATGACGCCTTCGCCCAATGCCTCCGGGACGCCGGGGTGGAGGTGGTCTACCTGATCGATCTGGTGGTCAATTCCCTGACTTCACCGGAGGTACGGCAGGAACTGGTAACACAATTCTTAAAGGAGGCCGATCTGCCGGACGAAGCCGCTGGGAAGGCCGTAGCAGAATATCTCTCTGAACTGGATGACCGGGCCATGGTGTCCGCCATGATGGCAGGCATCCGCCGCAGCGACCTGCGAAAACAGGGGGGCCGTCTCAGTGACCACCTGTCCGGTCTTGAGGAGGGCTATCCCTTCGCCGTAGATCCCATGCCCAACCTCTACTTCACCCGCGACCCCTTCGCCACCATCGGCACCGGCGTATCCATTCACAAAATGCACACCGTCACCCGAAACCGGGAGACCCTGTTCGGCCGGTTCATCTTTGAGCATAACCCCTGGTACCAGAACGCACCTCGCTGGTATGACCGCAGTGCATCTTCCTCTTTGGAGGGCGGCGATATTCTGGTGCTGTCCCCTCAGGTGTTGGCTGTGGGCATCTCCCAGCGGACAGAGGGGGATTCCATCGACCAACTGGCCCAGACGGTGCTCTCACAAAGCAAGACTTTCCAAAAAGTTCTGGCCTTCAACATTCCCAAGAGCCGCTCCTTCATGCATCTGGACACCGTGTTCACCATGGTGGACCGGGACAAGTTCACCGTCCATCCCAACATTCTCAGCGACATCACCGTGTTCGTCATGGAGCTGGGTGAAAACCAGCAGATGCAAATTCGTCAGGAGACCGGGCGGCTGGAGGATATTCTCAAGGAGCATCTGGGGCTTAGTCAGGTGACGCTGATCCCCTGCGGGCAGGGCAGTGTCATCGACGCGGCCCGGGAGCAGTGGAGCGACGGCAGCAACACCCTCGCCATTGCCCCCGGCGAGGTGGTGGTCTACACCCGGAATCATGTCACCAACCGCTCCTTGGAGGAGGCGGGCATCCGCATCCACGCCATCCCCAGCGCCGAGCTGAGCCGGGGCCGGGGCGGCCCCCGGTGCATGAGTATGCCGCTGATCCGGGATGACCCTTAGCGGGTTCTTGCTCCCGCAGGGGAGGCGGTTCCCACCGCAGAATGCACTACTTTTCTTTTGAGATATCAAACGCACCAGATTGGTGCGAAGATGTGCGGCGATGCCGCACCGGATTGAATCCCCATTTTCTTTTCGTCTTACCGAAAAGATTACCGGGGTTCCCGGCGGAACTGTACCGGTTCGGTACGGAGAAGCCAGGGGGATATTCTCTTTTGAAAAGAGAATGTCCCCCCGGCCCCCTAAAGAGAAACGC
>OLVO01001338.1_pt1 | contig 25424 bp, 25 predicted proteins | sample 1672571 | NCBI WGS metagenome assembly OLVO01 (sample SAMEA3136700, study PRJEB25190) | human gut metagenome | biome: human gut; feature: human-associated habitat; material: faeces | place: Austria | collected 2013
TGACCTGCCGGGGTATCCCAGGAATTACTTGTTACCCCTGTGAGGGGGGAACAAAAGCCGCTCCTTTTTTCTCTTGATTGAATCCATTCTAACGCAAACTCACTGTGCGTCGATTTTTTCCTTCAGCTCCGTGAGGTACATCCACCGCTCTGTTTTTTCCTCCAGAGCGGCTTCCAGCTCCGCCTGTTTTGCCTGCAATTCCTGGAGACGCACATAATCGCTGCCGCAGGCCCCCTGGGCTTCCTCGCACTCCCGGATCTGCTGCTCCAACGCGGCCAGATCCTCGTCGATGGTCTCGAACTCCCGCTGCTCCTTGAAAGAGAATTTCAATTTCCGCTCCCGGGGCCGCTCCTGAGCCGCCTTGGGCTTTTCCGCCTTGGCGGGCGCTTCTTCCTCTTTCCGCTTGGCCTTCCAGTCGGACCAGTTGCCGCTGTAACGCAGCACCTCGCCGTCCCGCACCTCAAAGACCTGCTCCGCCAGCTTATCCAGCAGGAATCGGTCATGGGACACGATAAGGATAGGCCCCGGGAAGCCCTGCAGATAGTCCTCCAGAATGGAGAGGGTCATCACGTCCAGATCGTTGGTCGGCTCGTCCAGCAGCAGGACGTTGGGGGCTTCCATCAGAATGGACAGCAGGTACAGCCGCCGCCGTTCCCCGCCGCTGAGCCGTCCGATGGGGACCGACTGCAAATCGCTGGGGAACAGGAACCGCTCCATCATGGCCTTGGCGGTGAAGGTACCCTCGTCGGTGCGGACCTCGTCGCCGATGTCATGGATAAAATCGTAGACACGCTGGTTCAGATCCAGCTCCCGACCCTCCTGAGAAAAGTGGCCGATCTTCACAGTGGTGCCGATGTCCACCGTGCCGCTGTCCGGGGACAACTCCCCCGCAAACAGCCGCAGCAGCGTGGATTTTCCGGCGCCGTTGTGCCCCACGATGCCGATGCGGTCATTCCGCAGCAGATTGTAGGAAAAGTCCCGGATGACGGTTCGGCCCTCGTAGGACTTGCTGACATCATGCAGCTCAATGAGCTTTTTGCCAAGGCGGCTGGACGCTGCCGCCAGCTGCACGGTATCGTCCGTCTCCGGGGCCTCCTGATTTTTCAAGGCCTCATATCGCTCGATACGGTCCTTGCTCTTGGTGGTCCGGGCCCGGCAGCCCCGCATGATCCACTCCCGCTCCGTTCGCAGGATGGACTGCCGCTTCCGCTCGCTGGCCTCCGCCATCTCCGCCCGCTGGGCCTTCAGCTCCAGATATTTGGAATAGTTGGCCTCGTAATGATACAGCTTGCCCCGGCTCAGCTCCGTGATGTGGTTCACCACCCGCTCCAGAAAATAGCGGTCATGGGTCACCATCACCAGTCCGCCCTTGAAACGGCGGAGCCAGTCCTCCAGCCACGCGGTCATTTCCGCGTCCAGATGGTTGGTGGGCTCGTCCAGAATCAGCACATCTGCCGGGTGGATCAGGGCCGCCGCCAGGGCCACCCGCTTCCGCTGTCCGCCGGAGAGGGTGCCCACCTTCTGCTCATAGTCCGGCAGGCCCAGCTTGTTGAGCATGGACTTGGCCTCATATTCGTTCAGTTCCCGGAATTCCTTGGGGAAATGCAGGAATACCTGCTCCAAAACGGTGGCGTCATCCTCCATGGGGGGATTCTGCTCCAGCAGGCTTACCTGCACGTTGGGATTCCGGGAGATTGTTCCGGCGTCAGCCTCTAATTTCCCGGCCAGAACCTTCAAAAAGGTGGACTTGCCGGTGCCGTTGATGCCGATGACGCCCACCTTGTCCCCCTCGTTCAGATAAAAATTCACATCCTCCAACAGCTGACGGCTGCCAAAGTTGATGGACAGATGCTCCGCGGATAAAAGCATAGCGGTTCTCCTTTTCCGACAATCCGAGATTGCCGTTTTGTTTTTTCCGTGATATACTATATACTAATTTTTTGAAACCGGCAAGTGCCGATAGGAGGCTAAGCTATGAAAACCTGTCTTGTTTTGGAAGGTGGAGCCATGCGGGGAATGTATACCGCCGGGGCCTTAGATGTTTTCTACAACGCCGGAATCCAGTTCGACGGCATCATCGGCGTGTCCGCCGGGGCCGCCTTCGGCGTGAATTACCTCTCCCGGCAGCCGGGACGGGTGATCCGCTACAATAAGCGCTTCAATGCCGACCATCATTACATGGGGCTGATTCCCCTGCTGAAAACCGGCAACATCGTGGATACGGAATACGCCTACGAAAAGGTACCCCGGGAGCTGGACCCCTTTGACGGCGACACCTTTGACGCCTCCGGCGTCCCCTTCTGGGCGGTGGTGACGAATGTGAAGACCGGCCAGCCGGAATATATCCGTCTGGAACACGCCATGACCCAGATGGACGTGATCCGGGCCTCCGCCTCCATGCCCTTCGTGTCCCAGCCGGTGAAGATCGGCGGCAAGCTGTATCTGGACGGCGGCGTTGCGGACTCCATCCCCTTCAGAGCCGCCGAAAAGCTGGGCTTTGACCGGGTGGTGGTGATCCTCACCCGTGACAAAAGCTATGTAAAGAAGCCCATGAACCCCAAGCCCATTGACCTGTGGTACAAGCATTACCCGGCGCTGGCAGAGCAGCTGAAAAACCGCCACAATGTCTATAACAACGCCCTTCGGGAGCTATTGAACTGGGAACAGCAGGGAAAGGCGTGGGTACTGCACCCCAGCCAACCCATTGAGATCGGGCGGCTGGAGCGCCGCAGCGACAAGCTGCAAGCGGTGTATGATCTGGGAACCGGCGATGCCCAAGTGGCGTTGGACAGTCTCAGGACCTATCTGGCGAAAAGCTGATGGAGGTTATCACCTACACCGTGACGCCGGAGGAGGACGGCGTCTGCGTTCGGCACATTTTGAAGGCGAAGCTCCACTTCTCCACCCACGCCGTAGCCCGGCTCACCCGTGCGGAAAACGGCATCCGGGTCAATGGCATCCACGCCCGGACGGTGGACCCGGTCCATACCGGGGATGTGGTGGCGGTGCGGTCTGACGATCTGCGCCCGCCTAAACTCCTCCCCACGCCGGGAAACTGGCCCCTGCCCATCGTCTATGAGGATGAGCACCTGCTGATCCTCAACAAGCCCGCCGGCATGACGGCCCACGCCTCCAATTTCCTGCCGGATACCCCCACCGTAGCGGGAGCGCTGGCCTATCAGCGGGGGCCGGACTTCATCTTTCATGTGGTGAACCGGCTGGATAAGGGCACCACCGGCCTCATGGCCGTGGCCAAAAGCGGCTATATCCATGACCGCCTGCGGCGCACCCTTCACTCAGATGGCTTTTACCGGGAATACCGGGCCGTGTGCGTGGGCTGTCCGAAGACGCCCGCCGGCACCATCGACGCGCCCGTCGGCCGGGATGAGACCTCTGCCGTCCGCCGCATGGTCCGCTCCGACGGGCAGCGGGCCGTCAGCCATTACGAGGTCTTATCCCAGCGGGATGGCCTCTCCTTCGTAAAGCTGCGGCCCGAAACGGGCCGCACCCACCAGCTCCGGGTCCACATGGCTTACATCGGCCACCCTTTGGCAGGCGACTGGCTTTACGGCACGGAGGACCCGGACCTGATTGCCCGGCCCGCCCTCCATTCCTGTGCCCTGGCCCTGACCCACCCGGTCACCGGCACTCACCTGTATTTCACCGCCCCAGTTCCGGCGGACATGGAAAAATTGATTTAACGGAGGAACCTCTATGCTCACATGGAATGTCACTTATCACTGCAAGCCCGGCAAGCGGGAGGAATTTTTCAAGGCCATTTCCGATTTAGGCGTCCGGGCCTGTTCCATTCACGAGACCGGCAATCTGAAATACGACTACTTTTTGGACGCTCAGGACCCTGACGCGCTTCTGTTGGTGGAAACCTGGCAGACCCCGGAGGACCAGCAGCGCCACTGCGGGACGGAGACCTTCGCCAAGCTGCAAACCTTGAAAACAGAGTTCTGCGATACCGTTACCATCGACAAGTTTGATTATTAAAAACGAGCCGTCCGGCAATGTGCCGGACGGCCCTTTTTTTCGCTCTTCTATTTTACGGCAGGTCAATAGGACCGTAGGTGTCTGCCAGCTCGCCGTCCACCAGGAACCGCACTTCCTCCACGCTCTCCAGCGACAGCAAGGACTGCTCCAGCGCCAGAACCGCCTGAGACAGGGTCTCCGGCTCCGGCTGGCCCTCCAGCAATGCCGAGGACAGGCTCACATAGCAGATCTCCTCTTCCAGCCACACCTTCCGGACCTTGAACCCCTCTGGCAGCACAGCGGAAAGGCCCTTGGTCTCCGGCCCGTTTTCCAGTGCCCGCACCACGGCGGACACCTGCGTATCGCCCTCGTAGAGATTCAGTGTTCTGGCTTCCGCCGTCAGCGCACCATCGCCGTTCACAAAGTACAGGGAAGCGTCCACAGTGCCCACTACGTCCTCCTTCGGGACGGTCAGAATATCACGGGCCAAAAATACCTGTCGGCTGCGGTAGTCCAGATCCCGGCCTGCCACGGTGATCCGCACACGGGCCACGTCCGGCAGCTGCGTCAGCGTCAGGGTAATGGCATAGTCCGCCAGAGACAGTCCCACGCCGGAAAGGGTGCTGTAAGCCGCGGAGAGATCCACCCGCAGCTCCGTTCCCTTCTGCTCTGCGGAAAGCAGGGCTGTTCCCTTTGGGAACGGGCTTTTCAACGTGGGGTTTGCCGGGCCCTTCAACAGCTTCGCCACCAGCGCCGCTGCCAGTTCCTCTGTGGAGAGGCCGCCGTCCTCTAATGTCCGTTCCTCGGACCGGAGGGCGTCTCCGCCATCGGCGGAGCGCAGATCCCGCTCCACAAAATACAACGAATAGGCGCTGCCGCCGCTCTCCTGGCGGACGCCGACTTTTCCGATAGCGCCGCCGATTCCCATCAGCAACACGGCCAGCATTGCAATGGCGATCCAGCGTTTTTTCATGAGCGATCGCCTCCTTCCGCCTCAGGCCAGCGAACGGTGAATACCGCACCGCCTCCGGCGCGGTTGGCAGCAGACACCGTGCCGCCCCGTTTTTTCACCGTATCCTGCACGATGGAAAGTCCCAGGCCGGTGCCGCCTGCGGCACGGGAACGGGCCTTGTCCACCCGGTAAAAGCGCTCGAACACCTTTGGCAGATCCTCCTCCGGGATGCCGGGGCCGTTATCCGCCACCGTCAGCACCACGTCATGGTCCTCATGTCGCAGTTCCACCCGGACCTTACCGTTTTTGCCGCTGTATTTCACGGCGTTATCCGTCAGGTTGTAGATCACCTGATGGACCTCCCCCTTGGTGGCCGACACCCGGCAGTTTTCCTCCATGCGGTAGGTCAGCTCCGTGCCCTTCTCCTGAGCCAGCAGGCTCATCATCCGCATGACCTGTTCCAGCACCGGAGCCACCTCCACCGTCTCCGGTGCGTCCAGAAGGTCGCTGTCCAGCCGGGTCAGGCGCAGCAGGTCCTCGGTGATGCGGCTGAGCCGCTCCGCCTCGCTGCCGATGTCCGTCACAAAATCCCGGACCGTTTCCATATCCATCTGGTCTGTCTGCAAAATGGAATCCGTCAGCAGCCGGATGGCTGCCAGCGGCGTTTTCAGCTCATGGCTGGCATCAGACACAAACCGGCGGCGCAAGGTCTCCGTGGTCTGGAGCCGGTCCGTCAGGCTGTTGAATTCCTCTCCGATCTGGGCGATCTCGTCCCGGCCGGAGATGTGGGTCCGATGCTCGTAAGCGCCGGCCCGGACCTTGCGGATGGCCGTCAACAGGGTACTGATCTTCCGGGTCAGCATCTGGGAGAGCAGGATGCTCAGCAGCACCACCGCCGCCGCGATACCGGCGGACAGCTTCAGGAGGTTGCTTTGCAGTCCCTCTAACAGCGCCGCCTGCTCTGTGTCATATTCGTAGGCGTACACCGCGCCGATAATCCGGTTCTGATACAGCACCGGAGAGGCCGTGCGGCTGCGGAAGGCCCCGTCCCGGTAGGAGCAGGAAAAGGCGTCATATCCCTCCAATGCCTGCACGATCTCGGAATAGAAGGTGTACTTTCCAACGGCGCTGCCGGTCTCCCGGGTATCGTAGAGCACCAACCCGGCGCTGTCTGTCACCAGAACACGGCTGAGCCCCGTCTCCTCCACCACTGCCATGGCAGCCGCCACGTTTTCCTGATTCAGCCGGTTCAGACCCGCCAGAGAATACACCACCACCGACACGCTGCCGGTCATATTGGTCTCCTTGGAGCGGAACACCAGATCCTCGCTGACCAGCAGCGGATAGGTGTTCAGCAAAAGCAGCACCGCCGCGATGACGGCGATGTAGCTCAGTCCGAATTTGACTTGCAGGCTGCCCCAGAGGGCCATGCGCCTGCTCTTGGAAGCCTTATCCTTTGAAATAGTAGCCCACTCCCCACTTGGTCAGGATGTGATCCGGCTCCGCCGGGTTTTCTTCCAGTTTTTCACGCAGGCGGCGGATATGCACATCCACCGTGCGGTAATCTCCGGCGTAGGTGTAGCCCCACACCACATTCATCAGGTTCTCCCGGCTGTACACCCGCCGGGGATTGCGCATCAGCAGCTCGATCAGGTCATATTCCTTGGCAGTGAGCTCCACCGGTTCCCCGTCCCGAATAGCCACCCGTTCCTCGGTGTTCAGAGTGATCTTGCCCACGGTCAGCAGGCTCCCCTGACTCCGCTGGACCCCGGCGGCCCGCCGCAGCAGTGCCCGGACACGGGCCTTCAGCTCCAGAATGTTGAAGGGCTTGGTGAGATAGTCATCCGCGCCGCACTCAAAACCCATGAGCTTGTCTGCGTCCTCGCTCTTGGCCGTCAGCATGATGATGGGCACGTTGGAAAACTCCCGGATCTTCATGCAGGCCTCCAGCCCGTCCATCTCCGGCATCATCACATCCAGAATGATGAGGTCGAACCGTCCCTCCCGGGCCAGCTCCAGCGCCGCCGCGCCGTCATAGGCGCACTCCACCTCGTAGCCCTCGTTTTCCAGGTTGAATTTCATGCCCTTTACCAGGGTCTTTTCGTCATCCACCACTAAAATTTTCAAGTTTCCGCTCCTTTTATGCGCCATTGCTCACGGTGATGTAATCCCGCAGCTTCTCTAACTTCTTCTCGCCGATGCCGGAGACCTCCATCAGCCCCTCCGGGCCTTCAAAGGGTCCATGCTCCGTCCGGTAGTCAACGATCCGCTTCGCCAGCCCCTCGCCGATGCCCGGCAAAGTGGCAAGTTCCTCCGCTTCGGCGGTATTCAGGTCCACCAGCGTGACCTCGACCTCCTCCGGCGGCAGGGCGTGTTCCGCCGTCACCGTCACCGTCGCGGTGGTCCGGTCCCGGTAAGAGACCGTCAGCAGTCCACCCAGAAACACCGCCGTCAGGCCCAGGAGGATCAGTTCCGTTCTGACAGCTTTTAACTTCGCTCCCATGGTTGAACTCCTTTGACGAATCTGATATACTAAAAATGTCGAATCACAACGAATACGGTCATTGACGATTTCCGTCTCTACCAGTATACCATATTCTTCAGGAGAAAGATATGAAATTCAAACGCTTTATCTCGGTTTTTTTACTTTGCACCTGCCTTACCGGGCTGTTTCTCACCCCCGCTGCCGAAGCGCTGGAGATCCCGGACATTCAAGCCAAGGCTGCGCTGTTGGCGGACGTGAACACCGACGCCGTGGCCTATGCCAAAAACATCCATGAGAAAAACTATCCCGCCAGCCTGACCAAGGTCATGACGGCTCTGCTGATCCTGGAAAAGGTCAGCGGCAATGAAACACTGCTGAATCAGGAGGTCACCGCCTCTGAAAACGCCTTCAGCGACACCTATTACCACGCGGACGGCAGCAGCGCCGGGATCAAGGCCGGGGAGGTCATGACGGTAAAGCAGCTTCTGCAATGTATGCTCATCGTCTCCGCCAACGAGGCCTGCAACATTCTGGCGGAGTGGGACGCTGGCTCCATCGCCGCCTTTGTGGACGCCATGAACGCCAAGGCCAAAGCCCTCGGCTGCGAGAACACCCACTTCGTCAACCCCAGTGGACTGCATGACCCGGATCACTACACCTCCGCCTGGGATCTCTACCTCATCACCAAGGCCGCCATGCAGTATCCGGAATTCATGGAGATCTGCGACAGCGCCAAGGCCGTCATCCCCGCCACCAATCTCAGCAAGGAGCGGACGCTGTACACCACCAACCATCTGCTGTCCACCTGGCGTGTCATCGGCTACCGGGATAAGCGGGCTCACGGCATCAAGACCGGCTCCACCAGCGATGCTGGGCACTGCCTCATCTCCTCCGCCCAGGAAGGGGAACTGCACTTTGTCAGCGTGGTCATGGGTGCGGAGCGGATCGAGGAAAACGGCGTAGGCAACCTGCTGAACTTTTCCGAAACCTCCCACCTCTTTGACTACGGCTTCAAGAATTTCGCCTACCGCACCATTTTAGAGGACAAGGAGATCATTCAGGAGGTTCCGGTGAGCCTATCCAAAACCGACTATGTAACGGTGCATCCCGCCAACAATGTGGAGTCCCTGTTCCCCCGGGATCTGGACCCAGCGGAGCTGGATCGGGTCATCTCCCTGCCGGAGACCGTAGAGGCCCCTGTCACCGCCGGAGATAAGCTGGGCACCATGGAGCTGCGGGACGGCGACACCGTCTATGCCTCCGTGGACCTGCTTGCCAGCAGCGACGTGACTGCGGACAAGTTTATGGTATTCCGCCATAATGTGTCGCTGTTTTTTAAAAAGCCAGCCGTAAAAACCGTGGCCATCGTGCTGGCGGTACTGCTGGTGCTGCTGGTGATTTTCCGGCTGACCGGTCTCAGCCGCCGTCGCCGTTACGGCCGCAATGCCCGCAGTTACAGCAGAGGCTACCGGGGCCGCAGACACCGCTGATCAAATTTCTCTCCATCTCAAAAAAAGAACACCGAGGCTTTCTTAAAAGCCTCGGTGTTTCAGCGTGTCGAAAAAATTTTTTCTCCCCGCTGAACAAGTTTTCAGAACTTTATAAAAGTTCTGAAAACTTAGGATTTCAATGGCGCAGGACACCCTTCTTGGGTTTCCCGCGCACACCCTTCCTTACCATTGCGGAGAATCTGCTACTTTATTGACAGACTCAACACCGAGGCTTTCTTGAAAGCCTCGGTGTTTTCTTAGGGGTTACAGGTACTTCACCAGTTCCTCCATGGGCTTGCGCAGTCCGTGGAGCTTGGCGGGATGGGCGCCCTCCGCAGGATACCCCAGAGGCAGCATGGCGATCATGTTCAATCCCTCCATCTCCGGGAAGGTCTTGACCAGATCCACCGGCCGGAACATACCCACATAGGTAGTGCCAAGGCCCAGATCTGCCGCCTGCAGCATCATCTGGGTCACAGCAATGGCGGCGTCGATCTCGCCGTGATCCTTGCCGTCATGTTCCCGGTGCCAGGACTCCTTGGGGTCATACCCTACACCGATGACCACAGGGGCGTGGAAGTGGCAGTCCATGCAGGCGTCTGCCTTTTCCAGAGCCTCGGGGCTCCGGAACACGAAGATCCGCTGGGGCTGATTGTTATGGGCGGTGGGAGCGTTGCGGCCTGCCTCCAGAATCAGATCCAGCTTCTCCTGCTCCACAGGGCGGGTATCAAATTTCCGGAGAGAGTATCTCTCTGCGGACAGCTTTTCAAAATCCATTGGGATTCCTCCTCATTTGTTTGATCGTGCTGATTGCAGCGTGTCGAAAAAGTCTTTTCGCCCCGCGTGGAGCAGGAATACACCGTTGACCCAGCCGGTTTCCGTGCGCTTTGCACCCGAAAACCGGGGGCCTTCCTCGAAACGGGCTCGCTCTTTCCGCCACTGGCGGCGCATCGCCCGTTTCCCCCTCTTGGGTTTCCCGCGCACACTCTTCCTTTCCGTCGCGGAGAATTTACCACTTTATCGACAGTATTTAATTGTATCACAGTGCTTTTTTCTCCGCAATCCCCTTCTGTAAACTTTTACCTCTGGTTCCAAAGGCCGTTCTGCTTCAGCATAGCCTCGCACTGCTCTCGGCGGCGGGTATCGTAAAATTCGATATACTTCAAGGCGTAAATATCCGTCACGATATACCGCTCCCGCCCCGGCTGGTAAATGGTGATGAAGTCGTTGCCCACATCGTAGAGGATTCCCTCCCAGGAAACCGTTCCCTGCGTCCCCACCAGAAACGTAGCCACTACATAGTTTCCCTCATTTCTGGCCAGCATGGCCTTGATGGAGCCGTTGTGGGCCTCCTCCACGCTGAGGGGGTTCTGGATCACGTCCTCTGGCAGATTTGTTCGGATCCCCGGCATATTGCCCATGGGCATCATCTGTCCACCGGGCAGGGTGACGTACTCCGATCCCTCCGGTGACTGCCAGGAGCGCGCATCACCGACGCTCCTTGCCTCCGTTTGTCCGCCGCCATTGATCTCCGCCTGCCAGTCGCTCCCGCCGGACGGGACCGGTGCTGTCTGGTAAGTATTGAAACGCTGCATAAAAACACCTCTCAAGTTCTATAATAGGCATCCGTTGGATTATAAAAGCAATGATCTCCAATGCGGGTCTGCCAGTAGCCCACCTCGGAGGGGAACCTGCTCCGGCACTGAGGACCGAAGGGATTGTAAAACCACAGGGACTCCGCCACATCGGGAATGCGGTTCCCCGCGATGGCCCAGTCGGCAATGTCGAAGTGGATCTGCTCCGGCCGCATATTGAAAATATTCTGGGGGTTGTAGGCGCCCTGTTCCGTTTCGGAGGCGCACACGAACTGGTAGGGCTGGAAAATGATGTTGCGGATGCTGCCCCGGCCCACCCGGGCGTATTCCCCGCCCCGGGCGTGGACCCGGTTCATCACCACGCCGGCCACCGCCTTCATTCCCGTATCCCCTTCCCCGCCCGCCTCGCATTGGATCAGCCGCGCCAGCAGCTCCCGGTCAGAATAAGCCATCGTTCATCATCCCCTGTTGCGTTCGGTCCGCGATTCTGTTTCGCTGGCCCATTCTATGCGGACTGTGGACGGCAGGTGCTTTTTCCCAGTCAGCAGCAAAGAAAAAACCGGAACGGCAAAAGCCGTTCCGGTTCCTATGCGGTCACAAATGGGTGCTTACTTCTGCGCCATGGCCGCTTCCAGTCCGCGGGCAAACTGGTCGGGGCAGGAGGTGCCTCTGCCGCCGCAGTTGATGCCCTTCAGGCGGGCAATGGCCTCCTCGGCCTTCATGCCCTTCACCAGAGCGGAGATGCCCTGGAGGTTGCCGTTGCAGCCGCCTACCACCTGAAGATCACGGATCACGCCCTGATCGTCTACCTCTACCGTCATGGCCCGGGAGCAGACGCCCCGGGGCTGGAATGTATATGTCATATTGTGCTTCCTTCTTTCCTTATTCGTTTGGAAAACAGAATAACACAATTTTTTCTCTCTGCCAAGCCCGGTTTCTGATTTTTCTGCAAATATCGGAACCGGAGACGTCAATCCTGCCAGGCTTTTCCGTTTTTCTGCTCCAGTGTCAGCCGGTCCGCGATCATGGCGATGAACTCCGAATTGGTAGGTTTACCTTTGGAAACACTAACTGTATATCCGAAATATTTTTGCAAGGTCTCCAGATCGCCCCGGTCCCAGGCTACCTCGATGGCGTGGCGGATGGCCCGCTCCACCCGGGAAGGCGTTGTGGCAAACCGCTTGGCTACTTCAGGATAGAGAACCTTCGTCACCGCGTTGATGACATCCATATCCCGCACCGTGATCATGATGGCCTCCCGCAGATACTGATAGCCCTTGATGTGAGCAGGGACGCCGATCTCATGGATCACGGAAGTCACCATGGTTTTCAGACTGGGTAAGCTCTCCTGGGGCGCTTTGAGAAACAAGCCCCGCATCTTATCCAGCAGAGCGGCCGTTTCAAAAGGCTTCGGCAGAAAATACGCCGCCCCCAGTTCTGAGGCTTCCGCCAGCATCCGGTCGGAGACAAAGCCGGAGACCAGAATGGTCATAGGTGCGTCTCCCTGCTTCTGCAGTTGCCGCAGCACGCTGATGCCGTCCATGCCCGGCAGCATCACATCCATAACCAGAAGGTCCGGCATTCGTTCCTTTACCCGCTTCAGAATCTCATTTCCATCCCGCGCGATCTCCACAGAAAACTCGCCTGTCTTTTCCATTTCTTCCCACAGCAGCGTGCGAAATTCCTCGCCGGCGTCTGCCAGCAATACCGTCTTACGTTGATCCATAATGCACTCCCTTTTTCCCAAATTTGCGACGGTTTTAACGGTTTCAAGTCGCGTTTTATTTAAAATAGCACGTTCTCCTAACTTTTTCAATGAATCACAGCTAAATTTTCCAACAATCGTTCGACATTTTTCACGAGACAGCCTATTTTCCAGCACTTTCCGCGTTCTTTTGTTCTTATTTTTCACAAAATATGGTGAAATCTGTCCAGCCTGTCTTCTTTTTTTGTGGTTGTTCTTTTCTTCTTCCACAAAATATGGTATGATAAGCCCAAGAAATATTTTGTCGCTTTTTCCGGATATAAAAATATTTTCGTCGACTGCAACTACCGTATCCGACAGCGGATACTCTCCCGCTGTACGCTTTTTTCGGAGGGATCATTATGGAGCTTCTGCGTCAACAGCTCATCGCCTACCGCCCGTGGAACGAGCAGGAGGAACGGGACCGGGAAGAACTGCTCCGCCGTCTTGACAGCCACGAGGATCTGTACACCAGAGCCAATACCGCCGCCCATTTTACCGCCTCCGCCTGGGTGGTCAGCCCGGACCGGAAGCAGGTCCTGATGGCCTATCACAGGCTCTATGACTCCTGGGCTTGGCTGGGCGGCCACGCCGACGGAGACCGGGATCTGCTGGCCGTGGCGTTGCGGGAGGTCCGGGAGGAAAGCGGTCTCACGGAGGTCCGCCCCGTGTCCGAGGACTTGTATTCTCTGGAAATCCTGACGGTGGACGGCCATGAAAAGCATGGCCGGTACGTTTCCTCCCACCTCCATCTCAACGTCACCTACCTCTTAGAGGCGGACCCCTCCGCCACCATCCGTCCCAAGCCCGACGAGAACAGCCGGGTGGGCTGGTTCTCTCCGGCGGACGCTGTGGCCGCCTCCAGTGAACCTTGGTTCCGGGAGCGGATCTACACGAAGCTGAACGATAAGCTGTCCCGTTTTTAAGCCGCTCCATCGGCGGATAAGTCAGCACATTTCCGCTCGAAACAACTCTCTGACACAGTGAATCGTGCGGAAACAGAAACCTTTTAGAGAAAACCCGCCTGTGCGGATATGCGTACCAAAGGAGGAGTGAACAGTGAAAGCATACGAGTACGTCAACATTCACATTGGGAAACTTGTGGGCGCAGGATCGGAGGCGCACCGGGCCATTATCGACGAATACGCCGCAAGGGGCTATCGTTATGTCGGGTACATCCCCACAAATATCAACAATTACGGAAAGATAACGGACTTGGATCTTGTCTTTGAGCGGGACGCTTGACCGCCGGGTTTGTGGGAGCCTCCATGCCAAAAAGGAGCAGGGCGAGGAGAAATCATTTCTCCCCGCCTCGTCATTTTACTTTTTCTACACGTTTTCTCCCGCGTTCAGCATAGTTTCCATGGAAATTCCATATCCTTTTGTTGCGTCGGAAAGCAGCACATGGGTCACAGCCCCCACCAGCTTTCCGTTTTGAAGAATGGGACTGCCGCTCATGCCTTGCACGATGCCGCCAGTGGCGGCGATCAGGTCCGGGTCCGTGACGGAGATCACCATTTCCCGGCCGTCAGGGGCATTTGGGAGCCGTTTCAAAATTTCAACGGCATACTCCCGCACCTCGTCCCCGGACACATTGGCCCGGATCGTTGCCGGTCCCTCCACGGCATCGCCCACCGGCAGAGCCTCACCCGCCGCAAGGGTGCAGTCCGCCGGAAGTGTGCCGAAAATGCCGCAGTCGGTGTTGGCGCACAGGGGGCCAAGGTCGCCGGACAGGTCAAAATTGCCCCGCAGCTCCCCGGCACTGCCGCTGCTCCCCTTCTTCACCGCCTTCACGGTGGAGGGCAGGATGGAGCCGCTGCCGAAGGGCATCAGAGCCATGGTATCGCCGTCGGTGATTCCGTGTCCCAGCGCGCCGAAATCGCCGGTCGCGGGATCGTAATAGGTCACGGTGCCGATGCCCGCCATGCTGTCCCGGATCCACGCGCCGATGCAGCAGATGCCCTGTTCATTCCGTTCCGGCTCCACAGAGAGGGTCAGAGGGCTGCCCTGCCGCTTGATCTCCAGTGCCGTGGCGTCCGTTCCGTTTTTTTGCAGCAGGGATTGGAACTGCTCCGTGGAGGTCACGGCCTCGCCGCCGCACTCCACGATCACGTCGCCGGTTTTCAGGCCGCAGGTCCGGGCCGGAGTACCGCCCTCCGGCAGCTTTACCACCACCACGCCCCGGGCAAACAGCTTCACCCCTACGGTGTGTCCCACCGGGATCAGACTGCGTTGGACAGGCTCCGCGGCCAGAGCCGCCGTGGTACACAGCAGCAGGGCCAGCACCAGTGCCGCCCCATGCCGCAAGGGTCCTTTGGGGATCTCTTCATACAACAAGTCATCACTCCTTTGGCAGGCCGCAAAATTCATATACAAACTGTATTCTTTTGCAAAATTATACGTTTTGTATTGTGTTTTTCTTCCGCTTGCGGCGGTCTGCCTGTTTTTTCATCCGTGTCGCGCCGTTCCGCTTCACGGACAGACTTATCCTTCCCGACGCGGCAAAAGCAAATCCCGACAAAAAGCGGCAGCAGCGCCAGCCGGATCACGATGATGCTTTAAGCATAAGCGCAAAAAAGCAGACGCAGGAAATTCCTGCGTCTGCTGGTAGAAGCTTCAATTTGAAAATTCCATTCAATCCCGGCGATTGAAAATTTTGAAAATGTCATCGAAGGGATCTTCCTCCGGTTCAGCGGGCTTTTCCTCTGCCGGAGCAATGGGCTCAATGGGTGCAAAGGGTGCCTTGGGCTGCTCATCCTTCTCCTGACCCTCCAACTGAACGGGAGGCTTTGCAAATGTGCCGATCTTAGGCAGCTCGTCAGCTGGGTTCTTGTCAAAGCCGGTGGCGATAACGGTGACACGGATCTCGTCGTCCATAGTTTCGTCGAAGGTGGCGCCGAAGATGGTGAGGGCGTCTGGATGGACGGCCTGCTGCACCAGAGAGGCGGCCTGCTCCACTTCCTCCAGACCGATGTCCATAGAGCCGGTGACGTTGATAAGGACGCCCTTGGCCCCCTCGATAGAAGTCTCCAGCAGGGGGCTGGAAATGGCCATACGGGCGGCTTCCTCGGCCTTGCCCTTGCCGGCAGCCCGGCCCACGCCCATGTGAGCCATACCTGCGTTCTTCATAATGGCCGTCACATCGGCAAAGTCCAGATTGATGAAGCCGGTGTCGCGGATCAGGTCGGAAATGGACTGCACTGCCTGACGCAGCACATCGTCGGCGATCTCAAAGGCGTTGGCAAAGGTGATCTTCTGGTCCGTGGCGTGCTTCAGCCGCTCGTTGGGGATGATGACCAGAGAGTCCACCTTATCCTTCAGCTCGGCAATGCCGCTCTCCGCCTGCTGCATCCGGCGGCGGCCCTCAAAGCCAAAGGGCTTGGTGACCACGGCCACGGTGAGAATATCCATCTCCTTGGCGATCTCCGCCACAATGGGTGCGCCGCCGGTGCCGGTGCCGCCGCCCATGCCGGCGGTGATGAACACCATATCGGTGTCCTCCAGCGCCTTGGCGATCTGGTTCCGGCTCTCCTCAGCGGACTTGCGGCCCACCTCGGGGTCGGAGCCGGCGCCCTGACCGTGGGTCAGCTTTTCGCCGATCTGGATCTTGTATGTAGCACTGGAAACATTCAATGCCTGCTTATCTGTATTCACGGCCACGAACTCCACACCCTTGGTGCCGGAGCGGACCATGCGGTTGACCACGTTGTTGCCGCCGCCGCCAACGCCGATGACCTTGATGTTGACCACGGACTCGGGGCCGGTTTCCAATCCAAATGCCATAGCGGTGCCTCCTGCTGTCTTTTGTACGAAAGGGCGGCAAGCCGCCCTGTAAATCACAAGTTATAGTGTCCCAAGCATAGTGGGATATGATTATCTATTGTATGCTATTTTCCCGGTGAGGTCAAGGGTTGCCGGAGATTTGTTTCCGATTTTTTTCGGCGTCTCCCTCCCGGCTTCCTCTTATTTTCTGGTATCCTGATCAAATATGACCTGGCCGTCCTCCTGCCGCATATCAAAGGTGCCTGTCATATTATCTTGAATCTTGTCACTGTTGATGGCCAGCTCCAGCACCCGAAGCTTATAGGAAAAGTCCGCCTGATAGGGCATTTTCACCGTAAAGCGGTCCATATAGTCCATAGAAATATAGGACGCCTCTCCCAGATGGATGGCATCCACCTTTGCCAGATCCCCCGTTTCATCCAGCACAGCCAGCAATTCCAGCAGGCTTTCCCGCCGGGTCTCATAGGCCGTATCCACAGCGATCTGGGTCCCTACGGAGGGGGCCAGCAGCTCACAGCCGTCAACGGTGGGATGTCCTGCGGCGGTATCCGTCTGCTCCACAATCTTTCCGGCAGGACTCATCAGCCATACTGTCCCGTCCTGTGTCCAGGCCAGAGGATCGCCGCACTCCTGCACCTGGATCAGCAGGGTGTCCGGCAGCTTCCGCTGAATACGGGTGTTTTCGATCTCGATATAGGGCAGGGCCTCGGCGATGTTCCGGATCACCTGATACTTGTTCAGCAAAAAGAGGTTGTCACCGTCCTCCACGCCGCTGGCCTGACGGATCTCCGCCTCCGTATAGCGCTTCTCCCCGGTGATGACCACCGTATCCACCCGGAAAAACAGGGTGATGGCCGCCACCAGACAGCCGCAGATCAGGAGTACGGACAGCAGCTTATAGAGGAAGCCGCTGCCTCCCCTTCTGCGCCGCCGCGCCGATCCTCTCCGTCTTGCCATGGTGGTTCTCCTTTACAGTCTGTCTCTCAGGGGGAGGCCGTCTCCTCCACCCGCCGTATATCCGCGCCCAGCGCCGCCAGATCATCCTCGATGCTCTGATAGCCCCGGTCGATATGGGTAATGTCCGAAATGGAGGTCTCTCCCTCCGCTGCCAGAGCCGCTGCGCACAGTGCCGCGCCGCCACGCAGATCCGTACACCGCACGGCGGCTCCGTGGAGCCGCTCCACGCCCAGCACCACCGCCGTCCGTCCGGAAACCCGGATGTCTGCCCCCATGCGGGCCAGTTCATCCACATGTCGGTAGCGGCTGCTGAACAGGTTTTCCTCGAATACCGCCGCTCCCCGGCACCGCAGCAGTGCCGCCATCAAAATGGCCTGCGCGTCGGTGGGAAAACCGGGATAGGGGGCCGTGCGGATGGGCCGGGGCGCCGTCAATCGTCCGGTACGGCGGCACAAAATTCCGTCGCTGCCGCCGGTCACGTCGCACCCCGCTTCCCGGAGCACCGCCGTCACGGCGGAGAGGTGCTCCTCCCGTGCGTCCCGGAGAAAGACCTCGCCCCCGGCGGAGGCCGCCCCGCAGAGGTAGGTAGCCGCCGCGATGCGGTCCGGCAGAATGGTGTAAGTACCGCCGTGGAGGGGCCGTCCGCCCCGGATCACCACCGTGGATGTGCCCGCGCCGGTGATCTCCGCGCCGCAGGTATTCAAAAAGCCTTGCAGGTCTTCAATTTCCGGTTCTCTGGCGGCGTTGGAAAGCACCGTGACGCCCTCCGCGCCGCAGGCCGCCAGCATCAGATTTTCCGTGGCCCCCACAGAGGGGAACCCCAGCACGATCTCCCGCCCCGTCAGCTTCGCCGCCTTGCAGTGCAGGGTGCCGCCGGTATCGTCGATCTCCGCCCCAAGTGCCCGGAGGCCGGAGAGGTGCAGGTCGATGGGCCGGGGACCTAATTCGCATCCGCCGGGGCTGGTGAGGCTTGCTTCTCCGCACCGGGCCAGGATCGCCCCCAGAAAGATCACGGAGGACCGCATCTCCCGCATCAGCGCATCGGGAACGTCGCAGCCGGTCATCCCGGCGGTGTCCACCTCCAACACATCCCCCCGCCACCCGGCCTTGCAGCCCAAGGCTTGTAGGATACGGATGGACGCCTCCACATCCCGTAGGCGGGGACAGCGGCGCAGCTCCACGCTTCCGCCGGTGAGAATGGTGGCCGCCAGAATGGGCAGCACGCTGTTTTTCGCTCCCTGTATGGTAACTTCCCCTTGGAGGCGGTTCCCGCCCCGGATCAGCAGTCGGCTCATATTGCTCCCTCCCGATGAAAATGGTATCACGGGCCATTCTATGGGGAGAGAGCAACTTCGGTTCCTGCCGCCGCATTCTCAAAAGGGCTAAACGCCTGCCGTTTTCCCGGATACAGGGCGCTTTCGCCGTCTGTTTTTCGGTTTCTTTGATACTTTATCACGGCGATGGGCCGGTGTAAAGTCCGAAACAGTAAATTTACAGCAACTCCTGAACGGTTTCGTAAATTCGCTGGGCCGCATCCCGGATGCCCAATTCCGCCATGGCCGATGCCATGGCTTCCCGCCGGACGTCATCCCGCAAAATGCCTGCCGCCGCCTGAAACAGCGCCTGCCCGGAGGAATCCTGCTCTAACAAAACCTCCACGCCGCCGTGGGTCTCCAGCGCGCGGGCGTTTTTCTCCTGATGGTTGTTGGTCACATAGGGGGAGGGCACCATGATGGCTGGGACGCCCAGCGCCGTCAGCTCGCTGACGGTGGAGGCTCCCGCCCGGCAGATCACCAGATCCGCCGCCCGCATCACCGGGGCCATGTCATAGATGTATTCCCGGACCTGCAGGGAGGGGTGGTCCTTCAGGTCCACGCCCTTCTCCGCCAATGCCTTCAGCACGGCAGCATATCCGCTCTTTCCCGCACCGTGGATATGGTGGAACGGCTCTTTCCCTGCCTCCAAAGCCAGCATATCCGCCATTTGTGCGTTCATACCGGAAGCACCCAGAGACCCCCAGAAGGAGACGATCAGCGGCCGTCCGTCATTGACGCCCAACTTTTCCTTGGCCGCCTCCTTGGTCAGGGTGAAGAAGTCCTCCCGGACCGGGGTGCCGGTGACGGCCACCTTCTCCGGGTGCTTGTAGTGCTGGCGGCAGGATTCAAAGCCTACCATGATCCGCCCGGCGTAAGGCTCCAGCAGCTCCGTGGTCAGTCCCGGCACGGCGTTGGACTCATGGACCGCCGTGGGGATGCCCATTTTGGCGGCGGCCTTCACGGTGGGATAGCTGGCGTAGCCGCCGGTGCCGATCACCGCGTCAGGCCGGAACTCCTTCAAAATAGCCCGGGCCTCTGCCGGGGAGCGGACCATATTGTAGAGGGACACCAGATTATGCTTGATCTCCGCCGGCTTGAGGGAACGGTGAAAGCTGGAGATATGAACGGTGCGGAACTCGTATCCCGCCTTGGGGATCAGGTCCTTTTCCAACCCCCGCTCCGCCCCAACGAACAGTATTTTGATCTGCGGGTTCTTCTCCGCCATCAGCTGCGCCACGGCAATAGCCGGGTTCACATGGCCCGCCGTGCCGCCGCAGGTGAAGATCACCCGGTCAATGCGCTTTTCCACCAGCAGCGCCCCTTTCCAAAAAGATGTCAAAACAGGCCGAAAAGGCAGGTGTTTACCCTGCCTTTGTTGGCTTCATTTGCCTGGATACGCTCAGGATCACGCCCATCTCCGCCAGCTGGATAAGCAGGGCGGTGCCGCCGTAGCTGAAAAACGGCAGAGAGATACCGGTGGTGGGGAGCAGTCCCGTCACCACGCCGATGTTCAAAAACACCTGCACCGCCAGCTGTGTGGTAAAGCCCACCACCAACAGCGTGCCGAACCGGTCACGGGTGTGGAGGGCGATCCAGTAGCCCCGGAGGATCAGCGCCGCGAACAGCAGCATGATGATCCCCGCGCCCACCAGTCCCAATTCCTCGCAGACGATAGAGAAAATGAAATCGTTGTGCTCCTCCGGCAGAAACAGGAATTTTTGCCGGCTCTTACCGAGGCCCAGTCCCCACAACCCGCCGGAGCCAATGGTAATGAGGCTCTGGGAAAGCTGATAGCCCTTATCCGCGGCATCTGCCCAAGGGTCCAGCCAGTATATAACGCGGGATTTGTTATAGCCGATGACAAATAAAGCCACATACACCATGCCAACCGCCGCGCCAGCGGCAGTACCTACCCAGATCCAGTTGATGCCGCCCACAAGCATCATGGCCGCCCCCGCGCCCAAAATCAGGATTGCGCCGGAGAGGTGGGGCTCAACAGCCACCAGGCCTGCCACTACCACCAGAATAAAGGCATAGGGTAGCACGCCGTAGCGGAAGCTGCGCATTTTGTCCTTTTTTCGGGAAATGCTGTCGGCAAAGTAGGTAATGATTGCCACCTTGGCGATCTCCGAGGGCTGGAACTGCACGCCGATCTTCAGCCAGCGGGTAGCGCCCTTGGCCGTCACCGCGATGGGGTTGTGGGGGATGATGACCAGAATCAGGAAGATCACGGACACATAGATCAAGGCTCTGCCCGCGCCGCGAAGCCGCTGATAGTTGAATTTACTGACCAGCAGCATCACCGCCGTCCCCAGTACGGCAAACACCGCCTGCCGCTCAAAGTAGTACAGGGGATCGTGGTGGGAGGGCTTCTCCTCATAATAGGCGGAGGGAAAGCTGGCGGACAGGAGGATCACCAGACCGATGGCCGTCAGCAGCATGACCAGCAGACAGAAGGTCAGGTCGATGGGACCTTTGGCCAGTTCCCGGCTCTCTTCCATTTTTTCCCGGCGGCGCTGCTTGCGCTCCTGAAGGGCCAGCTTCTCCTGATGGGTCAGGGGACGGCGGCGAGGCCGTGTCTGGGTCATGGATGTTTCCTCCTCTCCGAATCAAGTCAAGGTCTTACCGGTTTACAGATAGCGGCCCCGGATGCCGTAATACGCCAGCAGGCAGAACACTGCCGTAATGGACACAAAAACCGTTACGATCTTCACCTCGCTCCAGCCGCACCGTTCCAAATGGTGATGCAGAGGGGCCATTTTGAAAAACCGCTTGCCATGAGTGGCCTTGAAGTATCCAACCTGTATAATATCGGACAAAGTTTCCAGAATGTAGATGATCCCCACCGGAATCAGCACCAGCGGCATATCAAAGGCAAAGGCCAGTGCCGCCACCGCGCCGCCTAAAAACAGGCTGCCGGTGTCTCCCATAAAGCACTTGGCGGGATGGCGGTTATACAGGGCGTAAAAGCCCACCAGACTGCCGCACAGGGCGGAGGAAAAGATCCCCAGCGTGGTGAATTTCCAGATCATAGCGGCACCCATGAAGAACGCCATGACCACAGCGGTGACGCTGGAGGCCAGACCGTCGATGCCATCGGTGAGGTTCACGGAGTTGACGCAGCCCACGATGACGAAGGCGGCGAAGATCAGATACACGATCCAGTTCACTGTCAGCGTCACGTTGACAAAGGGGATATAGAGATCGTTGGTCAGAAGGCCCTCATACCGCATCAGGCACAGGAACACCACCGCCGCCAGAAGCTGTAAGACAAACTTCTGCTTGGCGGTCAGGCCCTCGTTCTGGTGCTGGCGGACCTTGCGGTAGTCATCCACAAAACCGATGAGCCCGAAGATCAGGGCGAACAGGTACACATACAGATGGGCGAAGTCCCCCGCCAGCATCTGCTGCCAGCCGCAGGCAAAGGTCACGATGCCGCTGCCTAAGATAAAGGCAATACCGCCCATGGTGGGGGTGCCCGCCTTGGAATTGTGCCAGGTGGGGCCGTCCTGCCGGATCTCCTGTCCGGCCTTCAGCTTCCGCAACTCCGCCAGTACGAATTTGCCCAGAATCATGGTCAGCACACAGCTGGCCAGTAACGCCACATAGATACTCATGCTTTCTCCTTATCCCGGTCCTGACAGCTTTCCCCGTCAGGGCCTTTCTCTTGCTGACCGGCCGGTACATATCCGGCCGGCGTTTTTGCCGCCACACGCGGCTGTATTTGTGAAATGGGGATGCCTAAAGTCTGCCGATGCTCAGCGTCCGCTGTTCAGGTGCTCCGCCACGATCTCCCGCTCATCCATGTGGAACTTCTGGTGGTTCACTTCCTGATAGGTCTCGTGGCCCTTGCCGCACAGAACGATCACATCGTCCTTCTGGGCGTGGTCCATGGCCCAGCGGATGGCCTCCACCCGGTCCTCCACCACTTCGTAAGGGGTGTCGCTGCCGTCAAAGCCCGGCAAAATATCCCGGATGATGGCCGCAGGTTCTTCGGTCCGGGGATTGTCGGTAGTGACAATGGCAAAATCGGACCAGTCCGCCGCCGCCTTGCCCATGCGGGGGCGCTTGGTCTTGTCACGGTCGCCGCCGCAGCCGAACACCGCCACGGTGCGGCCCTTGGCAAATTCCTTCACCGTTTGCAGCACGTTCACCATGCTGTCCGGCGTGTGGGCGTAGTCAATGAGGATGGTATAGTCCTTGCCGGGGGTGGGGACTACCTCCACCCGGCCCTGCACATGGGGGACCTTGGCCAGAACAGCAGCGCTGTCCTTCAGGGAAATGCCCAGCGCCAGTGCGGCCCCCAGCACATCCAACGTATTATACACCATAAAGCCGCCGGGGATATTCACCCGGATGGGTACCCGCTCGGTTTTTGTCACCGCGTCAAAGGCGATGCCATTGGCAGACAGCACCACGTTTTCCGCCCGGAGGTCCGCCTCGGACTTGACGCCGTAGGTGCGCACCTGACAGGTGGCATCCTTCAGCAGCCGGGGCGTCCACGGATCGTCACCGTTCACCACGCCGACGCCGCAGTTCCGGAACAAAATGGCCTTGGCATCGCAGTAGTTTTCCATCGTTACATGGAAATCCAGATGGTCCTGGGTCAGATTGGTGAAGATGCCCACCGCATAGTGAACGCCGTAGACCCGGTCCAGACACAGGGCGTGGGAGGAGGTCTCCATCACCGCATAGGCACACCCGGCGTCCGCCATCTCCCGGAAGAGCCGCTGGACCTCAAAGGATTCCGGCGTGGTGCGGTCCGTAGGGATGACCTCCTGCCCGATCATGTTCTGATTGGTACCGATAAGGCCCACCTTGGCCTCCCGTGCCTGCTCTAAAATAGCCTTCAGCAAATAGGTGGTGGTGGTCTTGCCGCAGGTGCCGGTGACGGCGATCATGGTCATCTCCTCGGCGGGATGGCCGAACCAGTTAGCCCCGATCACCGCCAGCGCACGGCGGGAATCCGCCGTTCGGATATAAGGGCCATCCCCCTCCGGCAAATTCTGGCACAACACCGCCGCCGCGCCCTTTTCCAGCGCCGTGGCGATATACTTGTGGCCGTCTGTGGCGTAGCCGGTCATGGCTACGAACAGGTCTCCGGGCTGGGTGGCCCGGGAATCATAGCTGACGCCGGCGATCTCCATTTCCAGATCCACCGCGCAGGACGCGACAGGGACGCCGTTGAGCAGTTCCCGCAGTTTCATATCGTATTCCTCCATTTGATCGGTATTGTTTCACGAAAGTCCACCGCCCCCCTCGCAGGGCAGTCGGCGGCTGTATACAAAGCACTCCTTGGCTATTGTAGCAGGTTTTTCCGGAAAGCATACCGAAAATGGTGTCATAAACCTGGCAAAAAGTGCGGTAAGGGGCGGTCAGTCCGTGGTTTTCGCGCCGAAACGCACCGTGACCACGCTGCCGGCAGCCAATTCCGTCCCCGCCTCCGCGCTCTGGGAAATGGCGGTGACGCTGCCGGTGCTGCCGCCGGTGCTGGTAGCACCGGTGACCTTCATAATGAGGCCCGCGTTGGTCAGGGCCTTGTTGGCCTCCGCCGGGGTCTTGCCTACCACGTTGGGGACGGTGCTGGGGGCATTGGGCTTCTCCACGCCCAGATAGAGCACGATGGAAGCATTATTGGGCACGATGGCGCCGCCCGCCGGGGTCTGGTCCGTCACGGTATCGCCGCTTCCCACGGTGGTACAGGCAAAGCCCGCCGCCTTCAAAGCTGCCTTTGCGTCCGCTGCACTCTTGCCAACCACATAGGGCACGGCGGCATCGGCGCTCGCCAGCTCCGAGGCGCTGTAATTCGGTTCAATACCCAGTGCGGGCAGGATCTCGCCCATGATCTGACCGGCCACGGGAGCCACCATAGTACCGCCGTACACGGCGGTGCCGGTATCACGGCGAGGGGTGTCCATAGTCAGGAGCATGATGTACTTGGGATCGTCTGCCGGGGCGAAGCACATGAAGGACACCACCACGTCGCCGGACTGGCCCTTATCGGCCGTACCGGTCTTGCCGCCCACGCGGTAGCCTGCCACCTGACCGTTTTTGCCGGTGCCGCTGGCCACCACGTATTCCAGGCACTCCCGGACGGTGGCGGAGGTGTCCTCGCTGATGACCTGGCGGCGGACGGTCGGTTCGGTGACCGAAACCACATTGCCTTCGCTGTCCAATACCTTATCCACCACATAGGGCTCATACAGGTAGCCGCCGTTTACCGAAGCGGAGATAGCGGTGATGAGCTGAATGGGCGTCACCTTAAAGCTTTGGCCAAAGGAGGCCGTTTCCAGGTTGCCCTGGGTGGAATTGAGCTGTGCTTCGCTGTAAAAATAACCGCTCTCCTCCCCCGGCAGGTCAATACCGGTGGTCTCGGTGAGTCCGAAGGAGGTAAAGAAATTATAGAAATTGGTTCCGCCTATCCGCTCACCAATCTGCATATAGGCGGGGTTACAGCTGTTCTGCATAGCCTGCGCCAGTGTTTGCAGGCCATGGCCGGCATGCTTCCAGCAGTGCTTTACTATACCGCCCGCCACATAGCTGCCGGTACAGTTAAAGCTGGATTGCATCGTCACCGCACCGGTTTCCAGCGCCGTGGCCGTGGTGATGACCTTAAATACCGAGCCCGGCTCGTAGGCCTCATTCACTGCCTTATTGCTCCACTGGATTTGCTGCTCGTAGGCAAAGGCCTCCTTATACTCATCGCTGCCCTCTTCGTATTGGGCCAGCTTTTGCAGGGAGATCTCCGAAACGATAGCCTGCGGATTATTGGGATCATAGTCCGGCATGGTGGTCATGCCCAGGATCGCCCCGGTGTTCACATCCTGCACAATGACTGTCGCGCGGTTCTGTACCGCGTGCTCGGTCAGAGCGGTGGCCAGGTGCTTTTCTATCACCGATTGAATATTGCTGTCCAGCGTCAACACCAGGCTATTGCCGTCCTCCGCCTTGGTGATATCCTGGTAGGTATATGGCATATCGGTGCCCCAGGCGTTCTTGGCAGTCACTACCTTGCCGGGAGTGCCGCTTAGGGTGCTGTTGTAGTAGGCCTCCAGCCCGTAGGCGCCCTCGTTATCGGCATTTACAAAGCCTAGCACGGTGGAGGCCATGGTGCCGTAAGGGTA
>OLVO01001366.1_pt1 | contig 25067 bp, 23 predicted proteins | sample 1672571 | NCBI WGS metagenome assembly OLVO01 (sample SAMEA3136700, study PRJEB25190) | human gut metagenome | biome: human gut; feature: human-associated habitat; material: faeces | place: Austria | collected 2013
AGCTGGTTGGCTGGACCGCGATCATGATCTATGACGGCGCACTGGCAGCAGGCGGTATCTTTTCTTCCGGACACTGGATCTGGTGCCTGGTTATCGGCGTTCTGATCATTGTATGGATCATGGTAGGTATCACCAATCTTGGAAAGATCAATACCGTTGCAATGACAGCTTTGTTTTTACTGACACTGGTACTGTGCAAGGTGATCTTTTTCAGTGGAAACAGTATTCTTACAGAGCCGGATGACAGCCTTTCCTTTGGTGCTGCTGTAGAACTGGCAGTAGCTATGCCATTATCATGGCTGCCGCTGATCAGTGACTATACCAGAGAGGCAGAAAAGCCGGTAGCCGCAACTGCAGTCAGCGCTGTGGTATATGGTCTGGTAAGCTGCTGGATGTATGTGATTGGAATGGGAGCAGCGATCATCACCGGAGAATATGACATCGCGCAGATCATGCTGAAGGCAGGCCTTGGCATTGCGGGCCTTCTGATTATTGTATTTTCAACAGTAACAACGACATTTCTGGATGCCTACTCCGCAGGAATTTCCAGCGAGACTGTCGTAAGCAAATGGAATGGAAAGCATGTGGCCATCGTTGTCACCGTCATTGGAACCATCGCAGCGATTGTATATCCGATGGACAACATCACAGATTTCCTCTATCTGATCGGCTCGGTCTTTGCACCGATGATCGCAATCCAGATTGCCGACTTTTTCCTGCTGAAACGGGACAAGAGCAGCCTGGCCGTACATATTCCGAATCTGATCATCTGGGTGATTGGATTTGTGGTATACCGAATTCTGATGAACATCGACATGCCGCTGGGAAACACTCTGCCGGATATGGTGATTACGGTTGTAATCTGCCTGATCGTTGGAAAATTTGTTTCATAAAAAGTGAATAAAAAGATCAGATGACTGTTCTGCCTGCATTTGAGCAGGCGGGGCAGTCATTTTGTGTGCCGAGCATGGCACTAATCTTGCTGGTGCAAGTCCAGTCACGGGTATTTACCGCCAAGTGTAGCGAATCACAAGTCGGTATCAGTAACGGTATGGATGGAGGAAGTGGTGTAGCAAAGTTCTTGAGCCTACGAACAGAAACTTGATCAGGCGATTAGGTGGGTGAGATTGCAAATCAAATCGAAGCCCAAATGGTAAACGTAAACCGAATATGTAGTAGCAATAATTCATACCTTTTTAGCTGTATTTTGTATCGTAAACAGAAAGAAAATGCACTATAATCCAAGGCAATGAAAGTACTTAAAAAAGTAGTTTCGTTGCCTTGGTTCCATTTTTAGAAAGAATAATACTTAGGTGGGAAAATTCCCAGGCGCTGTGTGGAGTTTTCTGTAAGAAGCCGGGGACAGACCGCACTGTTTCTTGAAAAAGGAAGAAAAGTGGTGAGGGTCTAAGAACCCAAGCTGTGTGGAGATGGCAGAAACAGGAAGAGTGGTGCGGCTTAGCATGGACTGGGCCAGCTTGCACTTCTGGGACAGGTAATACTGGTAGGGAGCAACATGATATACCTCCTGGAACAGGTGGATGAGCCTGGAGCGGGACAGGGAAACGGTATCTGCCAGATGATCCAAGGACAGACTTTCTGTTAAGTGCATATCGATATAATTGCGGATCGCCAGTGCAGTAGGATTGATGGGAACTTTGTTTGCCAGAAAATCCGCAAGCTCCTGAATATATTGATGGAGCAGTACAGCCAGCTTGTCAGCAGAGTGTACAGGGTCGGCGGTAAAGGCATCAAGGATCCGGGTCAGAGGTGTTTCGTTATGGAAGCGGGGGATCAGGGTGACACCGTCTAAGCCGTAATCGGAGAGAAGATGCTGTACCAGACTGCCGCTGACATTGAACCAGATCTTGGTCCAGGGATCAACTTTGTCTGAATAGTAGTGGTGGTAGGTGCCGGCAGTAAGGATATAGGCATCTCCGGCATTTACAGTGAGGATACTGCCGTTTCGCTCGATATGTCCACGGCCGCTTAAAACGTATTCAAACACACACAGGGGTCTGCGATAAACCAGGATCTCATAGGCAGGATCCGGGTAAGTGATGCCGGCCATGATGGGAGAAAAGCTTTCCGCGGTAGGGCCGGTGTAGACAGTGTATTTTTCAATCTGTGTGCGTGTAATTTCCTGAGGCATGGTGGTTCCTCCATTTTTTGAAAGCAAATTGCAATAATGTAATAACAGCATTGTAGTAAAAAGGAGCAAGCCTGTCAACTATGGCTTTCACCATATAAAATAAAAACGAAATCAACCCAAATAAATGATCACAGGAGGACAAAATTATGACACAAATACCCAGACCGGAGCATCCCCAGCCCCAGATGAAGAGGGAGCATTGGAAAAACCTGAATGGAGAATGGGATTTTTCCTTTGACTTTGGATGCAGCGGCATAGATCAGAAATGGCAGGAAGGAAAGACAGATTGGGAGAAGAAGATCCTGGTGCCCTTCTGCCCGGAAAGTGATCTGAGCGGAATCGGCTATAAGGACTTTATCCCCGGCGTATGGTATCACCGCACCATCACATTGACAGGGGAGGAGCTGAAGGGAGATCTTCTTTTACACTTCGGCGCAGTGGACTATGATGCAAGAGTATGGATCAATGGAGTAGAGGCAGGCAGACACCAGGGCGGTTATGTTTCCTTTACGTTTGATATTACAAAGCTTGTAAAGGAAGGAGAAAATGACATTACGCTTTTTGCAGCAGATGATGTGAGAAGCGGAAAGCAGCCCAAGGGAAAGCAGAGTCATTTCTTCTACTCCAGAGGCTGTGATTATACCAGAACGACAGGTATCTGGCAGACGGTATGGCTTGAGTGGGTACCGGAAAGCTACATTGAAAAAGTGCAATATTATCCAAACCTGGCAGAGGCAACTCTGGGAATTAAGGCGGTAGTAAAGGGGCAGGGCACACTGGAAGCAAAGGCCTTTTATGGGGGAGAGCCCTGTGGCAGCGTAAGCGCAAAGTCAGAGGGCGGCACCGTTACCATGACACTTCCTTTGTCCCGTCTGGAAAAGTGGGAGCCGGGTCATGGCAGACTGTATGACCTTACATTAACCTATGGAGAAGATGAGGTAGAAAGCTACTTTGGTATGCGTGAGGTAAGATTGGATGGAGAGAAATTCCTCATCAACGATAAGAGCGTGTTCCAAAGACTGGTGCTGGATCAGGGCTTCTATCCGGATGGCATTTACACAGCGCCTACAGAGGAAGCACTTGTCAAGGATGTGGAACTGTCCATGGCTGCAGGCTTCAACGGCGCAAGACTCCATCAGAAGGTATTTGAGCCTCTGTTCTTGTATCACTGCGATAAAGCAGGCTATCTGGTATGGGGCGAGCAGGGCTGTTGGGGACTGGATTACAGCAATCCCGCAGCATTAAAATATTTCCTGCCTGAGTGGATGGAAGCCTTGGAGAGAGACTTCAACCATCCCGCCATCATCGGCTGGTGTCCGTTTAATGAGACATGGGATTATGAGGGAAGAAGGCAGGATGACAGCTTACTGGCCAATGTGTATAAGATGACAAAGCTGTATGACACCACCAGACCCTGCATTGATACCAGCGGAAATTATCATGTGGTGACGGACATCTATGACTTACACAATTATGAGCAGGATCCGGCAAAGTTTGCAGCAACCTACGAGTCCTTTAAACAGGGAGGTGATTTGGAGGATAATCATGGCTACAGGCAGACACCTGTAAAGGGTATCCCTACCTTCATCAGTGAGTATGGCGGTATCAAGTGGGACGAGGAAGGTGTTGAAAAGGATGGCTGGGGCTATGGTGCAGGTCCTGCTACCAAGGAGGAATTCCTGAACCGATATAAGGGACTGACCGATGCCCTTTTGGACAATCCCCATATGTTTGCCTTCTGTTATACCCAGCTGTATGATGTGGAGCAGGAGTTAAACGGTCTGTATACCTATGAACGTAAACCCAAGTTTGATATGGATGTGATAAAGGCAATCAATGCCCGTAAGGCAGCAATCGAGGATTAAAAGCATCCCGCAGAGTATAAAAGAAAGCGTGTGAGAGACATTGTGGTCTGACCCTCTTACAATTTTCTTGGTGAGATAAAAAACAAGTGCAAAACTTTTAAATGTATAGCTATAAATGAGCAAATTTGAAAAACTGTACAAACAAATCTGCTATGCACGGACATTAAGAGGATTAAACAATTTATTTGGTGCCTTGATCCTGCTGCTTTTTTTCTTCCGCAGAACAGAAAAAGCGTATTTTTATCATAAGGGTCAAGTTCAAACTGAAAGCGTACAATAGAAGCAAATCCATCGATCCCCCGGCGGAGATCCGTATAACCGGGGGCCAGATAAACTTTTTTGAAGTGTGAAACAGCGGCATCATTCAACATGACTAAATGCCTCTACCAGACAACGGAGCAACTGGGGAGAAACTGAAGAAAATATATCTGCCGAAAGTCCATTTCCGTTTTTGATACACATCACTGGAACTTCGGGCACAGTTGCTGTTCTTTCCGCTTTTAAACGCGGAAGTTCAACGAAAGCAGGCTTTTCTGCCTCAGGAAGCTGATCCAGGTACATCTGCCGAACCCTTTTCAGTGGATAATAATAGTTGGCTTTTGTAATGTAATTTTGTTCACACCAGGTCGATACATCCATACCTTCCGGACGGTTCTGACATTCTCTGATCTGTTCTGCCCAGTGCATAAGGCGGACCTGCTGTGCAACCAGACTGGTTTGTTCTGCCATAGTGAATACCTCCACAAATGATAGTCAGTCTAAAAAGTTGAGTCACTCAACTTTTTAGACGAGTTCAAACATCCTTTCTGCAAATCCTATTTATAACAAGTAAATTTTACCTTTGTTTTTCACTTTTGGTTCTTGGCGAACTCTTGTATCATACACAAAATCTTCAAAAATTACAATAATCTTGAAATAGTGTTATGTTTCTTGGAATTTTATTATATCTTATTTTGGAACTTTTTCTTATAATAACATCATCAAGAAAAACAAAGACAAGTAATCATAAAAGGAGGATTCAATTATGAAGAAGAAAAAGATTCTTGCACTTGTACTTGCAGCTTCAATGGCAGGCGGAATGCTTGCAGGATGTGGAAGCACATCAGGCGGAGATGAAACAGCGAAAGGAGATAAGTCATCCGGAAAAGTTTATTATCTGAACTTTAAACCAGAGCAGGCTGACCAGTGGGTAGAACTTGCAAAAGAGTATACAGATGAGACGGGTGTTCAGGTTGATGTACAGACAGCAGCATCAGGAACTTACGAGTCACAGTTGAAATCAGAGATGGCAAAAGATGAGGCACCAACATTGTTCCAGGTAAACGGACCGGTTGGACTTGCTACATGGAAAAATTATTGCTATGACCTTTCAGACAGCGATGTTTATAAAGATGTCGAGTCTGACGATTATATATTAAAAGATGGCGACGCAGTAGACGGAATCGCTTATGTTATTGAGACTTATGGTCTGATCTACAACAAAGCACTTCTGAACAAATACTTCGAACTGCCGGATGCAAGCATCAAATCCATCGATGAGCTGAATAACTTCCAGGCACTTAAGACAGCAGCAGAAGAGATTCAGGCACATAAAGATGATCTTGGAGTAGAAGGAGCTTTCACTTCAGCAGGAATGGATTCTTCTTCTGACTGGAGATTCAAGACTCACCTTGCAAACCTGCCAATTTACTATGAGTACAAGGCAGACGGAATTGATAGTACAGATGCTATCAAGGGAACATACCTTGACAACTACAAACAGATCTGGGATCTGTATCTGAACAACTCTACATGTGAGCCATCTATGATCTCTTCTAAGACAGGAGATGACGCAGCAAGCGAATTCTCACTTGGTGAAGCAGTATTCTATCAGAATGGTACATGGGCATACTCAGATCTGAGCAGCAACGGTATGTCTGATGAGTCCCTTGGAATGCTTCCTATCTACATCGGTGCAGAAGGTGAAGAGAATCAGGGTCTTTGTACAGGTAGTGAGAACTACTGGTGTGTAAACAAGAATGCAGCTCCTGAAGATATTCAGGCAACACTGGATTTCCTCAACTGGGTAGTAACATCTGACGAAGGCTGCAATGCACTTTCACAGGATATGGGATTTGTTTGCCCATTCAAGGCATTTGACAACTATCCTGCAACCAACCCTCTGATCAACATTGCAAATGACTATGTATCTGCAGGCAAGACTTCTGTAGCATGGACATTTACAACAATGCCTTCTGAAGAGTGGAAGAACGGTGTGGGCAGTGCATTGTTAGAGTATGCCCAGGGTACAGGCGACTGGGACGCAGTTGTAACAGCATTCGTTGACGGATGGGCAACTGAGTACGCAGCAGCTAACAACTAAGCAGCGGGCATTAACACAGAGTGACCATGAATGTATGTAATGCATTCATGCTGGCAGGAAGTGGGCAGCGGATACTTACTGTCCACTTCTTTTCAATGTATGGCAGATACCAGAAAGGCATGGGGATTATTATGGAGAAAGCGATTAAAAAATATTTTCCTATCTTCGCATTACCGACATTTGCGGCATTCACGATAGGATTTATCATTCCATTCGTATTAGGGGTTTATTTATCCTTCTGTGAATTTACGACTGTTACGGATGCTACCTTTGTAGGATTCAAGAATTATATCAGAATATGGGGCGATGCTACATTTACCCACGCTCTTTGGTATACTTCACTTTTTACTGTAGTATCAGTGATCACAATTAACGTACTGGCTTTTGCAGTAGCAATGTTACTGACCAAAGGCATCAAAGGTACTAACATATTCAGAACCGTATTCTTTATGCCGAATCTGATCGGAGGAATCATCCTTGGATATATCTGGCAGTTGATACTGAACGGTATTTTATTACATTTTGAGAGAACACTTACTTATAATTCCGCTTATGGATTCTGGGGACTGGTTATACTGATGAACTGGCAGCAGATTGGATATATGATGATCATTTACATTGCAGGTATCCAGAATATTCCCGGAGAATTGATTGAAGCCGCTAAAATTGACGGCGCTAATAACAGACAATTACTGAGATACGTGACATTACCTATGGTCATGCCGTCCATTACGATATGTTCCTTCCTGACATTAACCAATTCCTTTAAATTATATGACCAGAACCTGGCACTGACAGCCGGTGAGCCGTCTAATAAATCAGAAATGCTTGCTTTGAATATTTATAATACTTTCTACGGCAGAGCCGGCTGGGAAGGTGTCGGTCAGGCAAAGGCAGTTATATTCTTCCTGGCAGTCGCATTGATTGCAATTGTCCAGCTTAGAATGACCAGAAGCAAGGAGGTGCAGGCATAATGAGTACAGTTAGAAAAGCAAAGCATGGCTGGCTGCTTACATTGTTTTTTTCCCTTTTATCAATTGTATATGTCATGCCTATTATTATAGTATTGATGAATTCCTTTAAGAAAAAGATTTTCATCAGCAACCGTCCATTCTCACTCCCGGATGCGAAATCCTTCGTAGGATTGGAGAACTATGCAAGTGGTATGCAGAAGATAGATTTCCTGCATTCCTTTGCCTATTCACTGTTTATTACGGTAGGTTCTGTAGCAGTTATCATTCTGTGTACTTCCATGTGTGCATGGTATATCACCAGAGTAAAAAGTAAAATAACATCTGGTATGTATTACCTTTTTGCATTTTCCATGATTGTACCTTTTCAGATGGTAATGTTTACTTTATCCAAAATCGCTGATATACTACATTTAGGAAATCCTGTAGGAATCATCATTGTATATCTGGGATTTGGTGCAGGCCTTGCAGTATTTATGTTCTGCGGTTTCGTGAAGTCTATTCCACTGGAAATCGAAGAATCTGCCATGATTGATGGATGTAATCCATTACAGACATATTTTAAGATTGTATTCCCTGTCATGAAGCCGACAGCTATTTCCGTTGCCATACTGGAGGCTATGTGGGTATGGAATGACTACCTGCTGCCATATCTGGTATTGGATATCAAGAAATATAAGACAATCCCTATTGCAATCCGGTATCTGAAGGGTGGTTATGGCGCTATTGATATGGGCGCCATGATGGCAATGATCGTATTGGCAATCATTCCAATCATCATATTCTATATTGCGTGCCAGAAGCACATCATTGAGGGTGTAGTAGCTGGTGCGGTCAAGGGTTAAGTCATTTGTGTACCGATAAGTTTTAAAGGAGATAAAAAGATGAGAAAATGTGGTGTATTGATGCCGGTAGCAAGTCTGCCAAGCAGATTTGGAATTGGTGGCTTTTCCAAGGAAGCATATGACTTTGTAGATTTTTTGGAACAGGGAGGACAGTCTCTGTGGCAGATCCTGCCACTGGGGCCGACGGGATATGGAGACTCTCCTTACCAGTCCTTCTCGACCTTTGCAGGCAATCCTTATTATATCAGTCTGGATGCCCTGATTGAAGACGGGTTATTGACAGAAGAGGAGTGCGAAGCTGCTGATTATGGTGATAATCCGGACTATATCAACTATGAGAAAATCTACAATACCCGTTTTGCACTGCTTCGTAAGGCTTTTGCCGGGGCTGATGTGGATCAGGATGAGAAGTATCAGAAATTTGTTGCTGACAATGCTGCATGGCTAAAAGACTATGCGATGTATATGGCAATCAAGGATTCCCTGGGTGGAATTGCATGGATTGAGTGGGATGAGGATATCAGACTCAGAAGACCTTCTGCAATGGCACATTATGAAGAGCTGTTAAAAGATGATATTGCTTTTTACAGCTATCTTCAGTATCTGTTCGCAACACAGTGGGCACAGCTGAAGGCATATGCCAATAAGAAGGGTATTCAGATCATTGGTGATATTCCCATCTATGTTGCTTTTGACAGTGCTGATACCTGGGCAAATCCTGAACTGTTCCAGTTGGATGAGGAGAATATTCCTACAGCAGTAGCAGGATGCCCACCGGATGCTTTCTCTGCAACAGGCCAGTTATGGGGTAATCCGCTGTATCGCTGGGATTATCATGAAAAGACAGGTTTTGCATGGTGGATCCGCAGACTTGAATATTGTTTCACAATTTATGATGTAGTAAGAATTGACCATTTCAGGGGCTTTGATGAATACTGGGCTATCCCTTATGGTGATCCGACAGCAGAGTTTGGACGTTGGGAGAAGGGACCAGGTTATGCACTCTTTGCAGCCATGAAGAAGGCACTGGGCAACCGTGAAGTTATTGCAGAAGATCTGGGATTCCTCACACCAAGCGTTCTCAAGCTTGTGAAGAAGTCAGGATATCCCGGAATGAAGGTATTACAGTTTGCCTTTGATTCCAGGGAAGAAAGTGACTATCTGCCACATAATTATACAAAGAATTGTGTTGTATACACAGGCACACACGATAATGATACAGTAATGGGATGGATTCCTGCCATGAGCAGAAAGGACTTGGCTTTTGCCAAGAAATACATAGGAGTAAAGAGAACTTCTGATATCTGCAGCAGCCTGATCCGTATGGCATATGCCAGCGTTGCGGATACAGCGATCATCCCAATCCAGGATTATCTGGAGCTTGGCAGCGAAGCCAGGATTAATACGCCATCCACTCTGGGCGGCAACTGGGAGTGGCGTATGGATTCTTCTGACTGTACACCACAGCTTGCAGCCAGAATGCTTGAATTGGCACAGGTTTATGGTAGAATTGTAAAGAAGAAAAAATAACTAAGAGGTGAAAGATGTGTTTGAACCGACTATAAAGGATATTGCTAAAATATGTGGAGTCGGCGTCAGTACTGTATCCCGTGCAATCAATAATCACCCGGATATCAATCCTGAAACCAAAGAGAAAATCATGAATACCATTAAGGAATATGGTTACGTGCCTAATAACAGCGCACGTAACCTCAAGCGTGTGGACGCCAAGGCAATTGCAGTGCTTGTCAAAGGTATTGCCAATCCTTTCTTCACCAATATGATTAAGATAATTGAGGAAGAATGTAAGAAGAAGCACTATTCCATGGAGCTGCAGCATATTGAATTTGATGAAGATGAAGTAGATGTGGCGCAGAAAATCGTAAAGGAAAAGAGACTTCGCGGCATTATCTTTCTGGGTGGTTTATTCTCCCATTCAGAAGAGAAGTTAAAGAAGCTCAATGTGCCTTTTGTATTCAGTACAGCCGGTTCTATACCGGAGAATATCAGTAAGAACCAGTATTCTAATATCGGTGTAGACGACTATAAGGAAAGTATGAAGATGGTAGACTACCTGATCAGTCTGGGGCATAGAAGAATCGCAATTGTTGTGGCAGAGCCATACGAGAAGAGTATCGGCCAGCTGCGTCTGGAAGGATATATAGATTCTTTGAAGAAGCATGGCATACAGCCTGATCCGGCGCTGGTCATCCAGACCGAAAATGGAATCGGACATTTTTCTATGGAGAATGGATATCGTACAACGAAGCGGTTAATGGAATCCGGAGTGGATTTCACGGCTTTGTATGCAGTATCAGATTCCATTGCTATTGGTTCTGTCAGGGCACTGCTTGAGTCAGGCAGACAGGTGCCACAGGATGTTTCAGTGGCCGGGTATGATGGCATTGAGGTGTCAGGATACATATCTCCGAGCCTTACGACGATCAGACAGCCGGTAGAAGAGATCGCCAAGGCTACGGTCAAGCTATTATTTGATATTATAGCCGGTAAGAAAGATCACCAGCATATCACCTATGAAGCAGAATTGCTTGAACGGGAATCCACGCAAAGAATATAAGAAATCCCCCTGTTGATGGAGGCTTTTGTCCACATCAACAGGGGGATTTGTTTTAGAAATCTGCATTATGTAACTGGTTATAGGCTGCCGTGATAATTGCGGAGAAACGGTCAGCATGCAAGTCATCATTGAGGATATACTTGTAATTGATTTCTATCGGATTGTTCAGTGCAAGTACGTTATACCGTTTCAACCGTGTATCCAGCTGTTTGAAGAAGGATTCCATATGTTCCTTTGTACAATTCTCAATGACCAGTAAGAACTCATTACCGCCATTTCTTCCGACAAATCCATAATCGCTACCAACTTCTTCCAGGATATTGCAGAAATCAATCAGGATCTGGTCTCCCGCATCCCTGCCAAGGGCTATATTTGTGGCTGATAAATTACTGATTGTGATTAGTGCACATGCAACATGGTCAATTTTCGCAGATTCCCCGCCATACATCTGAAATACAAGATCGCAGCTGAGACGGTTTGGCATACCGGTGAGTTCATCCACATAAGCTGCATGCTTGAGCGTATCCCTTTCCTGTACCGCTTTCCCGAAGGCTGTGAGATCCACAACCAGAAACAGAAGATTACCAATAATGAAAAGGATGACGATCAGCTGGGGAATGAAATATAGAGGATTCTCTGATAATTTATTACGGTAATCAGGATATAGGACCATAAGTAATATATCCAAGACCAATAGAATCAGGGAAAAGCCTATCTGTAAAAATTTGGTGAGCTGATAATTCTTAAATATCGGTTTGTATTTATTCATATTAATTACCATACCTTTCAAAAATGCAGACTAAGCACTGCTGTATTTATTATACTGTAGTAAATTTGAAAATGGAAGCTTGCTGGCTTAAGAAAAGTGATAACCGGAAGAAATTAGTAAAAGTGACTAAAAAATTTATGAATAAAATATTAAATATGTATTTGTAATTCTGGTACAGTCTGTGATAAACTGTAAACTAAAATAGAGAGAGCAATAAAAACAAAAGAAACAGAGTACGGTTTTAAAGAGAGAGAGAGTTATTGAGAGGAGAAAATTGAATATGATCAAAAAGGTATGTTTTGCTGCATCATCAGGCGGACATCTGGAGGAGATATCCAGGCTTCGCGAGATCAGGGATAGATATGACTGTTTTTTATTTACGGAAAGCGGCAGTTTTGAGGAGCTTAATTTCTGTGAAAAAGTATATTATGTGAAGCAGATCAACAGAAAAGAGAAGGGATTTCTTTTCCATTTCCTGCAATTATGGATGCATGCAGACACAATCATGAAGAAAGAGGATCCTGATTGTATTATTTCAACAGGAGCTCTGGCAACATTTCCAATCTGCGTAATTGGCAAGCTCAGAAAGAAGAAAGTAATCTATATTGAATCATTTGCCCGTGTAGATGGCAGCTCCATGACGGGTAAATTGATGAAAGCAGTTGCAGATTTATATATCGTGCAATGGAGAGAACTACTGGATGCAGTCCCCAATGCTGTATACGGTGGAGGAATATTTTAATTCCTGGTTGAGAGAGTAGAGAGAGTTAATAGTAGTTTGGCGAGAGCTGAATATGATTTTTGTGACATTGGGAACACAGAAATTTCAATTAAACAGATTATTGAAGCAGCTGGATAAATATATAGAGCAAGGACAGATTACAGACAAGGTTATAGCACAGATAGGATACTCTGATTATTTACCAAAGCGATATGAGTATATTGATTTTTTGAATAAAACTGAATTTGACGAAATGATAGAGGCGGCAGACATTGTGATTGCTCACAGTGGTGTGGGCTCTATTATTCGTGCAATAAATTCCAACAAGCCGGTTATAGTCTATCCCCGGCTTGCTAAATACAGAGAGCATATCGATGACCATCAACTGGAGATCGCATATGCTTTTTCTGTTAAAAATTATGTACTGTGCTGTGGAGAAGAGGATGATCTGCTGGAGAAAATAGAAGAGAGCAGAACACATCACTTTGAAAAGTATGTTTCGCAAAGAGAAAAAATAGTCGGTATCATCGACGAATATTTAAGAAAGAATTAAGAGGTATTGCTATGTTCAAAACAATCATTAACAACTTCCATCTGGAGAAGCTGATATGGATCATCAAGTCTAAATTCCTGTACATGCTTCTGGCAGCCCTGATCGGTGCGGTTCTGACAGGTGGCTATGCAACACTGACACAGACATCCACATATCGTGCACAGATCAGCTTCTACGTATACAGCAATCCGGATTATGTGACGGATACGGGAGTGAATCTGAGCAGCTCGGATATAACCCAGGCGAACAGCCTGCTGACCAGCTATATGCAGATCCTCAACAGTGCGACATTCTTAAATGAGATCATTGATTACACAGGGCTTGAGCAGTATACCGTGGAGGCTCTGCAGAAGAGAATCACGGCTGCCGCAGTCTCTAATACCGCAGTGTTCAAGGTAAGCGTTCTGGATCAGAATCCGGTGAATGCCATGAATATCGCTAATGCAATCGGTGATCTGGCACCGGATGAGATCATCAGTATCGTAAAATCAGGTGGTATCGAGGTGCTGGATGCGGCTGAGCTGCCAACAGAACCGTATACCTCGACAAGTGTTCTGATGTATGCGCTGATTGGTGCTGTGCTAGGATTTGCAATCGTAGCAGCCTGGTGCGTCATCAAGGGATTATTGAATACGACGATCAGACGTAAGTATGAGATAGAAGATATGTTCACGATTCCTATTCTGGGAGAAGTGCCACAGCAGCAGGCCAAGGACAAGAAGGAAGCGGCCAGTGTGCGTCTCGATCAGGACAACAGCTTCGGGTTAAAGGAAGCCTACAGTAATATCAGGGTAGGTCTGCTTTTTACAAAGAAGGGTGAGAAATGCCCAATCTATGCGGTAACAAGTGCAGATTGTCATGAGGGTAAGACGACGAGTGCGTTCAATATGGCAGTTTCCTATGCGCAGATGAATAAGAAGGTACTTCTCATTGATGCGGATATGAGAAACAGCAGTATGAAGGAATTTCTGCAGGATGCTCAATGGAATGACACGGACGGATTGAGTGAATATCTGGCTGAGATTGCGGATAAGCCTGCCAAGATTGCCTTTGAGAAGAATCTGGATATCATACCTTCCGGTACTATGCCGCCCAATCCTTCTGAATTGCTGGTAAGTGAGAGATGGTATCAGTTATTGCAGGACAGCCAGAAGGAATATGATGCCATTTTCGTGGATTTCCCGTCCCTTGGTATCGTATCGGATGCACTCTGTCTGGCACAGGTCGCAACCACATATGTACTGGTCATCAGAGAGAATCTGACCAGAATCGAGAGAATCGAAATGATCGTGCGCAGACTGGAGAGTCTGGATGCTGATATCTGTGGTTTCATATACAATGGAATCTCCCAGAAGTCACCGGACTATAATTATAAATTATATGGAAAAGAATATAAGAAGGATTAGAGAATATGCCAAAGGTAAGTATCATAGTACCGGTTTATAATACATCAGCGTATCTAAGACGCTGCATGGATGCCCTTACAGGGCAGACTCTGGAGGACATAGAGATCATAGCAGTGAATGATGGCTCTACGGATGATTCACCGGCCATTCTGGGAGAGTATGAACAGAAGGATTCCAGGGTCAGGGTATTCCATAAAGTGAATGGAGGCCAGGCAACAGCAAGGAATATGGGGATACGCAGAAGCCATGGAGAATATGTAGGCTTCGCTGATTCGGATGATTATGTAGATGCAGACATGTTCCGACAGATGTATGAGCTTGCAAAAGAGAAGGACTGTGACATGGTGGAATGTAACTACCACTATCTGCAGGAGACAAAAGATGACATCAGGGAGCTGAAGACCAGAGGCCGTATCCGGGAATATACAGGGCAGAAGGATATGCTGATTGATCCTCAGGTATCGCCTTGGAATAAATTATATCGAAGAGAGATACTATTGCATAATGGTGTGGATTTTCCAGAGGGGCTGATATACGAAGACACTGCCTTTTATATCAAGACGATACCTTATGTGAAGAAAGCTTCTTATCTGGACAGAGCTTGTGTATATTATTTCCTGAGAGAGACCTCTACCATGAATGCGAATAAGAGCAGAAAGGTCGGGAATATATTTCAGGTGTTACAGAATATTCTGGACTTTTACCGGGGAAATGGCTTTTATGAGGAATATGCTGCTGAGCTTGAATACTTCTGCGTTAAGATCTGTCTATGCAGCTCTCTAAGCCGTATCGGAAGAGTGACGGATAAGGAGCTGGAGACGAAGCTGCTGGATAAGACGTTCGCTTTTATTCATGAGAACTTCCCGTTTTATAAGAAGAACCCATATTTCCATGGAAAAACAGGAAGTTACATTAAGATTGTAAACCGTCATAACAGCAGGTGCATAGGAAGAATCCTTGGAAAGATAATGAAAGGCTGATGGAATGAAAATATCTGTAGCAATGGCAACCTATAATGGAGCGCAGTACATAGAAGAACAGCTGGAATCCATACGGATTCAGACGATGCCTGTGGATGAGGTGCGGATCTGTGATGATGGCTCTTCGGACGATACAGTAGAGGTAATATGCCACTACATCAGAGAGCATGGGCTGGAGAGCAGCTGGTCTGTCGAGGTGAATCAGGAGAACTTAGGTTATGCATCGAATTTCATGAAGGCAGTGGGACTGACCAACGGAGATTATGTATTTTTCTGCGATCAGGATGATATCTGGATAGCAGACAGAGCAGAGAGAATGATCGGCCTGATGGAGGCTCATCCTGATATGCTGCTTCTTGGCTCTGAGTTCGATTCCTTCGTCAGTGCCAAGGATGCGCCGTCAGTACCGGGCTGGGAACAGAAGATGATCCGGAACGATGAGTCTCTGGAGAAAATGCAGTTTACACCGGCAAATATATTCATAGGCTGTCAGGGCTGTACCATGTGTATGCGCAGACAATTGCTGGAGAGGGCAATGCCTTACTGGTATAAGGGCTGGGCACATGATGAATTCGTATGGAAGCTCGCGCTGTGCATGGATGGTCTGTATATGTATCATTCCTACACACTCAGAAGAAGACTTCATTCCAATAACGTGACCATGCGTAAGGTAAGAGATATTACGAAGAGGCTGAAATACCTGACAGATCTGCAGGACAGTCATATGGCTACCCTGAAATATGCCAGAGAGAATGGTCTTTCTAAGTCACAGCTTGCACTGCTGGAGAAAAACATCAAAGCGACCAGACTTCGGATAGAACTGCTCCGAAATAAGAAATTATGGAATATTGTACCACTGACACTGTTTTATCGGGAATGCTATCACAAATGCAGAGCGATTCCCGTGGAGCTGATGATGGCGGTAAGAAATTAAAGGAGATGTCCCATGACACAAGAGAGCGCAGTACGGACAAGTAAATATATAAAGCCTGCAAGAGAGGAAAAGATATTTGAAAAGACAGTCGTTTTCTTCCTGTTCAGTCTTTTTGTCATGCCTCAGTATTTCGGACTTCCTACGCCGTTATTTGATTTTACACTGCTTAGAATGATGCTGATACTGGTGCTGTTCATGATCATCTATGATGATGAACGCAAGGTTGCCTTTGCAGATCTGATTCTGCATTCCAGACTGACGCTGGTGCTGCTGCCATATATGTTCGTACTGCTCTACACCATGGTACTGAGGGCTGATATCAATGCTTTTCTGAATCCGTTTCTTGAAATACTGTCCTTTTATCTGCTGATCTATGTGATCCATAATGTGCTCGGCGTGGAGAAGACTGTCCGGTATCTGTTGGGCTTCCTTTATCTGATGACGATACTTGGAGTCGTGGAATATGCAATGGGGCGTTCACCCTTCTCCTATCTGGAGACAATAAAGGGCATCTATACAGGAAGATTTATCAGGTCAGGTAATTACAGGATCATGAGCTCCTGTACCCATTCCCTTGGCTATGGGCTTTTGCTGGTCGCTGTGGCACCGCTTTCCTGCTTTGATTACAGGAAGAACGAAGTCAATCTGTTGTGCAGGCCGATATTGTTTCTGTTGCTTCTGATCAATGTATTCCTGACAGGCTCCCGTTCGACGCTTAGTGTGTTCCTTGTAGAGACATTGCTGCTTTTTATACTGTCCTCAGGAACCAATAAGAAGAAATGTATACTGGCCGGAATCGTGCTTGTAGCCGGAATCACAGCATTTCTGGTCGTATTCTACAGAACGGGCATTGCGCAGTATATCCTGTTACAGTTTGCAAGTATTCTGGATTCTATACTGGGAACGCAGTATTCGGTTCTGTTTGGTGGTAATACGGAGGCATTGAGCAGCAGCTCGAACTACCGTGACCAGCTGAAATATATTTTTCAGGTAAAATGGCTCAATCCCATACTGGGAATCGGACGAAAGAGATCCTTTACCTCGGAAATCAATGGCTCATATATTGAATCTATTGATAACTTCTATATTGCGGAATATGTAAGGTATGCCTATCCGGGATTAGTTACGTATGTGTTCTTCCTGCTTTTCCATCTGGGCGGAATGATAAAGAAATGCATCATGGATGGTAAAGCGGTGTATAAGATTTTGTTGGTAGGAGCAGGCTGTTATGCGGTAAATCTGTTCTGGGTAGATTCCCTGCAGACATTGAAGTATCTGTATATTATTTTTGCACTGTATCTGTGTCAGTATATGGAAGACGGCAGGAGTGCAGAGGCAGATTCTGGTTCAAAATACATCAGGTCAAGAGTAAATAAGTGGAGATAGAGAATGCAACCAAGGGTGAGTATCATTATTCCTGTTTATAATGGGGAAAAGTACATAAGGAACAGCATAATAAAGCTGCAAATGCAGACATATGCCAATCTGGAAGTAATCTATGTGGATGATGGAAGCACTGACCAGACGGGAATCATTCTGGATGAGACAGCCACGGAAGATGACAGATTCCGGGTGATTCATAAGGAAAACGGTGGTGTGAGTGCTGCAAGAAATACGGGAATTAAGGCAGCGACAGGAGAATACCTGATCTTCTTTGATGCAGATGATGAAGTTACCCCGGAGGTGATACAGGATAATGTTGACGTGGCAATCACAAGCGGGGCAGATGTGGTGTTGTTTGGCTTCTGGTATTTCAATGTGGACTGCAAGGAAGAGAAGGTGAATGAATTCCCAGTGTCATTTAGCGGAACGAGGGAAGAATTCTTCACACAGTGTGTGAGTGAGGCAGTAGACAGAGAGTTCTTCAATGCACCGTGGAATAAACTTATCAAAGGTAAGCTGATCAGCGACAATGGACTATGCTTTGATACCAGATATTCTCTGTATGAGGATAATCTGTTTGCAACGGATGTTTTTATCCATGCAGAGAGAATTGCAATTAATCCGAAGGCATATTACAGATATTTTCTGAGATCCTCAGGAAGTCTGCTCACCCGGTTCCACGACAATATTTTCGAGGGACTGACGTTGTTCTACGACAGAGCAATGGAATATTGCAGAGGATTTGACAGGAATGAGGCGCAGATACACAGCTTCGAGAGGATGTATGTTACACATACCTATACCTTCCTGAAGCAGATAAGCTGTAACCGCGAACTGACACCACAGCGGAAAAAAGAGCTGCTGCAGAGCATATGTGAGGAGGAGAAGCTTCAAAAGGCTCTGGCACATGTAGAGCTTAAGGGCAGGAAGCGTATCATACGATATCTGATCAGAAGGAAGCAATATCACATGATAGAAATGCTGTATTGCTCCAGAAGTAAATTCTTCGATCAGAGAAAGGCATAAAGTAACATGGGTAAGCTGGATAAGGTAAAATATAAAATCGAAGACCATATGCTGCTTGGTTCTGTATATGACAACATCATGATGAAAACAAAATACAGGAATAAAAAGCTGTCTTTTCTATATAATGTAATGGTGGCACAAAAACACCGCATGCTGTATTACAAGCAGCTTCGAAGAAAATATATGGACAGATGCAGTGCCAGTCCTGTCTGGGAGAAACAGCCCAAGGCAGCAAACAATGATACGATATGGTTCTGCTGGCTGCAGGGGATAGAGGAGGCGCCGCTTCTGGTGAAGAGATGTCTGGAGTCTCTTAGGAAGAATATCCCGGATAAGAAGATTATTGTAATCGACGGGAATAATCTTGGTGAATATGTGAATATGCCGGATTACATCACGGACAAATGGCAAAGGGGCATCATAGGGAATGCGCATTTCTCAGATCTGCTAAGGTTAGAGCTGCTGATAGAAAAAGGCGGCTACTGGATAGATGCTACGGTATTGTGTACGGATTCTAAAATGCTGGAATTCATAGATAAGCAGCCATTATTTCTGTACAGCTTCTATTATTTCGGATTCAATCCTGAGATCATGGAGCTGAACAACTGGTTCATCAAGAGCTGCACCAATAACAATATTTTGTGTCTTCTGAGAGAATTACTGTATACCTATTGGGCGGAGAATGACAGGGCAAAGGATTATTTCCTGACACAGCTGTTTCTTACGATGGCAGTAGAATATTACAAAGAAGAATATAACAGGATGCCGATCGTCAGTCAGGTAGATTCCCACATTCTGGCGACCTACATAGCAGAGCCTTATGATGAAGATAAATATGCATTGCTGAAGCAGACAACAGGATTTCATAAATTAAGCACCAGATTCGAGGCAGAGTCCATCCAGACGAAGGACTGCTTCTATGATGTGGTGATCAACCGGGGAGAGTATTAGGAGAGAGTAAAAATGCAGAAAAAAGAGGAGAACAAGATACCTAAGATCATTCATTATTGCTGGTTTGGCGGTAAGCCGATACCTAAGGATCTGCAGGATTGTATTGATACCTGGAGTATTCTAAAGGGATATCAGGTGATGCGCTGGGATGAGTCCAACTGCAGCTTTGATGAGAATGAATTTGTAAGAAAGACCTATGCAGAGAAGCAGCTTGGATTTATCGGAGATTATTACCGTCTGAAGGCTGTATATGAGTATGGCGGCATTTATCTGGATACGGATGTCAAGGTGTGCAAGTCCTTTGATCCGCTATTGGATTATCCGGCTTTCCTGAATTTCATCTTTGACTGTTCGGTAGGCTCTGCAATCATAGGAGCAAGGAAAGGCAATCCGCTGATCAAAGCACTGCTGGATATGTATGATAATACGACCTTTGGCACGAACAGAAGCGGCAAGGTGTTTGAGTGGCGTGACGGAAAGCTGGTCGTAGACGGTTATGCTACCAGCAATTATTACTATACTTATTATATTCTGCACCATTATCCGGAATTTATTCTGAATAACAGATTCCAGAATATGAAGGACTTTGTCATTTTCCCGAAGGAATATTTCGAGATCGGTACAGTGACCGGCAGGCATTATGCGGTTCATTTATGTGCCGGAGAATGGAGAATCAAGGCAGATACCTCACGTACCTTCAAGGGCAGGATCAAGGCATTGCTGCATAAGAACCAGAAGGTGTTTGATATTGTGCAGGTGCTGGTAAGGAAGAGAAGATACAGGGAGCTCAAGAAGCAGATTCCGTTCTACGGATATTATCTTGCACAGAAGAATCATACACAATTACCTGAATTATAAAGGAAGCGATAACGATTAACGTTCAGAAATTTTTTGAATACTTATTTCACTACATCAGGCAGCAGAGCAGGGGCGTATCTGTGGAGCAGCTGCTTCTTATGTGGGTTATATGTATTGTCATATTACATATTGGCTGTATGCTGCAGGCAGGCATTCGTGGCAAAAGGACAGGGTGGCGCAGAGAACTGCTGCTGATACTGATACTTGGCTATGCCTGCTTTGGTGCACAGCTCACATTATTCAGAAGAGAAGCAGGAAGCAGAGGTGTCATGTATACATATCTGCATATGGGCAATCTGTTTGGTGACTGGTATGAAAGGCAGCAGTTCTTCTATGCATTCCTCAATGTGTGCTTCTTTGTTCCCTGGGGCTTTCTGTGGGGCTTATGGAGATGGGAGGATAAGGCCTGGAGAAGAATGATCATGATCACAGGGTACAGCTTTCTTACGACTGCTTCGATAGAGATTACCCAGCTTATGACAGGCAGAGGATTCTTCGAAGTGACAGATATCGTGACCAATCTGATGGGCGGAATCATGGGCGGCATTCTGGCGTGTATCGTGATTCCTTTTATCCGGAATATATACAGAAAGACAACGAAGAGCGTGGATACAGTACAGGAAAGGCGTGGATAGAGACATGAAGAAAGATGGAAAAGGATTTTCAACAAAAGATGTGATAATGATCGTATTGTGCGTACTGGTACTGATCGTGCTGATATTGTTGTTGAAGCAATCAGGCAAGAATCAGAAGGAAGAACAGGCACAGCTGAACCAGATGCAGGAAGAGATTACCAAGACAGGAGAGACAGGCTCTTCAGTATCCGGAAAGAATAGCAGCTATGTGGTATGTAATGAGGTGAACCAGGAGGGCTGGCTAGAGCTGTATAATGCTGGAAAACAGGAAATCCATATGCAGGAAGCAGCCATTTATGTGAATGGTGAGTTAGTCAAGACTTACAAGGATGAATTCTCTATTCCGGCCAGAAGTCTGGTCGTACTGGAAGCCGGTGTAAAGCTGGGACAGGAAGAAAATAGTGTGATTTCTCTGGTAAATGGAGAAGAGAAGCTGTTTACCATGACATTCCCTAAGCTTGCAGTTCAGGAAAGCTATGGAAGAATAGGAACAGGCAATGATGAAATGGGCTATCAGACGCCTACCCGCGGGGAGAATAATGCACAGGAGGCTCTGAAAACAGAGGACAGGCTTACCTTCTCAGTGCCGGGTGGCTTCTATACGGATACGATTACACTTACCATGACAGATAAGCCCGGTGTGGATATCTATTATACAACAGATGGAAGTACACCTACGACAGCCTCCGAGAAATATACAGCGCCCGTTAAAATAGCGAATCGCTCAGGCTCGGGTTATGTCTATGCAGATATCGTGAACAATGGCTATAAACCATCCGGCATAGAGATGGGAACTGTAGTCAGGGCAATTGCTGTGGATGCACAGGGCAATATTCTGGAGGAAAAGACAGAGTCTTATTTTATTGGAATTGCCAATAACAGTGATCTGGTAGATCTGCCTGTCATATCCTTATCAACAGATGCAGCCAATCTATTTGATTATTTTCAGGGAATCTATGTACAGGGCCGCAATTATGAGGATGCACTTGCTTCTGGGCAGGATGGACTTTTTCAGGCGAATTATCAGATGGACTGGAAGAGAGAGGCGCATATAGAATTCTTTGATGGAAATAAAGGCAAGAGCTACGGCGGAGATATTGCATTATCCATACTGAGAGATTACAGCATGGAATCTCCTCAGAAATCCTTCTATGTAACAGGTGATGGCAATGGAGCGTGGACCGGTTCAGAATTGTGTGATTATTTTAACGATGTGAGCAATGTACTGGAGATTCAGACGAACAGACGTGATAATGAGAGCAAGGCAAGAGAGTATCTGGTGAATGATCTTTTAGAGGATACACAGGTCGGTACACAACAGCTTACTCCCTGCGTTCTCTTCATCAACGGAGAATACTGGGGCGGCTATATGTTAAGAAAGCCGCTGGACAGAGTATATTTTGAGGATAAATATGCGATACCTGAGGATAACAAGGTCATTCTGGCAAAGGATGGAATCATAGAAAATTATGATTATCTGAATGAATATGACAGGCTGATTCAGTTCATTACCTCAAATGATATGAGCCTGGAAAGTAACTATGAGCAGCTGCAGCTGCAAATGGATGTACAAAGCTATCTGGATTATCTGTGTGCCAATATGTATATTGCCAATATTGATTATGGCATTGAAGAGTCGTATGCATGGAAGACATCTATGACCGGTCAGGGAGAATATGAAGATGGCAGATGGAGATGGATCATTGGCAAGACCAACTGCTCCATGAATGCACTGATGGCAGATGGAAAAGCCACCAGTACAATAGATTCCTTCCTGATGCCGACAGTCAGAGAAGACAGGATTCTGCGTGCTCTCATACATAATGAAACCTTCAGAAAACAGCTTCAGGAAACCATGCATCGTATGGCAGAGCAGATTTTCACAGAGGAGAATGTAACAGCAGAGCTGGACAGTATATCTGCAAGGATTGGCAAGATGGCAGCCAGCAGCTATGGAAGATTCTATGCATATCCTAATACAGGCTTCTATCAGGGACAGACAGAGCGTATACAGGATTTCTTCCAGAACAGAGCAGAGTATATGCTTTATTATGTAGAGCATCTCGAGGAAATCGAGGACAGCTGGAATGCCATAGAAGCACCTGTACAGCTGCAGGAGCCGGATGAGGCGCAGCCACAGGAGACATTACCGCAGGAGAAAGCCCCGGATGCAGGTCAGGAGCAGTCACAGGCAGAGAGTGCAGAGAATGTGGAACAGTCAGGAGAGAGCAATGGACAATAGTAAAGATATCATTCTGATGCGATATTTAGGTGAACTGATCAGGGCACAGCTGGAGAACCGGACACCGCAGGCGATACCGGATACGATTACATATGAAGAACTGGAGCAGATTGCATATTCAGCCCAGATGCCATACATGATACTTGGTGCACTGATCAGACTTCCTCTCACACAGGAGCAGGCACAAAGCTGCCGCAATGCACTGAAGACAAGTACATTAAAGACACTGCTGCAGGTACAGATAGCAGATAGACTACAGGAGAAGCTGGAAGAGGCAGGAATCAGAAATCAGGTATTAAAGGGTGCTGTCATGAAGCACATTTATCCAAGACCTGAGCTGCGGGAAATGAGTGATATTGATTTTATGATCTACGAGGATGACTTCACTGATACGGACAGGATCGTGGAAGAAGCCGGATTTGTGAAGGTTCAGGCAATCAAGCATCATGTCATATATCAGAAAGCACCGTTTCTTACACTGGAGATGCACTGGGATCTTTATGAGAAGACAGTAGATAAGAGTCAGTATATGTATTATAAGGATCAGTTCAGGGCAGTGCCTGCGGAGGGAAAGAAATATACCTATGAATTTAGCAGGGAGAATTTTTATGTGTATATGATTTCACATATGGCCAAGCATTTTTATGAAAATGGCTGTGGTATCAGAAATCTTGTGGATATCTATGTATTTAACCAAAAGTACGGACACAGCATAGACCGTACACAGGTGGAACAGGAGCTGAAGAAATGCGGAATCCTGAATTTTGAGAGACAGATGTCTGAGCTGGCTCTAATATGGATGGAGAATAGAAAATGTTCAAAATTTTATGTAAACCTGTTCCGGTATATGATAGATTGCGGAATATACGGTAAGAGTGAGAACGGAATCTGGAGTCAGCTGTGCAAGCAGAATGCACCACAGCAGAAGAAGAGCTTCAATCTGACTTATTATTTCCCGACAGCACAGTATATGAAGGAATATTATCCGTGGCTGGAAGGAAAGGAAGGACTGCTTCCGCTTGCATGGCTCTGCCGAGGCGTACATGGCCTGCTTCACAGGGATTCCATGGAGAGAGCAAGGACACTCAAGGACAGGGAGAAATACCGCATGATGATGGAGATCTATCACAATCTGAATCTCAATTTCGTAAAATAGGGCAGAACAGAAAGGCAGAATAATGAAGATAAACGAAGGACGTGTGAAGCAGTCTGCTAAAAATATGATATCAGGCTTCCTCTATCAGACTGTGACACTCATATTAAGCTTTATATCCAGAACAGTATTTATCAATACTTTGGGGACAGAGTATCTGGGACTGAACGGAATATTTACAGATGTGCTGTCTCTTCTGTCCATGGCTGATCTTGGCTTTGGAACGGCTATGGCTTATAGCTTCTATAAGCCGCTGGCAGAGCATGATGAGGACAGGATTGCAGCGCTGATTCATTTTTATAAGAAGGTCTACCATATCATAGCGGTTACGGTTACTGTACTGGGACTTCTATGTGTGCCTTTCCTGAAATACATTGTGAATACGCAGGAGGAGATTCCCAATCTTACATGGTATTATCTGTTCTCGCTGGCTAATATCGTAATTTCGTATCTTTTTGTATACAAGACTACCCTCATGACTGCAGACCAGAAGGATTATAAAATCGTCAATATCCGTATGTGGGCAACCCTGACAAAGACGATACTGCAGATTCTGGCGCTTTATCTGACAGCTAATTATATGCTTTATATCATAATTGGTGTGCTGGCACAGTTTCTGACCAATGCGATTGCATCCTGGCAGACACAGAAGGAATATCCTTATATCAGAAATGCCAATACGC
>OLVO01001367.1_pt1 | contig 25049 bp, 20 predicted proteins | sample 1672571 | NCBI WGS metagenome assembly OLVO01 (sample SAMEA3136700, study PRJEB25190) | human gut metagenome | biome: human gut; feature: human-associated habitat; material: faeces | place: Austria | collected 2013
TCTTTTGAGCTGGTAAATTATAAAAAGCCGAGCTTGTGCAGAGCTTTTTCAAAGTTCCCCTCACTTGGTAGGCAGCGAGAAGGCCGAAAAATTAATCCCCCTCGGAAAATTTTTTGTTTTGGCTCCAAATCGGAGCCATTTTCCTATGCAGGACTGCTCGTGGCTCCGAAATGGAGCCATTTTTCGTCTATGGCATCAAAAGTGATGCCATATCCATTCTGGATTTCATCGGTGTGGCAGCAAAATTGATGCCATAAAAATAAGCGCCTGCCTCTTTTCGGAAGCAGACGCTCATTTCTCGTATTCAGTTTTTACCGTAGCAGCCGGATCAGCAGCTCATTGATATCCTCGGTGGGCTTGCCGCTTGCTACCAACTTGTTCCGAAAGGACAGCAGGGCCTTTACCAGCAGCCGCCGCTCGCCGGCGCAGAGTGCTAACACTCGATTTCTTCTATACTTGAACATCACCACGCCTCAGCAATAAACCAGCTCAGAAAAGACAACCTCCTCCGCGCGGCTGCGGATACTGTTCATCCGTCCGACCCATTCCATCTGATCCGCAGCCTTCAGCTGCTCGGTGACGCCTTCGGCCTTCTTCATTTGCTCCACGATCCGGTCGAGCATTGCCTGTGCCGACTCGCCGATCTCCTCCAGATGCGGCTCCAGAGTCCCCGTCAGCAGCATCCCTGTGTAGATCCCGTCCATGTGTGTGCGCAGATATCTCCTCCGCGCCGCAGCAAACCTGTTTTCCATACCGCGCCTCCTTCATATACGCATTGTTTCTGGTCTTCCTTCGCGTATATGATAGCCCGGCGCTACACTAGAGTCCAATGTGCAATAATCGGATTTGCAGTCTTGACAACGGGATATATTTATTTTGCACCGGCTATTGATTTGTGCGTTTTTATGAGTATAATAGATATTGAAATGTGTGTGTCACGAGATGTGCAACCAATTGAATTATGTGTTTTCCGGCGCGTTGACTATGCTGAAAAGTGCGGAGGTGCGCAATGTTATATCGAAAAATCCAGCCGTATATTGAAAGCTATCTGAAATCCGATTCCAATAAGGTGCTGATTATCGACGGGGCGCGGCAGATCGGAAAGACGTTTATTATACGCCACGTTGGGCAGCAGCTCTTTGAGAACTATATCGAGCTGAACTTTGCGGAGGATTACAACGGCCCCAGGCTGTTTGAGCAGGTCCGCACCGTCAAGGACTTTTATTTTCAGGTCAGCACGATCGCCGGCGAGAGAATGGGAGAGAAGAAAAACACGCTGATTTTCCTTGATGAGATCCAGGCGTATCCGCACCTGCTGACCATGCTCAAGTTTTTGAAGCAGGACGACAGGTACACCTATATTGCCAGCGGGTCGCTGCTGGGCGTGACCTTGAAGAAGACCACCTCGATCCCCATCGGGAGTATTGAGATCAAGCGCATGTTCCCGCTGGATTTTGAGGAGTTTCTGCTGGCAAACGGGTTTAATCGGTTTGCCATCGATATGATGCATGAGAAGTTCCTTACCGGTGAGAGTCTGGATGCCGCCATGCATGAGAAGGTAATGGATCTTTTCAAGAAGTATCTGCTGATCGGCGGGCTGCCCGATGCTGTAAACTCCTTTATTGCAGACACCAATATCGTCAAGGTGCGGACGATCCATCGGGATATCCGCGCGTTCTATGCTGATGACGCGTCAAAGTACGAGGCGGACAACAGCAGGAAGCTGAAGATCCGCAGGATCTACGATATGATCCCCTCCAATCTGGAGAGCAAGAAGAAACGAGTGGTCTTTCAGGACATCGAAGACAAGCGCGGCAAGCGTTTTTCCGACTATCAGGATGAGTTTGAATATCTGATCTCCGCTGGGATCGCCTTGGACGTCAACGCGATTACCACCTCCGTCTTTCCCCTTACGCAGTCCATCGGCAAAAACCTGCTCAAGCTCTATTTGAACGACGTAGGGCTTTTGACGGACGTTTTGTATGGCAGCAATATCCGTGCGATCCTGGACGATGAGACGGGGATCAATCTCGGCTCCGTGTATGAAAGCGTGGTGGCCCAGGAGCTGGTCGCGCACGGCTTCAAGCTGTTCTATTACGATAACCGCAGCAAGGGCGAGGTGGATTATCTGATCGACGATTACGACAGCCTATCCGCCGTTCCCATCGAGGTCAAGTCCGGTAAGGACTACACCGTCCACAGCGCCCTGAATACCTTCGTAAAGAACGACGATTATCATGTGAAAAAGGCCTATGTTCTGTCCAACGCCCGCGAGATCACGACGAACGGCAAGATCACGTATCTGCCGATTTATGATGTGATGTTTTTGGAAAATGTGCCAACGCAACAAGAAATGAATCCATCATAAACCGTGCGCCGAGGCGGAAGCCGGTGATGAAGGTGTCCAGCTCGGATTCGCCCATGAATTCGGCGTAGACGTTACAGAAGCGGAGGAACAGCGCCTTGTTCTCTCCGGCGAGCTGCTCGGTGAGCTTTTCCTCCAGATCGTTCAGAGAGTCGGAGACCTTTTTTACAGGGCTTTGGGGGTGGTAGCCGCGATCCTGTGGGTCGATGTTGCCGTAGTACAGCTCCTCAATGATATTTCCCCTCATTGCCCGTCACTCCATTTCTGCAGCTCCCAGAGCCGGTCGATGTGGCGGCGGGATTTGCGGGTGGTTGCGTTGTGCTCGTCTGTGGAGAGCCAGTCGATCAGGTAGCACTTCGGGATCATGTACTTGTGCTGCAGCGCCAGGGCGCGGAGCTTTCCGAACCGGATCCACTCACAGACCGTGTGGCGGTTATAGCCGGTGAAATCCACGATAGCGGTCACGTCGATCACGTCCGGATAGTCGGCGAGCTTGCTTTCATAGTAGCGCCGCGTCTTCTGCGGATCGTTGGGGAGGGGCGGCTGAATGCGGATCTTGTAGGGCTTTACGTCCTCATTCCCGTATTTGTACCAGCTGGTGGGTACGATGTACCGGCTGGGGTTGACCTCCCGGTTGATCATAAAGTCGATGACGTCGCGTTTCTTGATGGCGTAGCAGCGAGTTTTCTTCCCGGTGCAGACGTGGGGGATCAGATTGAACTTCAGCAGATAGTGCGCCGTCCGCTTGCTGATATGGCAGGCCTTGCGCAGCTGTTCCTTGTTCATGATCTCCGGGTATTGTTCGAGTTCCTTTGCATCGTATGTCATGACGAAGCTCCTTTCCGTATTTCGGTCCGAAAGGGTGCTTCATCGGTGCTGTCGGGGTCTCTGTTTTCTTGCCTGACTTCTTGCAAACGCGCAAGAACGGCGGCTTTTTACGCAAGATCACGGTTTTATTTGAACTCTGGGGCGGTTCAAATCAGCTCTGGCCGAAACGGGTCGAAATGTCCGCAATCCCTTGCGGTGCCTGGGTTTCCGGCATTTCACAAAGCGGCCTGAAAAATCCTGCTCCAGACGTGAATCTGCCAAAGTCTTACAACACTCGAAATCAGTTTGCGAGCAATCGCACGAGGGTTCGAATCCCTCCCGCTGCGCCAAGAAGAGAAGAGACACCTGACGGTGTCTCTTCTCTTTTATTCTGCTGTGTCCCGCCGCTGCCGCAGGAGGGTTCCTGCCAACAGCGCCGCGGCGTAAAGGAGCGCGGCGGCGAGGATAATGAGCGAAAAATCGCGCTGCATCTGGTAGCTCGTCGTGACAAAGCCCTTGACGAGCAGGTGGCCAGTGAGATAGCACGCGGGGATCAGCGCGAGATGGCCGAGCGCTTTGCCCGCTTTTTTCCTGCGGCAGAGGAAAAAGGCAATACTCAGAGGAATAAGAAGTGCCAATGATAGCAAAACGTAATAGCCGAGCGCCAGCCGCGGCAGGGAAATGATGCCGCCGTCCCTGCTGCCGCAGAGCAGCACATCGTCCTGCCCATTGTTTGGCGAATAGTAGATCGCCGTGCAATTCGTGGCGTCGAGCGTGAAGAGCGTGCGTGCGGACTCCGTCTCGCCGAGCGCGTCCAGCAGCGCGTTTGCCTCGCGCTGCGCGTGGTCGCCTGTGTCCGACACGTCAAAGGTGCCGCACCACGTGTCGAGCGGCGTGCGCCATGCGGTGATGAAATAGACCGTCTTGCCGCTGTCCGGGTCCTGCGTACTCGTGACCTTTGTGCCGGACACAGGCGTGAGCAGGTTGACGGAAATGCTCTCAATGCCGCTGAGATCGGTCAGCCCGTCCGCCATGATCGAGCCGTCCGCGAGCGCTCGGGGAGAGCGCGTGATCATCCACTCTGTCTCGTCATACGGCAGATACTGCGGTGCGGTGAGATAGGCAAAGCCTGCCGCGGCCAGCGTCAGCGCGAGCGCGACGGCCAGCAGCACGGCGGTCAGCTTCCTGCGTCGAAGCTGCCGCTTCAAGTCGCGCAGCGGCTGCGCGCTGACGGGCGCGGGCTTCACGTCCGCCTTGAGCGCTGCGAGCTCTGCGCGGCAGGCTTCGCACTGAGCGAGATGCGCGTCGACAAATTCCTTTGTTTCCTCGCGCAGCATGTCCTCTGCGTAAAGCGGCAGAAGATCCTGCACGATGCTGCAATCCTTGTTCATTTCAGTCCTCCAATCCCTCGCGGATCATGCGCCGGGCCCGATGGTAGGTCACGCATGCCCAATTTTCCGTCTTGCCGAAGAGCGCGCCGATGTCGCGGAAGCTCTTCTCGCCGTACACGCGCCACATAAAGACCTCCTTGTACGGCTCTTTGAGCGCGTGCAGGAGCATCTGGATGCGCTCGGCCTCGCTGCGATCTTCAAGCGATTCCTCGTGGCGTTCCTCGGCGATCCGGCAGTCTTCGAGCGGCACAAGGCGCTTTTCGCGCCGCAGATGCGAATAATAGAGATTCTTCGCGATCTGGCAGAGCCAGACGCGCACGCTGCACTCGCCGCGGAAGCGGCCGAGGGCGTCCATCGCGCGGAAAAACGTCTCGCTCGTCAGCTCCTCAGCGACGCTCTCGCTCCCGGAAAGCGAGAGAAGATAGCGGTACACATCGTCAAAGTACACGGCGTAGACCTCTTCAAAATCCGTCAGCACCCTCACCCCCTTCTGTCTATTAGACGGCGGAAAACCGGTTTTCTTACAAAAAAATCCGTCCATCGGGACGGATTTTTTCTCTCTTACGTTTTGATGACCTTTTTCTTGCCGCACTTCGGGCACGTCAGCTCGATCTTGCCCACGCCGCGCGGCACACGGCAGTATGCGCCGCAGGAGCAGCGGACGTATTTGTGCGCCTTGTCGGCGCGGCGGGCCTGCGCGCCGCGAATGGCGTTCGCCTTCGGCGTCCACCAGGTCAAGAACTTCGCATTCTCGGCCTGACGGCGCGCGAGATTGCGTGAAAAAATGCGGAGCAGCACCACGAACATCAGCGCCGTGGACACAAAGTACAGCGCCTGCGACACGCCGCGCACGTGAATGAAGGCGCTCAGCAGGCTGAGGACGACCTCAAGCACGACGAGCGCCCAGCTCAGCGCGTCCACGCCGTTGCGGCCGTACATGAAGCGGTAGAGGGCATTGCGGAATTTGCTCACAGTAACAACTCCCCGGAAAATCAAGATGGGTGTATTGTAGCACGGTTTGCAGGCGGGGGAAAGGGCTATCACAGAAAGTTTACAAAAAAGGGCCGCCCGTTTGAAAACGGGCGGCCTCTTGATTCGCGGGAAATCGCTGCGCGGAGATTCAGATCACGCGAGGGCGCGGTACAGGAAGGTCACAGCGTCACCGCGGTTGCAGGTGCCGTTGGGATCAAAGATGCCGCCGCCGTAGCCGGTGGTGATCTTGTTGTTCACAGCCCAGAGAATGGCGTTGTAGAACGCGGCATGCTCGGTCTTGTTGACGTCCGAGAAGTTCAGGGAGCCGTAAACCGCGGGGTTGCCCTTGAAGCGGTACAGGAAGGTGACGATCTGCGCGCGGGTGCAGGTGGCGTCGGGCGAGAACTTGCCGTTGCCGGTGCCGGTGGTGATGCCCTGCTCGGTCGCCCAGTTGATTGCCTTCATGTAGTCGGCGTGCGTGGTGGCGTAGACGTCAGTGAACTTGCTGGTGTTGCTGCGCGGCTCGGGAGATTTGGCGGCGCGCCACAGGAACGTGACGATCTGCGCACGGGTGCAGCCCGTCTTCGGGGAGAAGGTGGTGGCGGAAGTGCCCTTGGTGATGCCGAGGTTGACGGCCCACTGGACGGAATCATAGAAGTAGTCGCCGGGTCTCACGTCGACAAAGTTCATGGTCTGCTTGACCTTGATGGCGAGCGTGCCCTCAGCCTTCTGGCCGGACTTGGTGCCGTAGGCGGTGAAGGGGATATAGACGATATCGCCGACCTTGGCAAACTTGGAGGTCACATAGGTCACGTCGTCGAGGTCATAGTGCTTGCTGCTGGTCTTGGGGTTGTAGTAGAACTCGTCCTTGGCGCTGACGGTGGCGTTGATGCCGGTGTTGCCGTTGTAGTAACGGTAGAGCGCGCCGGTGCCGTTGAAGTAGGAGGTGATGGCGCTGTTCTTGCCCACATCGAAGGTGACATAGTCGAGGTCAGCCTTCTTGTAGCTCTTGTCGGAATCGCGCAGGAAGTCGATGAACTTGTCGGAGCCGAGCTTGACCGCGCTGTTCACGCCGACCTCATAGACGATGTCTTCCTTGACGACGGAGATCACGACCTCGCCGGTCATGCTGACCTTCTTGTCGATGACCTTGTCGTTCTTGTCGTACTGCTTGGCATACAGGGTGAAGGGAACCTTGATGGTGTCCTTGGCCTTGGCGACGGACTCGAAGGTCACCTTGTCGAGATCCTCGACCTCAGTGGAGGTCTTGATCTTGTCCTTGCCCTCGTAGAGGACGCCCTCTCTGGTGGAGTTGGGCAGGGAGGTGAACTTAACGTAGTCGAACTCGAAGTAGTCGCCCTTGCTGGTCTTGATGTTATCATCGGCGTAGTCTTCCATGAAGGATTCGAAACGCTTCTGGTCGAAGGTCACGCTCTCGCCCGCGACCACGCTGTACTTGATGGTGTAAGCGTTGGCCTTCAGTTCGATCACGCCGGAATAAGCGATGCCCTTATCGTCGATGGCGACGATATACAGCTTGCCCTCGCCGTCCTTGAGATTGGAGGTGGAGAAGGAGTAAAGGGACTTGGAGGTGTACTTGCCGGCGGTCTTGGTGGCCCAGGAGCCATCATACTCGGAAGCGGCAGGCTCCTTGCTCGTGCTCAGAACCCAATAGGCCTCGTAGCCGGAGGGGACGGTGACCTTATAGGTCTTGTCGCTGCCGGTGACCTGGCTTTCGAACTCGCCCTTGCGCATGGTGACGGGGATCACAGCGGTGACGGAGTAATCGCCGTCGCTGCGGGTCTTGACGTTGAGGGTGACCTTCACGTCGCTGCCGACATAGCCGTTCTCGGACTTGAAGTACAGCTCATCGCCGGAATCCATCGGGTAGGAACCGGTGACCTTGTCGTTCCTGCCGCAGTCCTCATCGTCATAGAAGGTGCCGTAGGAAGTGCCGGAGGGGAGAACCACCGTGACGTCGGTGACGTCCACACGGGTTCTGTCGAAAGCATAGATCGCTTCCTCGGCGGCGGACATCAGATCGTTTCTGGTGTAGCCGACCGTAGCGCCGTTTTCAACGGATTCAAGCTTGCAGTCGAGAGCGGAAACGCGGACTTTGTACTCAACGGGGTAGTCCTTGCCTTCATAGGTGAGGGTCGCGGTGATGGTAGCGGTGCCGGACTTGAGACCCTTGACCACGCCATTGCTGGTAACAGTGGCAACGGTCTTGTCGCTGGATTCCCACTTGGGACCGGTCACATTCTTTGCGATCTTCTCCTGATTGGACGTGCCGTAGTCCTTATACAGGGCAGGAGCAGAGGAGGTGGCAAGATTCAGCGTTTCGTTCGTGTTGATGGTGAACTCGGTCTTGCCCGTGGCGACCGCAGTATAGGGGTTGGCTTCGACGGTCAGCTCGAGAGTGGCTTTATACTCCTCATTGCCACGATCAGTTGCCGTCAGCGTAATGGTGATCTTACCGGCCTTGCCGGGCGTGACCGTATAGTTGTTGCCAGAGTTCGAGGTCTTGACGTCGGTACCCTTGACAGTCCACTCGTACTTCACGCCGCTGGTGCTGCCGTAAAGGCTCTCAGGGAAGCTGGGCGTAAAGGTGTAGGAAGAGCCGACATAGACGGTGCTACCGGTCAAGCCGGACGGCTTATTGATGGTAACGGTGGGGGCAACCTTCTTGCAGGAAAGCTTGAACTCGGCGGTAACATCAATATTACCCTCGGTATTACCCTCGGTCTTCGTGCCCGTCACAGTCAGCGTTGCAGTCTGCGTCTTCGTGTCTACCACGCACTTGGTTTTAACGCCGGTGAAACCATCAGGGGCAACAGCCGCCATCTGGTCCAGCTTGTTGGTCTCATTCTCAAGATAATAAACAGGGCCGGAGATGCCATAGGTTCTGCCGTTGAACGCTACCTTCTTGACGGCAGCCTTGAATTCAGCTTCTGCATTGACCTTATCGTTGGTCACGGTGACAGTTTTGCTGGCCTTGGCAAGCGGCTTCGTGAAATCCGTGCCCTTTACGGAAACGGTCACAGTGCAGCTGACAGTTTCCTTCTTGGAAGGAACATTCGTGTTATAGGTCTTAGAGAGCGTCTTCTCCGTAGAACTATCGTCCCACTTGTAGGCATACTCTACGCCTGTCTTGACCTCTTCGGGCTTAGCGCCTTCGGTGCTGGCAGTCTTATAGACCTTGATAGCACTCGTATCAGCGGTAAAGGTGATCGGATCGCCGGACGCAACGGTATCCTTGCCCGTTACAGTGGCGTTGCCTTCTACAGAGTAGGTGTAGGTGACGGGCGGCTTTTCGGACTCAACGGTGACCTCAGTGGTCAGCGTCTGCGTAGCACTGGTATTGAGATCCCATTTATTTTTGTAGTTGCAGGAAACGGTATACGTGATAGTCGCAGTACCCTGATCTGCAGCCGTGACAGTCACATAATTGCTGCTTTTGTCTACTTTAACAGTGGCAACCTTGGGGTCAGAGGAAGTAACAGCGCTTAATGTGATATCAGATTGAAGCTTTGCATCTTCGCCTCCGATTTTCAGCGTGTCGCCAGACTTCTTGTTAGGAATGTTGACCATAAGAATTGTGCTGCCGCCGACGTTGAGCTTGATAGAATCGGCAGAGACCGACACGCCCTCAATCTCAGCGTTTGCTGCGTTTGCCGGAACGATGACCAGACTCAGAATCATGGTCAACGCCAGCAGCGATGAGAGAAATTTCTTCATCATTTTCTTCATCCTTTCTGATTTTTGTGATTTGCTCTGCGCGCACAGAGCGCTTCTCATACGCCGGCATTATATCATGCCGCGGGAAATAAGGGAACAGGAAAATGCAAATTTCAGAAAAACTTTATTTTCCAATTTTTCCTGCCGCCCCCCTGTATGTTATTAGACGCAGGAAAGGGGGGATTTGTTGCAGGAACGGACAAAAAATTTCAAAATTTTTTTTACGCCGCGAAAAACCGCAGGTACACAAACCCCCCCGCCGCAATCTGGCAGAACAGGATCGCCGGAATGCCGAAGCGGAAATACCAGTGGCGCGTTTTGTGGTGAAAGATGCGCATGCCCAAAAGAGCACCCGCGCTGCCGAGCAGCAGCGCGAGTGCAAAGAGTGTTTTTTCGGGGACGCGGCGCGCGCCGGGGATCTTGGCGCGGCGCTTATCCGCGCCGTAGACGAAAAACGTGATGAGATTGATCGCGGCGAGATAGACGGCAAAATACCTCACTTTTCGAGTTTTGCAAGCTCGACCGCCGCCGCCGCGCCGAGGCGGGCGTTGTTAAAGACGAGCTGAATGTTGGAATCGAGGCTGTCGCCGCCGGTCAGGTCCTTGATCTTGGCGAGGAGGTACGGCGTGGTGGCCTTGCCGTGAATGCCGTCCTTCTTCGCGTCCTCCACGGCCTCGGCGATCGCCTTGTCGATGACTTCCTTGTCCATGGAGTACTCCTCGGGAATGGGGTTGGTGACGAGGAGGCCGCCGCGCAGACCCAGCTCGCGCTTGACGTGGAAGGTCTTGGCAAGCTCGGCGGGCGTGTTGAGCTGATAGTCGACGCCGAAGCCCGACTTGCGGGTATAGAAGGCGGGCAGCTCGTCCGTGCCGTAGCCGATGACGGTCACGCCGTGGGTCTCGAGGTATTCGAGCGTGAGGCCGAGGTCGAGAATGGACTTCGCGCCCGCGCAGATGACCATGACGGAGGTGTTTGCCAGCTCCTCAAGGTCGGCGGAGATGTCGAACGTCTCCTGCGCGCCGCGGTGCACGCCGCCGATGCCGCCGGTGGCGAACACACGAATGCCCGCCATGTCGGCGATCATCATCGTGGTGGTGACGGTGCAGGCGCCGTCCTTGCCCTGCGCGACGAGCACGGGCAGGTCGCGGCGGGAGGCCTTGGGAATGCCCGCGCCGGTGCGGCCGAGGTAGTCGATCTCTTCCTTGGAAAGGCCGGCCTTGAGCCGTCCGCCGATGATGGCGATGGTGGCGGGGACTGCGCCCGCGTCGCGAATAATTTGCTCGACCTTGAGCGCCGTTTCGACGTTCTGCGGGTAGGGCATGCCGTGGGAAATGATGGTGGATTCGAGCGCCACGACGGGCTTGCCGGCTTTGAGCGCCTCGGCGACCTCGGGGGCGATGTCCAGATACTTGTTCATGTTAAAATCCTCCTGTAAAGTAATAGGTGAAAGTTTCACGTTTACCTTTTGAGGTAAGATTTTAAGATAACACACAAATTCCGAAAAGTCAATCAAAAGCGGGGCTTGCAATCGCACAGAAAGTAGCATATAATAAGCGCATTATCCCGCGAAAACCCACAAAAGGAAAGGAAATTATTATGGAACGAGTGAGAATTGCCGCGATCTTCGCCGACAGCGAGCGCTACGGCGGCGAAAGCGTCACCGTGTGCGGCTGGGCGAAGACCATCCGCGATATGAAAACCTTTGGATTCATCGAGCTGAACGACGGCTCGTGCTTCCGCAATTTGCAGGTGGTGATGGACGCGAATTCTCTTTCTAATTATAAGGAGATCGCCGCGCAGAACGTCGGCGCCGCGCTCATCGTGCGCGGCACGGTGGTGCTGACGCCCGAGGCCAAGCAGCCGCTCGAGGTCAAGGCGACCGAGATCGAGGTTGAGGGCGCGTCCAGCCCCGACTATCCCTTACAGAAAAAGCGCCACAGCGTCGAATATCTGCGCACCATTCAGCATCTGCGTCCGCGCACGAACCTCTTCTCCGCGGCGTTCCGCGTCCGCAGCGCGGCGGCCTACGCCGTGCATGAGTTCTTCCAGAGCCGCGGCTTCGTCTACGTCAACACCCCCATCATCACCGGCAGCGACTGCGAGGGCGCGGGCGAGATGTTCCAGGTGACGACGCTCGACCTTGAGAACCCGCCCCGCACCGAGGACGGCCAGATCGATTACAGCAAGGATTTCTTCGGCAAGAAGACGAGCCTGACCGTCTCCGGCCAGCTCAACGCCGAGAACTTCGCCATGGCGTTCGGCGACGTTTACACCTTCGGCCCGACCTTCCGCGCGGAGAACTCCAACACCGCGCGCCACGCCGCTGAGTTCTGGATGATCGAGCCGGAGATGGCGTTCTGCGACCTCAACGGCGACATGGAAGTGGCGGAAGCGATGATCAAGCACATCATTCGCCGCGTGATGGAGCGCTGCCCGGACGATCTTGCGTTCTTCAACAGCTTTGTCGACAAGGGGCTCATCGAGAGACTTAGGCACGTTGCCGAGTCTGACTTTGGCCGCGTGACCTACACCGAGGCCGTGAAGCTCCTCAAGGAGAGCGGGCAGAAGTTCGACTATCCCGTCGAGTGGGGCATCGACCTCCAGACCGAGCATGAGCGCTATCTCACCGAGCAGATCTTCAAGCGCCCCGTGTTCGTCACCGACTATCCGCAGGAGATCAAGGCCTTCTATATGCGCCTCAACGACGACGGCAAGACCGTCGCGGCGGCGGACTGCCTCGTTCCCGGCATCGGCGAGATCATCGGCGGCAGCCAGCGCGAGGAGCGCATCGAGCTGCTCGAGCAGCGCATCCGCGATCTCGGCATGAATCCCGAGGATTACTGGTGGTACTGCGACCTGCGCCGTTACGGCTCCTGCCGTCACGCGGGCTTCGGCCTCGGCTTCGAGCGCATGGTGATGTATTTAACGGGCATCGGCAACATCCGCGACGTGGAGCTGCATCCCCGCACCGTGGGCAACGCGGACTTTTAATTCTTCAAAAAACAAGGGACACGGAAACCGTGTCCCTTGTTTTTTGAGAATTACACTCCGCTTCGTGCCTTGCCGCCCAAAGGGCGGCTTCGACACGCGCGGAGCGAGAAGAGTTTTTTGGCACGCGCATGTCGCGCCAAAAAACGATTCGAAATCATTTCGCGTCTGCGCGATTTTGCATTTGCGGAACATTTTCCCGCGGTTTGCGTCTATATGGGTATCCGAAAGAAACGAGAGGTGAACTTGAATGAAAAAGCAATCTTCCCTTCTGCTGATCTTGATGCTGCTGCTTGTGCTCGCGGGCTGCGGCGCAAAGCCCGCGCCCACCGAGCCGCCGGAGCTGACGGTGACGAACGCGCAGGGTGTGAGCATCACGGCGATGGGCGGCAGCTACGACTGGGACTATGAGGCCGAAGGCGGCCAGCGCACGGGCGCGATCGCCTGCGGCATGCATCCGCTGGACGAGACGCTCCGCGACAGCACGCCGGCTCTTGAAATGCCCATCGCGGTGTCGGCGTCCTTCTACTACACGGTGACGCTCGATTTCGGCGACTGCGCGCCCGATTCCGTCATCCTGCGGTACTGGAACGAGCAGTGCTGGGGCGACACGCAGGCAAAGGCTGAAAAACTGACCGTGCAGCGGCAGGACGACGGAACCTACACTGCTGAATTGTTCCCGAGCGTCGGTATTTTTGAGGTGGACGCGCAGTGGGACGCGGAGGACTACTGCGGCAGGGCGTTCTACTCCTTCTGCACAAAGGCGGCGGAGTGACGATCGAAGCCTCTTCCTCTGGCAGCAACTGAAGCGAACGGAAAAAAGAGAGCGGCATGCCGCTCTCTTTTTTGTTATTTCTCGTCGATTGCAAGCCACGTCCGGTCGAAGCCATAGGGCAGAAGCTCGCGGATCGACAGGCGCTTCTCCTCGCCCTTTTTGTTGAGGCAGATGACCTCCATCTCGGGGCCGAACTCGTAGAGCACCTGGCGGCACGCGCCGCAGGGGTAGCAGTAATCGTCGCTGCGCCCGGCGATGACGATGCGCGCAAAGCGGCAGTGCCCCTCGCTCACGGCCTTGAAGGCCGCGGTGCGCTCGGCGCAGTTTGTGAGGCCGTAGCTCGAATTTTCGATGTTGCAGCCGGTGAAGACCGCACCGTCGTCGCATTCGAGCGCCGCGCCGACGGGAAAGTGGGAATAGGGCACATAGGCCATGTCGAGCATGGCGACAGCCTTGGCTTTCAGCTCGTCAAGCGTCATGGTTTGCCCTCCTTACTGATCCCAGCGCACGCCAAGATCGGGGCGCACGTCGAGGTCGATGATGTCCTTTGCGTCATAGAACTGCTGATACCAGCTCAGCACGCGCTTGCTGCCGCGCAGCGTCGTGCCGTCCGGGTGCAGACGGTCGCAGATGACGGCGGAGATGTCGGGCTTGACAAAGCTAAAAGAGCTGGTGCCGACGCTTGCGAACACGCGGAAGCCCTGGCTTTGCAGGTACTTGAAGCGCTCGCCGGTGGTATGCCAGTCGTCGCCGTCGGGCCGTCCGCCGTGCGGATAGAACAGGATCTGCGTGGGGCCGACGAGCGAGCCGACCTCGTCCGCCCAGCGCTCGGTGTCGTTGATGATGGTCTGCATCGACTTGCTGTCGAGGCGAATGTGACCCCAGGTGTGGCTGCCGAACGTCCAGCCCGTTTCCTTGAGGCGCTCGATGACGGGCTTGACCGCCTCGATCTCGCTCGCGCGATAGGCGTCGAACGCCGGACGGTCGGGGGAATCGGCCGCGATGTCGCGGTCGTCCTGCGTGCGGTAGCCCAGAATGCCGCAATAGCCTGTCAGCGAGAAAATGGCCTTCGCGCCATTGAGCGAAAAATCAGGGTGCTCGTAGACAAACTCGTCGAGAATGGGCGTCGCGTCGAGCTCCTTGGTCAAAAATGTCTCATTGGTGTACGGATCGGTGCACTGCGCCCAGATCTCGCCGTCCTCGCCGACGACGAGCTTGCTCGTGAAGCCCTCGTCGAGCATATACGGATAGTAGTTCACGTCGTCAAAGCTGATGACGAGAGGCTTTTTGCCCTCAGGCAGCATGAGGGTGTTGCGCACCATGTGCGTGCCGGTCTCGTCCGTCACCTCGCTCCAAACGTCCTCCATCGCAACGAGAATGTAGCCGCGGTCGTACACAGACTGCAAGATCTTCTTGTACTCGTCCGCCGTGACCATCCAGTCATCGAGGCCGTAGCGCTGATCCTGACTGGCATTGCAGTCGTGGAAGGCCCACTGCGGATAGGCGATGACGGGGTGGAAGAAAAGATGCTCCACCACCTGCTCAGGCCCCCACGCCTGCGTGAGCTGATCCTCCGACCAGTAGGTGCGCACCGCGTCGTAGGGGTCGGCGGCGGAGTCGTCGGGCTCGGCGTCGGGATTGTCGTCCACCACGGTGTCGCCGTCGTCGGGCGGGGAATTTTTATCGCCGCAGGCGGTCAGCAGCGAGAGCAGCATCAGCGCGCTGAGCAGCAGCGCCAAAAAACGTTTCATGTCGGATCTCCTTTCCTTTTGTCGCGGCTATTATAGCAGACTTCCTTTCTTTTGACTACGCTTTTCGCGGTTTTGTTCCCATTTGTAACTATTTGGCAGCAAAATGCGCGCCGATAACGCGCGCGGAAGAAATTTTTTCCGGCGCGTTGCCGCAAAACGTACAATGTCCGCTGCCTTACAGCCTAAAGCTGTAAGGCAAACGATTTGCCTTGCCAATTTTATCAATTGGGGGATCGACATGAAAAAAACCGACAACTATTCCCTCCCGCAGTGGGAGAAGCAGGACTTCATCAAGATGGAGGACTTCAACGACGCTTTCGGCAAGACCGACGCGGCGCTCAAGGCGAACGCCGACGCGACAGCGACCGGACTGCGCGCGGAGACCGCCGCGCGCAGCGAAGCCGTTGCCGCGCTGAGCAAAAACCTCGGCGCGGCGGGGCACAACTGCCGCGTAAAGTGGGGCACCTATACCGGCACCGACACGGTCGGCGCGGAAAATCCCACCACGCTGGACTGCGGCTTCGCGCCCGTGCTGGCGATCATCTGCGCGCCGCCCTCGAGCTACAACGCGGTGCTGCCGACCGTCCTCTTCCGGCCGTATACCAAGGTCAGTCTCGGGCGCAGCGCGACCAATACGACGGAATTTCTGGAGCTCAGCTGGGACGATACCTCGCTTTCGTGGTACAGCAGCGGCGGCCGTCCCGCCGCGCAGTTCAACAGCGGCGACACGGTCTATTCCTATGTCATTCTCGGCTACGACAAGACGGCCGAGGACGCATAATGCCGCGCAGAGCAAAAAAACAGCCCCGAGGGAAAATCCCTCGGGGCTGAAAAACTATTTGCTTAGTTTTTAACTACATGATTGGAGTTCCAATCACGGAGCAGGCGTAATCGCGGTCTGAGCCTCGATGTATTCACTATGCTCCGTAGCAGTCAGGCCGTTGCCAGCGTCAACGGTGATAACGACCTTGTAAGAAGCATTTGCAGTCAGGGTGCAAGGCATAGTGGCCTTGAAACCGGTTGCAGTCTCAGCAATGTCAGCGTTGGTGTAGACATCCTGACCCTTCTCGTTGACGAGCTTGACCTTGACCATGTCAGTCGTGAAGGTCACAGCATTGTCCTTGTCAGCGAGAGTGAAATTGACCTCGCAGCCCTTCTGGGTATCCATGATGACATTACCAATGGTAATGGTGATCACATTGGCATGGACAGGCCACTCGAGCGTGATGAAGTAGTCCTTGTGCTCAGTACCGGCTTCGTTGTAAACGGTAACCTTCTTGGAGTCCTGGCCCTTGGTAGCCTCGACATCCACAGACTTAAGAGCGGTCTTATCACCAGCGTAAAGGATGACACTGTTATCATCGTTGGCGGTGTAGGTCAGAGTGGCCTTAACGCCATCCACCACGGAGGTGAATTTAATCTGAGCGGGATCGTCCTTATCAACAGTGATGGTGCCTTCCTTGGCGCTGACAGTCACGTCGAGCGCGACGCTCTTGTCGAGCTTCTCGCCAACGTAGACGACCAGAGCGTGCTCATAGGAGCCCTTCTCGGTGCTGCCGATGACCCAGATGTCGTGATCCTCAAGAACGACGTTGTCGAGGCTCTTGATCTCGTTGCCCTTCTGGTTGATGAACACGGTCTTGTCGGTGATCTGCCAGTTGTGCTCGGAGTTGGGGGAGTAGATCGTGCCGGCCTTGATGCCCTTGGCGATCTGCTGAACCTCAGCCTTGCTCAGATCGTAGTAGGTGATGTAGTCGCAGTCGTAGCCATCGTGCTCGACATTCTGGTTGCCATCGGAATCCCACTCCTCGTTCACGAGGGTAGCATTGACGACTTCACCATACTTGGTGGTGTTGTTGTACCGATCAGAGAACTCGACGTGGAACAGCTTGCCGGTGTTCTCGGAGAGATACTCGACAAGATTCTTGTCGGTGATGCGAATGGTACGCTCGACGCCGTCGATCACGACATCCATCTCCCAGACGCCCTTTTCAACGTTCAGGCCGTAGCTGCCCTGCGGGATAAAGGCGTGAGTGCCGAGGTCGGCCTCGAGGGTCGCGTTCTTCACGTAGACGTACTTGGCATAGCCGTCGCCGCCGACGTAGTAGTAGAGCTCAACAGAGTTCTCAGCAAAGTCGGGCAGGTTGCTGCGGGTGTACGGGGTGTAGATCCACTCGCCCTTGTCGTTCTCGCTGCGGACAAGGAACTGAGTGTTGCTGTTGAGGTTGATCTTGGTGTTGCGATCCAGCAGAACGGAGGAAGCGTCCTTCTTCAGGGTCACACCCTTAGCATGGTCGATGATGCCATAGCCGTTGAGCTCAACATCGCCGTCCTTCAGCGCGTCAACGCGGAAGAGAGCGATGCCCTCATAATATTTGTTGTAGCGGCTGGAAGCGGAGACATAAGCGGAACGGCCGAAATAAGCCATCTCACTCTTCTCAACGTCGAGGTTATCGTATTGCTTGACGAAATCGCCGACATTACCGGTGACATTCTCTTCCTTGGGATCCTTGATACCGTCAATGTAGCTGACTTCAACATCTTCCTTCTCGGTACCGTCCATGTAGACGAGCGTTGCATAAGCAGCGCCGGGCTTGCCGTCCTTCCAGATGATGTCCTTCAGGACAGCATAGCTGGAGTTGTCGACCTTAACAGCGCCGATCAGGTTGCCGAACTGGTCGAGGAACCAGGTGTAGGCGGTGGTGCCGGTGGAACCAGCCTCGTTGAGGAGGAACTTGTAGGCGTCGTCATAGACCTTGTCAGCAACAGTGTGCTGTGCGGCGTTCTTCCAGATCTTGGTCTGAGCGCCGACGAAGGACTCGGCCTTGCCGATGACCTCGACGTACTGATCCTTGTTGTTGAGAACCTTGCCGCTCTCGTTGGCGCTGTTCACCTTATCGGTGTAGGCGTTGACGAGAACATAGTCGCCCTCTTCGTAGGTGAACGCTTCATCCTTGTCCTCGAGCACGACCTTGCGGCCCACGTTCGCCTCATCGTAGACATAGAGGGTCATGGTGTAGGGAGTGGTCATGTGGCCGTTCTTGTCGAACTTGGCCTCGGCAGTACCGTCGACATAAGCGAGGAAGGTGTCGATCATGACAACGCGGGTATCGCCGGCATCATTGTACTTGTAGAAGACCTCGATCTGGCGGCCCTGAGCGCCGACCTTGCCGGTGACGTCCTTCAGGGTGACGGCGTCGAGCTTCTGACCGTTGACGATCAGGTTGCCCTTGACGTCCTTCTTGGTGCCGAGCTCCTTGAGAATGTCGCACTGAGCGGTGGCAGCCTGGAAGGAAGCGTCAGCCTTGTAAGCGATGGTGGCGTATGCGGAATCCTTGCTGGACTCGTACTTGCCGCTCTCGTTCACGTCGTTGGCCCAAACCTTGGTGGGACGGCCCCACTCGTCCTCGTCCTCACCGCAGATGAGGCCGAAGTTCTTGTAGCCGATGGTGGCGTTGTTCTTGAGGAGGTTCTTGTCCTTGTCGCCGGTCAGGCTGACGTTCTGATAGCCGAACGCAGCGGTGTAGGAGACCATGGGAACCTGAATGGACTGGAACAGCAGCTCGGAGACCAGCTCACGGGTAGCAGGAGCGTTGAGGTCAACACCCTTGACGTTCTTCAGGATCTTGTTCTGCTCGGCGATCTCGGCAACGTGGAGCGCCCAGTCAGCGCCGGTGAACTCGCCCTTCTGATCGTAACCGACAGCGCGGAGAATCATGGCGAGGACCTCGTAGCCCGTGACCTTACCGGAGGGCTTGAAGGTGCCGTCGGGATAACCCTTGACGAGAGCAGCGTTGGCGCAGTAGCCGATGTAGCCCTTGGCCCAGCCGGCGCCTGCCATGTCAGCGAACTTGTTGTAGGTCTCATAGTTCTTGACATAGGTGTCCTTCACGTCGGTGGTGTAGATGCGATAGACGATCGCAGCCACCTCGGCGCGGGTGATGGCGTTCTTCGGGAGGAAGGAGCCATCTTCGTAGCCCTTAAAGACCTTCATGCCAGTGAGAACTTCGACGGCTTCAGCATAAGTCTCGTCAATGTCCTTGACATCCTTAAAGGCTGCGTTGGCGCTGACGGCCAGGGACAGAGTCATGACCAGAGCCAGCACCATTGCGAGTAACTTTTTCATAGATGTTACTCTCCTTTCATAAATTTCCATCTTTCCGGGGCAGTCAAGCGGCGGCGCGGCGGCCCTTCCGGGTGGCGGTCGAAAAAAACGAAGATGCTCAAAAAGTTGCGAAACTTTTCGATTTATTACATTTTCACGCCGTTTTGCGGAGAAAACTGCCGTTTTGGTCGTTATCGTATCCCCTTAGGAAAATTGATTTTCCTTGCCGCGCAAGGCGCGGCGGCGTTTCCGGGTAGCGGTTTGGTAGCGCGGCGGCGGAATTTGGGCAGTCCCGACGGGGAAAAGCCCTTGCGCGGCAAGGGCTTGCGGGCGCGGGGATCGGGTAGCGGTGTGGTAGCGGGCGGCGGCGCGGCGCGGGCGCGAAAAATGAGTAAATTTGCATGATTTTGGGGTGGTTGTACGGTTTTGTGCAAGGAGAACGGGCGGCGGCCGCATGATTGAGCGGGGATCTTCCATTTTCGGCGGGCCGCAGCCGGAAATTCGGAAATTGCCCGCCCGGAGCGCCCTGCGCGGCGGCGCGGACACTTAATAACACGCCGCCTGACCGCCGCGCGGGGTCTGCGCTTCGAAAAATGATGATAATGATTTGATAATTATATATATGTATATAGTAGCGGATAACGGCGAAAAGGCGGGTATTATGTCAAGCTGTAACGAAGCGCGCGCTTTGTTACAAGTGTGTTACAGATGGGGCGAAATCGTTGACTTGATTTTTTGGGTGTGGTAAGGTGACAGTGCAGAAAGGGTGGGGAACGGTGCGTTCCCGACTTAGTTACGGGATCGGCATGCCACGGTAAGTAAGCCGAGAATCGCCGAAACTTGCTCCTTTCTGACAAACGAACCATCTGTAAGGGGATACGATATCCACCAAATCGCACGATTTCAAGCGTTTTTCGGCAAGAACTGCTACCAAACCAGTAAGTTTTGCAACTTTTGACAAGGTTTCGGATTTTGCCAGCTACCGTGGGAAGGACGCGATTTCGCGGAAAATCGCCTCCGGAAAGATGGAAATTTATGAAAGGAGAGTAACATCTATGAAAAAGTTACTCGCAATGGTGCTGGCTCTGGTCATGACTCTGTCCCTGGCCGTCAGCGCCAGCGCCGTGAAGGCCGACGAGAAGATCAACGAAGATTACGCTGAAGCTGTCGCCGTCCTGAATGGCATGGGTGTTTTCAAGGGTTATGAGGACGGTTCCTTCAAGCCCGAGAACAACATCACCCGCGCAGAGGTGGCTACGATCATCTATCGTATCTACACCGGCGACGTCGCCAAGAACGACAAGTCCGGCCTGTACGCCTCTTACAACAAGTTCACTGACATGGCTGGTGCCGGCTGGGCTGCCGGTTACATCGGCTACTGCTCCAACGCTGAGCTTGTTAAGGGCTACCCCAACGGCACCTTCCAGCCCTCCGGCAACATCACCGGCTATGAAGTCCTCGCCATGATCCTCCGTGCTGTCGGTTACGACAAGAACGGCGAGTTCACCGGCGCTGACTGGGCGCTGAACGTTGCCAAGTATGCCGAGCAGCTCCACATTCTGGACAACGTTGCTAAGACCACCAACCTCGGCGCTCCCGCTACCCGTGAGCTGGTCTCCGAGATCCTGTTCCGTGCCATCAACGTTCCCATGGTCACCTACACCACCGCGTTCGGCTATCAGAACGTTGGCCTGAACGGCGACAAGGACGGCAAGCTGTTCCAGAACAACGTCACCCTCGGCAAGAAGAACTTCGACCTCAAGAAGGACGACAAGACCGCTGACAAGTTCGGCCGTCCCACCATCACCTGGAAGTACAACACCGGTGATGAGGAGACCGTCATCGCTGTCAAGCCTCTCGCCACCTTCACCGAGCCCGCCAAGAACTGCGAAGTTTACGACGAGTCCGGCCTGGCCAAGGCTACCAAGCTCGACGTTTACACCAACAGCGAGAAGAAGGACGGCACCTATGTCATCGCTGACAACAAGGAAGACAGCAAGCAGGCCATGCAGGGCCGCCTGACCGAGGTCTACAAGGATCGTCTGGTCAACGTCGACACCTACCTCGCTGAGATCACCAAGACCGTTGCTGAGAAGACCGACGCCAAGGGTCACGTCACCAAGGCTTATGTCCTCGTTGACAAGGACGTTTACGGTTACGAGGGCAAGACTCTCGACAACAAGTTCGTTACCAAGGATGAGTACAAGGTTGACGATCTGGTTCTGATCACCGTCGCTGACGGCGAGATCCAGTCCATGGTCAAGCCTGATGCCAAGGGCGCTGTCCTGACCGGCGTGCTCGGCAACCGCAAGACCATTGATGACATCCAGAAGGTCACCGAGCTTGACAAGGAAGACGTCAAGATCAACCACACCGCCGAGTATCAGCCCGAGGAGCTGACTCTTGGTAAGACCTACACCTTCTACTTCGACACCTATGGCAACGTCATCGGTGCTGAGGAGCTGGCCTCCAACTACGCTGTTCTCGACACTCTCTACACGGATACCGTGAAGGGCGTTGACACCGCTTTCGGTGATCTGTACTTCTTCGACGGCGAGAGCAAGACTGACGTCACCATTAACGAGGTTCTCGGTGATGACGCTGGTGACTTTGAGGCTGCCGCTAAGAAGAACGATCACTATTATTACACCGTCTACGCCTACACCGTTGACAAGGACGGTGCTTACACGCTCGATGATGCTGACTTCTACGGTGCTGACACTGCTGAGTACACGAACGGCAACAAGTACATCACCGTTGATCGCGAGCGCCTGCAGCTGAGCAAGGACAGCAAGATCCTGCTTCAGACCAAGGAGTCCCCGAAGGGCACCTTCACCCAGTACACCGGCTTTGAGAAGCTCCCCAGCTTCAAGGGCTACGACGTCCAGTTCACCATCGTTGACGGTTACGTTGACATGATCTATGTCTACGCTTACGAACTCACCACCCGCACCGTGTTCCTCTATGATGTTGAGGGCTACACGACCAAGTGGAACGATGGCAAGCCCTACACCACCTTCAAGGCTCTTGAGCTCGTGGATGACAAGCTTGAGGAAGTAGAGATCAACCTCTACATCCCCGATGAGTGGGATGAAAACGGCCACTACGACATCCCCGTTGTCGGCCTGTATACGATCACCATGTCTGACGACGAAATCTGGGATGTGACTGACAAGTATGTGGCTCTCGGCATCAACAAGATCAGCGACGACGGTAAGCGCATCCTGACGGATGACGGCCTGTGGTTCAACCTTGACGATGCCATCGTCGCCAAGTATGAGGGCAGCTTCACCAAGGGCGAGGTCGATCAGGAGTGGACGACCACGGATCTGACCGAGTACAGCGTTGTCTTCGTTCAGATCGACGAGACCAAGCACAAGACCGACTACACCTATGATGCTCTCGCCGTGTATGATCTCTTCATCAAGGTTCCCGTCACTGTCAACACCAAGGAGACCAAGGACGTTGAGTATTGGCTCAAGGACTTCAATGACGTCACTGTTACCTTCGAGCACGAGTACGAGATGATCGATGAGGCCAAGATGATGGCTGATCAGAACATTAAGAATCTTGATGTCACCTACTATGGTCTCGACGGCAAGGAAGTCACCCTTGCGCCCGAGGGCACCAAGGTCAGCAAGGCTGTCATCAGCTCCGATGACGTTGTCACCGGCCCCATCGAAATCACCACCAAGAATCAGCCCGCTTATGCAAACGCTAAGCTGGTAGAGGATGATTTCCACTTCGACAAGGAGAGCCAGACCTTCAGCGTCTACACGGCCCCCGGTAGCGATTACCACACCATCATTGTTGAGCTTGCTGGCGGCAACGTGAGTGCTGAGCAGCTCGTGAAGGAGATCAAGGCTCAGGCTCAGGGCTCTATCTTCCAGAATGTTTCTGACGTGTACAACACCCGCATCGGTGATGTGTTCGAGGGCAATCTGACCACTGAGACGGCCAATGACCTGTTCATTATCGTTACCTCCGGTGACGGCAAGACCACGACGCAGTACGCTGTGCAGGTCATGCCGGAAGAGGCTGGTAACAACTAATCTCCCATTCGCGCAATAAAAAAGAAGACCCCCTCGGGGGTCTTCTTTTTTTGCCGTTTTCCCGCCTCAGGCCGCGTCGCAGCCGAGCACGAGGTAGTAATAGGTCACGCCGCTCTCGTTCGCCTGCCGCTCGTTCGCCGAGGAGCTGACCGTGTTGTACCAGCTGATGCGGTCGGCGCCCCACGTCATCTGGTTGGAGACGTTGCCGCCGGTGAAGTCGTGGTCGGCGAAGGTCGCGTCCGTGTGGCGAATGCGGACAAAGGTGCCGTTTTTGCTCGTGAGCACCAGCACCAGCGGCCGGAAGCCCGTCACGATCACCGTGGGGTTGCCGGAGCCGGAGCGCCCCGTGCCGGTGTAGCTGCCCGCGTAGGGGGCAGCGTCCGGCTTGACAAAGGTCAGGGGAATTTTTGGGGATTCACCGCTTTTGGCGGTCAAGACCGGGTCACCGCTTTCCAACGTAGTATTGCCGTTTTTGATGGTATAGTGCGCTGTCACATCGGTTGTGCCGACCAGCGTGGCGGTAAAGGGACCGTTGACGGTCACCTTCAGCGTTTTGTCGGTGGGCAGGGTGACGTTTTCGGCAGAAATGGTTGCCGTGGCGTTTGCAGCATTGCCCAGTTCCACCGTGGCAGGGATGGTCACGGTGTAGGCAATTTCTGGCTGACCGCAGTAGGTGCATTTGCCGCTTTCATAATTGTGGTTCAATGTGTCGTTGGGCTTATTGCTGTACCTGCCTTGGCAGGGGCTGCCCTCGGGGTTCAGCAGCGCGATCTCCGCGTCCGCTCCTCCGGTGATGAAGTTCTTTCATTTAATAATAGCATTTTCGACGCTGTAACGCAAGTATTTGGGACGAATAGACATTGTTACATTTTGTAATTTGCTGCTTGCATAAAAAAATGGCCGCCTGTCGTTAAACGTAAACAGACGGTTTTGCAGATATTTTAGCGGTTTCGTCCCAAAGAAATGCCGAGGTACATTATCATTGCTTTTTCGCTGTCCGTCAGCGTGTGTGCCGCAGCAAAATCCTGCACATTGAACAGAATGCACCCGCAATGTCCGGCAAATGTAGGGAAACAGGTGACCTTTAAGTAGGTGTCCACCTCCGGGCTGTAATCGAAAATTTCCAGCATTTCGCCGTACAGAACGGCGCGCTCATAGCTGCGCAGCCACTTGGCGTCCATATTGGCGAGCAGGCTGCCGAACGAATGGTCTATCAGAGATTCCAGCGGCAATTTTTCCAGCTTTGCCAGCGCAGGGTTGGCATAGCGGAAAATCCAGTCCACGGCGCGGCGCTCCTCGTCAAAGACCATTTCAATGTCGGTAAAGGCGAAGGGCATGGCGTCGAAGCTTTTGTAATGCTCGTGATATTCCTCGGCGTTGGCAGGCGCGGTGTCGTCCTGCATGGTCAGGATCAGCCTACATACTCCGAATTGGAACCTCAACAAACCGAGTCTTGTATTCATCAAAATGTAAATTCTGTTCGTGTAGCTGCAATCTTATCTTTTATAGAACAACATTATCCGGAAAATATTACTCTTTCTAATATTGCTGAAATTGCAAATATCAGTGAAAGAGAAGCCCTTCGTTGTTTCAAAAAAATCACAGGAGAATCTCCTATCCAATATCTGTTAAAATACAGATTGATCCGAAGTGCATCTGTACTAACGGAATACCCGGATAAAAACATTTCTATTGTAGCAGAGGAATGTGGTTTTGATTCGCCCGCATACTATACAAAAAAATTCAAAGAATTTTATCTTTGTAGCCCAAGAGAATACAGGCAAGTTCATCAAGCTGTATTTTAAACATATAAAAAATTGAGAAAACGACAGTTTACACCATCGTTTTCTCAATATCCTATTTATTTCCTAATAATGTTCCCGTTCTTTCACATAACATCTGATTCCGATATAAACCCTATGTACCAATAGCAACAACATAATGAGATCTATAGGAATAACTGATTTTATCCATTCCCCAAAGTGAATTGCAATAGCTGTACTCGTTATCGCCACTATGATACTGAGGATATCCCAGCAATACTTGCTACCCCTGATACCTTATTCTTTCAACCAGCGTTTCCTTTTTCAGATTACTGCTTAAAA
>OLVO01001372.1_pt1 | contig 24989 bp, 25 predicted proteins | sample 1672571 | NCBI WGS metagenome assembly OLVO01 (sample SAMEA3136700, study PRJEB25190) | human gut metagenome | biome: human gut; feature: human-associated habitat; material: faeces | place: Austria | collected 2013
ACACTCTGCTGCCAGCGAACAGAACCGCTGACCTGCGCTACCAGAAGTCCTTCAATTTTTCCGCAGTCCGTGACAACTTCCGCATTGATATTTGCCACATATGGCAACTTCAATGGGTTCATGCTGACTCCGGCAAAAACCTTCGCCAGTTCTTCTCCTGCCGGCTGCATCATCGGTGAATGAAAAGGCCCACTGACTTTAAGCGGAAGTACTCTTCTTGCACCTGCTTCCTTAAGCGCATTTCCTGCTTCGTCAACTGCTTTCGCCTCACCGGTGATCACAATCTGACCCGGACAGTTGTAATTCGCAATGGATACGCCCTCTCTGTCTCTTAAAACATCCTCGATCACGCCTGCGTCAAGGCCGAGTACCGCGGACATTGCTCCTGTTCCTTCCGGTGCTGCATGTTCCATAAAAATTCCTCTTGCACGCACCGTACGGATTGCATCCAGATCACACATACCGCCAGCCACAGCAATCGCACAATATTCGCCAAGGCTTAAACCTGCTGTCATATCTGCATGAAGTCCCATGGATTCAACCGCTCTTGTCATTGCCAGACAGGCAGTCACCATTGCAACCTGTGTATATTCTGTTTTATCCAGAAGATCATTTTCTTCAAAGCAAAGCTTCTTAAGGTCGAGATTCACTGCCTCAGATGCCTGGTCAAATATTGTCCTGGATAAAGGACTTTTCTCATAAAAGTCTTTTCCCATTCCAACTGCCTGCGCGCCCTGTCCCGGATAAATAAAAGCAATCTTACTCATTTACACTTACTCCATTCATCAGTCTGCATGCATCGGATACAGTAGATTTAATAATATCCTCACAGGAACGTTCCTCTTTGATCATGCCTGCGATCTGTCCTGCCATCAGGCTGCCATTCTTAGCGTCACCCTCCTGAACTGCTCTTCTGAGACTGCCAAGAGTCATCTTTTCCAGTTCCTCAAACGGTGCGCCCTCTTTTTCCATTTCCAGATATTTGCGTGCCATATCATTGCGAAGAACACGGATCGGATGTCCCGTACTTCTGCCTGTTACACGGCTGTCGATGTCTTTTGCTTTAAGAATACTGTTCTTATAATTTTCATGGATCACAGATTCCTTAGATGCTGCAAAAATAGTTCCCATCTGGATTCCTCTGGCTCCCAGCATAAATGCTGCTGCCATACCTCTGCCGTCTGCAATACCGCCCGCTGCGATCACCGGGATATTCACTGCATCAACAACCTGCGGGACCAGTACCATTGTGGTAAGCTCTCCAATATGTCCTCCGGCCTCAGTACCCTCGGCAACGACTGCATCTGCGCCGCAGCGCTCCATACGTTTTGCAAGTGCTACAGAAGCAATGACAGGAATGACCTTCACTCCGGCTGCTTTCCAGTCTGCCATGTATTTTTCCGGGCTTCCGGCTCCTGTGGTCACGACTTTCACGCCTTCTTCCACAATGACTTTCGCTACTTCATCCGCATAAGGACTCATCAGCATAATATTGACCCCAAAAGGTCTGTCTGTCAGCTTTCTCGCTGACCGGATCTGTTCACGCACCCATTCTGCCGGTGCACTGGCTGCGCCTATCAGTCCAAGTCCACCGGCATTTGATACGCCGGCTGCAAGATGATACTCAGCAACCCAGGCCATTCCGCCCTGGATGATCGGATACTCGATTCCAAGTAATTCGGTTACTTCTGTTTTCATATTACAACCTCTTTCTGTCTGTGTTTTTGCGATTCTTATTTTTTCAGTCCTTCGATGTATGTTACAACACTTCCGATTGTCTTGAGATCACCGATTGCTTCCGTATCGATTTCCACACCAAATTCATCTTCAAATGTCATAACCATATCCATCAGATCAAGGGAATCTGCTCCAAGAGATTCAAAAGTTGTCTCCTCTGTGAGGTCTGCTGCGTTTACGTCAAGTCCTTCTGCTACGATTTCTTTTACTTTTTCTAACATGTTCTTAGTCTCCTTATTGTTTGATTATTTTTATATTTACCACTCTATGAGTGTGGCTCCCCAGGTGAGTCCGGCACCGAAGCCGCAGAGAACAATCTTCTGTCCTTTGTGGAAGCGACCGGTTTTGTTCAGTTCATCCAGGAGGATTGGGATGCTGGCGGATGATGTATTACCGTATTCTTCAATGTTGACCGGGAATTTTGCAAGGTCTGTTTTCATCCGTTTTGCCGCAGATTCGATGATCCGTAAGTTTGCCTGATGCAGAACGAAAAGATCAATATCTTTCTCGGTCAGATCTGCTTTTTGCAGAAGTTCTCCGATGACTTCCGGCACTTTTTTTACGGCAAATTTGAAAACTGCCTGTCCATCCATGGATACATAAGTCTGTTTTTCATTTTCTTTGTCCTGCCAGTTTTTCTGCTGACGGCTTTCGCAGGCAAGTACCTGTCCTTTTGCTCCGTCAGAATGGGTAACTGCCGGAAAGATTTCACCTTCTTCTGCACAGATCACGGCTGCTCCTGCCCCGTCACCAAAAAGAATGCAGCTTCCTCTGTCTTTCCAGTTGACAATTCCGGATAGGGTTTCACTTCCGATCACCAGAATGTTCTGATACATTCCGGCTGCTATGTAAGCCTGCGCAGTATTGTAGGCATACACAAAACCGCTGCATGCGGCACTGATGTCGAAACAGGTTGCATTTACTGCTCCCAGCTCTTTCTGGACTTCGCAGGCAGTGCTTGGGATCACGGTGTTTGGCGTGATTGTAGATACCAGGATCAGATCCAGATCGTCTGCATTTAATTTTGCATCTGTAAGTGCATTTTTTGCCGCTTTTATCGCCATGCTGACTGTTGTATCTTCTTCTGCAATATGTCTGCGCACAATTCCGGTCCGTTCACGGATCCATTCATCATTCGTCTCCACAAACTTCGCGAGATCATTGTTGTCGTAATAATGCTCCGGTATATAAGAACCGGTACCGCATATCCTTCCTCTCATGGTTGTTCTCTCCATTTATTTTTGTTTTAAAATCTTTTTCGTTTAAAATATTTTTATATTCAAACTATTTGATAATATAACATAATCGGAATGATTTGACAAGAGGGAAATTTTTTTGTTTGACGCGAGGGGCAAATGAATGGAAAAAAAGAGTTCCTGTTCTCTTCTTTTCCATTTATCTGCCATTCAAATCGGTACAAAAATGACGTGCTTTAGTCTCTGTATTTTCTGTTCTGAGTACAAAAAATCCTGCGGTTTTGCCAATTCAAAATCGCAGGATTTTTCTTATTCTGTAACTTCCTGATATGCCTCTTTCGTCTGTTCTCCGCTCCGGCGGATCCCTGCAAACAAAGATCCGGATATATTATGCCATACACTGAAGATCGCCCCCGGAAGGGTTGCCAGTGGATTTGCCACGAAATTGGCAGTTGCAAGGGAGATTGCAAGTCCACTGTTCTGCATTCCGACTTCGATGGCAATGGCAGTTGCCTTATCGTACTCAATATGTAAAATTTTCGCTGCGCCAAGTCCGATTCCCATTCCGCAGAGATTGTGAAGCATCACAACTCCGAGAACCAGAAGTCCGCAGCTTAAGATTTTTTCTGCATTGACGGCTACAATTCCGCTGATGATCATTACGATCGATACAACTGAGATCAGTGGCAGAATCTCTGATATTTTCTGGATCTGCTTCCCCCAGACCCAGTTGATCAGAATTCCCAGAAGTACCGGAACCAGAACAACCTTTACTACAGAAATTACCATTGCCCAGAAGGATACCTCTACCCAGGCTCCGGCGAGTACATACACCAGAAGTGGTGTTACAATCGGTGCCGCAAGAGTTGATGTGATCGTCATTCCGACAGAAAGCGCCACATCACCTCCGGCAATATAGGTGATCACATTGCTTGCCGTTCCACCCGGGCAGCAACCAACCAGGATCACGCCAAGTGCCAGATCTGTCGGCAGCTGCATCAGCTGACACAGGATCCACGCGATCACCGGCATGATCGTGTACTGTGCGACGAATCCGATCAGGATTTCTTTTGGTCTGGAAAAGACTCTTTTGAAATCGTCCATTTTGATCGTAAGCCCCATGCCGAACATGGCAACTCCGAGAAATACAGAAGTGTAGCTCGTTGTCCACGCAAAACCGTCACGCCAGAAGAATGCAATGACGGAAAAACAGATAATGATGACCCCGATATATTTTGTAAGAAAAGAGCTGACCTTTCCCACTTTTTTCATTCTGTTCTCCATAGGCTATACCTCATAACTGAAATTGTCGATTAGCCTTGTTTTTCCAATATAAACTGCCATGGCAACCAGAACATCTTTTTCCACACTCTCGACCGGCTGCATATCCAGTGCATCTACCATGGATACATAGTCGATCTTTGCAAGCGGCTCTGCTTCGATCACTGCGCGCATCTTTGACAGAACTTCTTCTGCCTTAATTCCCTTGCAAATCGCCTCCTGACCGGTTTTAACGGCTCTTGAAAGGCACAGTGCAGCCTTTCTCTCTTCTGCGCTTAAATAGGTATTTCTGGATGATTTGGCAAGTCCGTCTTCCTCACGGATGATTGGGCAGCCTACGATCTGGATATCAAAATTCAAATCCTGCACCATCTTGCGGATGATTGCAAGCTGCTGTGCATCCTTCTGTCCAAAATAAGCTCTGTCCGGTGCTACAATATTGAATAATTTGGAAACAACCGTACATACCCCTTTAAAATGGATCGGTCTTGTCTTTCCGCAAAGGGTATCAGATAACGTATCAATACTTACGTAAGCATGTGGATCATGATACATATCCTTCGGTTCCGGATGGAAGATCAGATCTGCTCCAAGGCTCTCACAAAGCTCACTGTCACGTTTAAAATCTCTCGGGTATGCTTCCAGGTCTTCTGTCGGTCCGAACTGTGTCGGATTGACAAAATCGGATACCACAACGATATCGTTTTCCTCACGGCATCTCCTTATCAGGCTTGCATGCCCTTCATGTAAGAATCCCATGGTCGGTACAAGACCTATGGTTTTTCCTTCTTTTTTCCAGTTCTTAACTAATTTTCTTGTCTCTTCGACTGTTGTTGTTACCTGCATGATAATTCTCCTCTTTATAATAAATTCGGAGATAGCCTCTTGTTCTGAATTCAACAAATTTCATTTTGTTTTTAGATTCCTTATTTTTCCTGGTCTTTCAACAACCCATGTTTTTCATAATTTGTCACACGGCTGATCTTATTTTCATCATCCACGAAAACAACTTTTGGTTTATGTTCTTTGGCTTCTTTAGAATCATAATGTGCATAACACATGATAATAATCTTGTCACCAGTACTTACGCATCTTGCCGCAGCACCATTTAAGCAGATCATTCCGCTTCCGCGCTTGCCGCAGATCGTATAAGTTTCAAATCGGCTTCCGTTATTCACGTCTACGATCTGAACCTTCTCATATTCCATAATTCCTGCTGCCTCCAGCAGTTCCTCATCAACGGTAATACTTCCCACGTAATCTAATTCTGCCTGTACTACCGTAGCACGATGAATCTTTCCTTTTAGCATCTCAACTGTCATGTCTTACTCCTTTTCTGTCCGGAAACACAAAAATAAGCATAAACATAGAGTGTAACCATGCTTTTTTCCATAATTCCAAATTATTATATGAAAAAAGCATCATCAAGGTATACTTCTCCCTGCAAATGCTTCTGCTATTCTTCGTATTCCCTGAGTCTTATTTTACCTCTTAATAAATATAAGCTCCTTCTCCGTCACCTATTGACGGAAACGATTTCGATATGAAATTGTTGTGATTCAGTCAGAGTATAGTTTTGTAGTTTTCAAATACTACCTCCGCGGATATTATTGCACCTTGACAAGAGATTGTCAATCCAATGTTCTCATGTATTTAATTCAAGACATCTGTGCGGAAGATGGGGCGCAAATCGTCCGGTGGACGAGTGCTTTGCGCCGACCGTAGCGGAGCGAAGACCTGAACTCTGGGTTCAGGGATCGCTTCGGTACAATAAAAGAAAACCTCAGGTGAATCACCTGAGGTTTCTTTTATTATGCGGAAGATGGGACTTGAACCCACACGCCCTTGCGAGCACTAGAACCTGAATCTAGCTCGTCTGCCATTCCGACACTTCCGCGTCAACAAAAAGAATCTTATCACATACCAATCGGTTTGGCAAGTGTTTTTTTAATTTTTTTTGACTTTTTTACATTTCATTAAATTACATCAATTGTTTTGAATGCAGTTTGCCGCATCAATTGTAATTACCAGAAGAAGTCCCATCAATTCATCTGCCGGATTTGCAAAATCCAGTACATAAGTATCTCCCCAGTGGAGTAATTCTTTTGTAATATGTACCACAGGACTGCATGCTTCATAGATATCATAATTCCATCCCATGAAATCTCCTTCTACATGCCATCCATTAAACTCAACATCATACTTCGGTCGAAACAATGTAAAACGCTTTTCAATCCGTCCAAGTGTCTGCCCATTCACTTCAATTTCAAACACTGGAAGTAATGACATCACTTTTTCTTTAATCAACCCGAGTTCGTTCCCTGCCATATCATATACATGCAGCCGGTGTCCAAGCGACAAAAACTCTGCTTTTACAAAATACTTCGCATTTTCATTCTCATCATAAACATCATATGAATCTGTCCATGAAAAAACTCTCTGCTTAACAAGTAATTTCATACGCTACTCCTACTCCGGAAATTCATACTTCCTCAATTCGCAGTTCTTAATTCCAAATGCCGCAAACTCTTCATTCGTCATATCATAAAAATAAGACTGGATTACTCTGGAAATTCCATTATGTGCAACCAGTAGATAAACCTTATCATCCGCTTCTTTCCGAATGTCATCCAGAAGATTGTAAATCCTCTGGCACAGATGAAGCATTGTCTCCCCGCCTTCAAAATGATTGATAAAGTTCTGTTTTGCCTTTTTGAACTCCTCCCCATTTCTCGGAGTGGACTCATATTTTCCAAAATTCTGCTCCTTCAGGCGCATCTCCTCACGCATCGGAATCCCTGTCACCTCCGAAATATGGCGCGCGGTCTCCTTCGCCCGGACAAGTGACGAATACAGGATCTCGTCAATCTTTACGCCCTCTTCCTTAATCTTTCTTCCAAGCTCCATTGCCTGCTCATGTCCAAGCTCTGTCAGCTCGATATCTGTCGCACCACAGATTTTATTTTCCACATTCCATACAGTCTGTCCATGTCTTGTAAAATAAAAATGTCCCATTATTCTTTCTCCCAGTACGCTTTATTTGCCGAGCATTTCCGGACAAAATGTTCCGGTAAATGCGCATAATGTTTTCCAAAATGATAGGCAAGATACCGAACCGCACTTCGCGCCGCCACTTCACCTAAATATTCCTCCATATGATTCTGCTTCAGAAGCGCTGAAGTCACACGGACCAGCCGCATTCCTTCTTTTCCAGGTTTTGTATTTTCAATCATCTCCGGATGCTCCGCATGCGCAACCCCGATATCAAAGTTACGCTTCCAGAGTTCGCGCAGATTGTCATTGCGATAATACAGAATCTCAGCCTCTGGCGCATAAACCGTCTGCCAGCCCTTTTCCAGAAGTCTTCTCGCCGCGAGCATGTCCTCTCCGGCGATCATCCTCTTTCCAAAGCCTTCTGTCTCCAGATACGCACTTCTTCTGTACGCTGCGCATACATTAGAATTGAAAAATGTCCGGATTCCAAGCTTTCCGGTATCTTCCAAAGACTTTGTCATACCTTTCGGCGGATAGTTAAACTGTCTCACACAACACTCGATCGGACTGCATTCATCATCTGTCATATGCCTTCCATACACGACCGCCGTCCGCTCCTCTTTAAACGGTTCTGTCAGCTTCTCTACCAGATATCGGTTCTGTGGTATCGCCGTCTGTACCATAAAAATCACAATATCCGAATCCAGTTCCCGTAAGATCGCATCTCTGCTTCCTGCCCGGTCATATTCCTCCTTTGGAGTATATCGAACCTCAATTCTTTTATCCATATAGATTTCCGGGATTTCCCTATCAATCGGATTCTCATAAAGAACTTCAAGCAAAATTCTGTCCGGCATTACACTCTGTCTCAATAATCTCTCTATACTCATTTTCAGTCGTCCATCTGGTCGGAATACTGGAATAACAATCTCAATATTCAAGTCATCATCTCATTTCGTTTTTCTTACTAATCAGTATATACAAATTTTTTTCCAGCTTATATCCTGATTTACTTACAACCATTATGCTGCATATTCTTCTTTTTTCTTCCTATCCATCGAGGAAAGTTCCTTAAGCTCCCTCACCATGAAATATCCGCAGACGATTGCTGCTGCCGCATCTGCAATTGGTCCGGCATACATAACCCCGTCAATTCCCATAAACAATGGAAAGATCACGATCAGCGGTAATAAAAAGAAAATCTGTCTTGTCAGGGACATAAATACACCCAGCTGCGATTTTCCGATGGAGTTGAAAAAGTTCGATGTAACCGGCTGGATTCCATTGATAAGCGTAAGGAACATATAGATCCGGAAATACCGCTCTGAAAACTGAAAATACAGCTCACTTCCCGAACCAAATACGCTGATGATCTGTCTCGGGAATACCTGGAAACAGAAAAATGCAATTCCGGAAAGAACGGTTGCAGTTCCAAGTGCGAGCAGGTAGCTTTTCCGTACCCGTTCATACTTCTCTGCGCCATAGTTAAAGCCGATAATCGGCTGGATTCCCTGGGAAATTCCGATAACAAATGACATAAAGATCATATTTACTTTTGTAATGATTCCGGCACAGGCAAGCGGAATGTCACCGCCATATACAGACTGTGCTCCATAATGCGACAATGTATTATTCAGTACGATCTGTACGATCGTCATTGCAATCTGGTTAAAGCAGGCACTGGCACCGAATTTGAAAATATTCTCGATATGTCTTCCCGTCATATGGAAACTTTCCTTTGTAAGCCGGATCGTTTTAAAATGGAACATATACCGCAGACTGATGCAGAACGAAACGATCTGTCCTATGATCGTAGCAAGTGCTGCGCCCCTCATTCCCATCTGCAGCCCAAAAATAAAAATCGGATCCAGAATTGTATTTACAATAGCACCCACCAGCATAGATGTCATCGAATACCGCGGACTTCCATCCGCAAGGATCAGCTTACTCATCCCCGTATTTGCGATCAGAAATGGAAAGCCAATTGCCGTGATCCGTGTATATTCCTGTGCATACGGAAGTACCTCCGATGTGGCACCGAAGAATTTCAGCATCGGAGTCAGCAAAATCGTCGTTACTGCAAAAAGTGCAATCCCGAAAATTGCCATCAGGCAAATTCCATTTCCCGCATACTCTGCAGATTCTTTTTCTTCTCCTGCACCAAGCTTCAATGAAAAATTGGTCGCACTGCCGATTCCAAGCAGCAGTGAGATTGCCGTACAGGAAGTAGAAAGCGGAAACGCAATATTCGTTGCTGCATTTCCCAGCATTCCCACACCCTGGCCAATGAAAATCTGATCTACAATATTGTAAAGAGCTGTTACCAGCATGGAAATAATGCATGGAATCGCAAATCCAACCAGTAGTTTTGATTCCTTTTCATACCCAAGCGGATTGTCCTGTTCATTCACTGTATTTGCCTTTTTATCTCTCACCTTTATAGCCTCCTCCAGATGTTCATATATAAATGCCGCTGTCTCACTTAGTGTCATCGTTCCATTTATCCGCTCCGCAGCTTCTCCTCTTGGAACAAGTACAAATTCATCTATTACCTGACACATTACAAAATTCTGCGTTTTTTATACTTCTACTCCATCATCTACAATTTACATCTGTTTTCTGACGACTCTGTATTCATCTCCAGATCTGTAGTAAGGACACTGATAATGCTGATCCGTCAGAAACCGCATCATCTCATCCTCATCCAGGTCTCTGTCACACGTGTAACATTCATATTCATCATCGTAAATATAAAATGTACAGGTGTCACAACAGCTCGCTGTATTTGCCATAACCTGCCTCCTGTTATTTCTTTTCCTGTTCAAAAATCGGTATCAGCTGCAGGTGTCCTCCTTTAAAACAGGTTCCATCTTAGTTCATTCCTTTTTCTTTTTCTCCCACCGGTTTCGCCCAGTTGACAATCAGGATTCCGATAGAAACCAGCACCAGTGCGATCAGGTCTTTCATTCCGAATACATTTCCCTCACGCAAAATGATCGCGGAAAGGATCACCCCAAATACCGGATTCGTAAATCCGAAGATCGATACCTTGGATACCGGATTGTATTTCAACAGGATTCCCCACAGCGTGTATGCAACTGCAGAAATCAGCGCCATATAGATCAGAAGAATCATTGCCGGCATACTTGCCGTATGGATTCTTCCACCCATCACGAATCCGATCAGGATCATCACGAGCCCGCCTGCAGTAAACTGATATCCGCTTAACATCACCGGATCAGATTTGGCTGAATACTTCTTGATCAGTACAGAAGATAATGCATAAGCGATCGCAGAGATAAAAATAAATCCATCTCCGGTCAGATTAAAGCTCATATCCACATTGCTTCCGCTCAGATTGATCAGAACCACCCCTGCAAATCCGACGATACATCCGAGCACTTTTTTCTGATCCAGCTTCTCCTGATGAAAGATCAGGCTTGAAACAAGGATTGCAAGGAATACATTGGATGCCTCAACGATCGATCCTTTGACTCCGGTCGTATGTGCAAGTCCTACATAAAAGAAAAAATACTGGACCACCGTCTGTAAAAGACAGATTTTTCCGATTCTCGGAAGATCTCCCTTCCCCGCTTTCAGAAAACGTCCCTGCAGGATCGATCCAAACAAAATAACCATAATGCCTGCAATCGTAAAGCGGCACCCTGCAAACAGGATCTGCGTGGCGGTATCGGCTGAATCGATCTGAAACAGCCGGTAGCCAACCTTGATACAAGGAAAAGCACTTCCCCATAACGCACAGCAGACCATTGCAAGAAGACATACCACCCAGGTTTTCCTCATTGTAGTCTCTTTTAACTTTATCATCTCATTCTTTCCGTTTCTTACGCAAGAAGTTCATCTGCAAGTTCTTCCATTGCAGTTACATCTGCATCTTTCATTGCAGATTTGATCGTAACAGTCTTTTCGCAGAGTGTGATCTTCTTCATTTTCTCTACATAACTCTTCATCACGCGTGCTGCTGTCGGAGCCCAGGAACCATTCTCGATAATTGCGATCTTACGGTTCTGGTAGTTCTTATTGGTCAGTTTGTTCAGGAAAGTCTCCATGCACGGGAACACACTTGCATCATAGGAAGCTGCTGCAAGAACCAGCTTGTCATAGCGGAATGCATCCTCGATTGCCTCTGCCATATCATCTCTGGAAAGGTCAGTGATCGCTACCTTCTTTGCACCTTTGGCTTCCAGGATCTCTTTCATCTTCTCTGCTGCCTTCTTGGTATTGCCATGGATCGATGCATAAGCAACCAGTACCCCGTCATCTTCCGGTTCATAGCTGCTCCATGTCATGTATTTTCCGATATAGTATCCCAGATTTTCTTTCAGGATCGGTCCATGAAGCGGGCAGATCGTCTGAATGTCCAGAGTCGCTGCTTTTTTCAGAAGCGCCTGTACCTGTGCACCGTATTTGCCTACGATATTGAAGTAGTATCTTCTTGCTTCACAAGTCCAGTCCTCATCTGCATCCAGCGCACCGAATTTACCAAATCCATCTGCTGAGAACAGAATCTTCTCAGACTTTTCGTATTCGACCATAACTTCCGGCCAGTGAACCATCGGAGCCATAAAGAACTGAAGGGTATGGCTTCCAAGGGAAAGTTCTTCACCTTCTTTTACCGCAACTGCACGGTCTGCCAGATCTGCGATTTCAAAGAACTGTGGAAGCATTGCAATAGCTTTTGTACTTGCCACGATCTTGGCTTCCGGATATTTGTCTGCAAATTCTTTGATGCTTCCGGCATGATCCGGTTCCAGATGAGATACAACCAGATAATCCGGTGTTCTTCCATCCAGCACCCTCTCCAGATTCTCTTTCCATTCGTCTGTCTTTCTCGTATCAATCGTATCCATAACTGCGATCTTCTCGTCCAGGATCACATAAGAGTTGTAGGATACTCCGTTTGGAACGATGTACTGGCTCTCAAAGAGATCCAGATCCTTATCATCTGCTCCGATATATTTTACTGCATCTGAAATTACTATGTCTTTCATGTTAGTTCCTCCTTGTAATTGGTGATTGAAAAGATTCTCCGGCACATAGTGTCTTTTATTCGGTAGGAAGTTCCTACGGAATTTCCTGTTAAATAAGAAAGCTGGAAATATTACATTCCAGCCCTCTTAATTTCCACTCTTAATAATACTATGGAAATAACACACTTTCAATAAAAAAAGCGTTTAATTTTTTCATATCTGTTCTCATTTTTTACGTTAACCGGCACACACCATCTGTTCCTGCTCGTAAATGTGAAACGGCGCATCAATCGGATTTTTCATATCCCAGAGATAATATCCACCCTCTTTATAATACACCGGAAGAGTCTCGCATCGTTTTACACTCCGGATCAGTTCCTGTACCGAACGGATCTCTCTTGGAAAATACGTTGCATAAATTCCCAGCTTCTCCGGCACATGGCAATCACTTGATCCAACTGTTGCAAGTCCAAGCTCAGCCGCATATTCTGCCGCCTTTCGATTTGCCTCATAAAGTGTGCTGCCGTTCAGCACTTCGATTCCATCAAGTCCCTTTACAATCTTCAGGTTCTCTTCCAGTCCCCTGTTATTATTGCGGAATGGATGGGCACTGAAACACATACCGCCCTGTGCCTGTACCAGATCTACAAACTCCTGTGCCGGGATTCTCTCTTTTGGATAATCCTCAATTCCAAATGCTACAATGTCTCCCTGCAGGGAATAAAATTCAATCCCGACAAAAATCGGAAATCCTGTTTTCTCCGAATACTCTGCCGCAAATTCCTTCAGTCCCATACTGTCATGATCCGTAATACAGATTCCATCAAGTCCTCTGCGCTTTGCGATCTCTACCATGTTCTCCAATCTTAAAAAGCTGTCCCCCGAATAACGCATCTCATGCATATGCATATCAATTATCAACTGTTAATAACCTCCTGTTAAAATGCCTTTTCATTTCTCTTTTCTTCATTTTAACATGTTGTTTTACAAAAAAATAATTGATAATTTACATGCAGAAATTCAATTATAGGGTTTTCCGATAAACACTCTGTTGCTCAAATATCTTCATAAGATGCACACAAAGTCCGTCCCACGAAATCTGCTCCAGATGCTCCTTTTCCGGCTTTGATCCAGGATATTTTGCGATCCCTTCGATGGCTCCGGCAAGTTTCTTTTCAAATACCGGAAGTTCTTCTTCCACAGGTTCATCTTCATTCACTCTTTTTGGCGGCTCTACAAAAACCACACCATTATCCGGAAGATTCTGATTGATCCAATTCCTGATCCCCGGAAGATCTGTACAGATCACATAGGTACCACATGCCAGGGCCTCAATGATCACAAGCGGAAGACCTTCATAAAAAGATGGCAGTACAAAAACATCACTCTGATTCATCTTCTTCGCCAACTCCTGCTGTGTGATCTTCCCGGCAAAGGTAACTGCAAACGGACACTTTTCGGCAAGCTCCCGGATTTCCTGATATTCGCCCTCATCCCCGGCACCTCCTGCCAGTTCCAGAGAAATAATAAGACCGGAATCCTTCAGATAATCCAACGAACGGATCAGACTTTTCACACCCTTTTTCTCTGAGATCTTTCCGGCAAAGATTAGTCTCAGCTCTTTTTCTTCTCTCTGTGAAGCCCCCATCTCCTGCCGGAAAACATCACTGTTATAGCCGGTTCCGATCACCCGTACCTTCTCTCTGATATGCTCCCCGTAAATTCCGCAGATCATCTCTTTCTGCTCCTCATGCAATGCAAAAATCCCATCCAGCGCAGGAATTCTCTGTAAAATGTATTCCCGGTTCTGTTCTGTCTTGCGGATCTGCCGCAGGTCGGATCCATGGGATACTCCATATACCTTTTTATCAGGAAACAGCTCTCTTACAATCGCTGTAAGGAGATACAGATGGTGACACAGGATCACGTCCGGATCCATTGCCAGCGCGCGGGCAATGGCGATGCGCTGCTGCTGACCGCCGGACAGGCTCTTGGGGTAGGCGTTGGCCTTGTCGGCCAGACCTACGCGGGCCAGCAGCTCGTCTGCACGGGCAGAGATGGCCTCTTTGTCCTTCAGCTTCAGCAAGCTGGGTGCCAGCTCAAGGTTCTTTTTCACGGTCAGGTGGGGGAACAGGTTGAAGTGCTGGAACACCATGCCCATCTTCTGGCGCACGGCATCGATGTGTGTCTCGTTTACCTCCACACCCTCAAACTTGATGGAACCGGAGGTGGGAGTCTCCAGCCGGTTCAGGCAGCGCAGAAAGGTGGACTTGCCGCAGCCGGAAGGGCCGATCAGGCACACCACATCGCCGCGGTAGATATCAAGGTCGATGCCTTTCAGCACATCCAGCGTGGGGTCGGCTTTTTTTGCGCCGCGCTTCTTTACGCCGCCATAGGTCTTGGTCAGGCCGCGTACTTCCAAAATCTTATCGGTCACTTTGTGCCAGCCTCCTCTCAAACTTGCTCAGCAGCCATGTGAACAGCATAACAAGGATCAGGTAGATCAGTGCAACGCCCAGCAGGGGGAACATGGCTTCATAGGTACGGTTCATAATGCCCTGTGCAGCATACAGCAGCTCCTTGCCGCCGATGGTGGTGATCAGGGAAGTATCCTTGAGCAGGACGATGAACTCGTTGCCCAGTGCAGGCAGCACCGCACGGATGGCCTGCGGGATAATGATGACCACCATGGTGGTCATGTAGTTCAGGCCAAGGCTGCGCCCGGCTTCCATCTGGCCGGGGTCCACAGCCATCAGGCCGCCGCGGATGATCTCGGATACATACGCGCCGGAGTTGATGCCCAAAGTCAGCGCACCTACCATGGTAAAGTTGCGGCTGTTGGCAAAAATGACCATGCTCATGATCAGTAGCTGCACCATCATGGGCGTGCCGCGGATGATGGTGGTGTACACCTGACACACCGCGTTAAAAAAGCCCAGCACCGCATTTTTGTGGCCGGGGCGCTGCTGGTCGTGGGTCACGCGCACCAGCGCCACCACGCTGCCCAGCACCACGCCCAGCGCCAGCGCCAGTGCGGTGACCAGCAGGGTGGTGCCCACACCGTTGATGTACTGCATCCAGCGGTCCTTCAGCAGAAAGGCCTGATAAAACTTAAAAAAGAAATCCTGTCCAAAGCTTAGCTTTGTGCCGCTGTTGAGCAGCTCTTTGAGCAGTTCGTATTGCGCAGCCATTCACATCCTCACTTTCTGTTTGTCAATAAATTGTAACCACTTTTTTCTAAAAAAAGAGGTGCCCCGGAGCGGGGCGCCTCCTTGGGTACGGAAATGGTACAGGGCACGCAGCTTAGTTTGCGTTGATGTACTTGTCCACGATGGCCTGCAGAGTGCCGTCAGCCTTCAGCTCCTCCAGAGCCTTGTTGACAGCGTTCTCCAGAGCAGAACCCTTTGCCATGCCGATGGCGTAATCCTCCTCGGCGTAGCTGGTATCCAGCACCTTCAGGCCGGGGTTGGCAGCCACAAACTCCTGTGCGGGAGCGTTGTCGATGACCACAGCGTCCACCTGACCATTGTTCAGGGCCTGCACAGCGGTCAGACCGTCGTCGTAAGCAACCACGTTCTCATCGCCGAAGTCATCGGAGCAGTAGATGTAGCCGGTGGTGCCGCGCTGGGTGCCGATCGTCTTACCGGCCAGATCGTCGGGAGAAGCAATGTCGGAATCGTTAGGCACGATGATGGACTGGATGCCGGTGGCGTAGCTGTCGGAGAAGTCCATCACAGCCTTGCGCTCGTCGGTCACGGTAACGCCTGCCATCACAATGTCGGCCTTACCCTGCTGCACGCTGAGCAGTGCGGCGTCAAAGTCCATATCATCGATCTGCAGCTCCAGACCCAGCTTCTCGGCAATGGCCTTGGCGGTGTCCACGTCGATGCCCTCAAACTCACCGGCATCGGTGGTCATCTCGTACGGAGGGAAGGCGGCGTTGGTAGCCATGGTCAGCTTGCCGGCCTCTACGGTGGTCAGCTCAGCGGCAGCGGCAGAAGAAGCAGCCTCGGAGGAAGCGGCAGAGCTTGCCACAGAAGAAGCAGCAGAGCTTGCAGAACCACCGCAGGCGGTCAGAGCCAGAGCAGCAACGGAAACAGCAGCGGCAGCCATGAAGCTGCGGCGAGAGATCTTTTTCATATTCAAACACTCCTCAATCTATGCAATATAGTTTGCTTTGCCCCGATGGGATGCGATTCATCGCGCTTTCGGGGAACGCACTTAGTATAGTTTGTACAAAACAAAAAGTCAATACTTGTGCATAATAATCCGTGAAATTGAAACGATTTTGCAAACACTTATGCAATAACGGAAAAAATGTGTGAATATATGCAGTATAAACTCCCTCAGTCAAAGCCTGACGGCTTTGCCAGCTCCCTCGGGGAGGGAGCCTCTGGCGCGCCCGGACACTTTGCACTTGAGCCGGTAACTTTGCCGCCATGCCAAAGGCCCCATCTCAGAGGGGGCTGGCATCGCGTAGCGATGACTGGGGGAGTTCAGCCTGAGAGGGCGAACTTGCACTGCGGCGCTTATACGCTTCTTGCAATCTCCTCCGCGCTGCGCTTGGGCACGCAGTAGTCGCGGTTTTCGTCCAGATAGTACTTTACGCCGGTCTGCTCGGTCATGGGGACGATGCTGGCTTTGTGGGTGGGGTAGCCGAAAGCCACCATAAATGCCAGTTTTTGCGGCTCCTCAATGCCCAGCAGTTCGGTCAGGGCGGGCTTGTTGATCGCGCCCATGATGCAGCTGCCCACGCCCTTGTCCCATGCGGCAAGGGTCATGTTTGCCAGCGCAATGCCGGTGTCGGTGGCAAGGTCGCCGGGGATGGCGGTATCCTGCACCACAGCTGCATAAAAGGTGGGCAGCTCGTCCGCCTTTGGCGTGCCCTGCTCCGGCGGCAGATAGCCAGCCCATTTGACCAGCGGCTGTACCTTGGCCACCATCTCCGGGCTTTGCACCAGCACCAGACGCACCGCCTGCCGGTTTGCCCCGCAGGAGGACAGCCGCACGGCCTGTACGATATCGTCCACCACGTCCTGCGGCACGGCCTTTTGTGCAAACCGGCGGTAGGTGCGGCGGGTGGTCAGAAGTTCCATAACAGACATTATAAATCGCTCCTTTATCCGGTAAAATACAAAACGGAAAAAACTATATAAAGTATAACAGATGCACCGGCGCACAGCAATGGCTGCGGCGCGTTTTTTGGGCGGGAGCGGCGGGCAATTTATAAAAAATAATAGTAGTTCTTTCTTTTTTCTTGTATTTTTTAGTGAATACTTCTACAAAGCACTTGACAACCCGGGGCAGAAGAGGGTATTATAGAGGTGCAAAACGCATTACATGGAGTGTAAGGCGTGCTTGAAAGAAAGATTGTGAGGTTGATTATTATGTCTAATATCTCTCGTCGTCAGTTCCTGAAGAGCGCAGGCGTTGCTGCTCTGGCTGTTGCTGCTCTGACCGGCTGCAAAAAGATTCCCGACACCGATATCCCCGATGTGCCCGAAGTGACCAGCGTTGATCTGCGTGTTCTCTTTGTGGATGAAAAGAATAATCCTGTTGGCAATGGCGATACTGGCCACTATGACACTACTGTCCTGAAGGATGCAAAGAGGTACGACCCGAAGCTGATTCCCGCAGACAAGCTGCCGAAGGGCTATGAGCTGGCCAGCGAGGATGAGGTCGACATCACCAATAACGGCAACATGAACCTTGCACTGGTTCCTGTCAAGCAGCACAAAGATGTGGTCACGAGCACGAAATACGTTAAGGTCACCTTCCAGAATTGCGATACCGGCAAAATTGTTGAGAAACAGATCAAGGTTGCTGAGGACGCTAAGAAGATTTACGCTAAAGACCTTACGCTGCCCGAGGGCTGGGCTCTCGCAGATGGTAACGAGAATTGGAGCAGCGATCTGAAGCTGGGCGAGGGCGCTGATGCAGGTCTTGATGTCGCAATTCTTCCTTGTCTGTGCAAGAACGCCTGATAGCGTTTGCACCGGTATGTCCTGAGACCGCCTTTTAATAAGTGGTTGCGGCATACTAGCTAAATAGCAAAAAGACCAGAGAACTTTTACGGGTTCTCTGGTCTTTCTTTTTAGTGCGGCTGCTTTTGGGGTAGCGGGCAGTCCCTTTCGTCTTGCCGCTTTGCGTCAAGCCACTTTCCCCAAAGGAAGGGCTGAACCCTCTCAGGCTCACTGCGTTCGCCAGCTCCCCCGAAGGGGGAGCTTTAAGCATCTGCCGGTCAGGAGCAAAAAAGCTCCCCCTTTCGGGGGAGCTGGCATCGAGCAAAGCGAGATGACTGAGAGGGTTCTACTTTCTTTTCGGCAGCGGCACGCACAGCACCAGACTGATGCCGATGGCCAGTGCCACCGCGATCTTAAAGGTGCTGATGCCCTTGGCAAGGGCAAGAGCGTTTTCGTTCTGGATAAAGTAGTAGGCGGTGTAGTAGATGCCCGCGCCCGGCACAAGCGGGAAAATGCCGGTCAGCAAAAACACCGTGACCGGCGTTTTTTGGGTAATGGCAAACACGCGGGTAAGGATGGTCAGCGGAATGACCGCCAGCAGGGAGGCCGTGGCGGCGTCTGCGCCCAGCAGGGTCAGCAACTCGTACCACAGCCAGCCCACAGCGCCCACCAGTGCGCAGTAAGGCAGGCAGCGCCGGGGGCACGCAAACAGAATGGCAAAACTCAGCGTGCCCGCCGCGGCCAGAAAAAACTGCGCGGTCAGCTCGCTGATCTGTACAGCTGCAAGGGACATCATACCACGACCACCCCCGTAAATACCGTGTACAGCCGCAGTACAAGGCCGGTGCCTATGGCAATGCTGGCGGCAATGAGCAAAGCGTCGATCATGCGGATGGTGCCGGAAAGGTAGTCGCCCTGCACAAAGTCCCGGATGCCCATGGTAAAGGCGATGCCCGGGGTCAAAATCATCAGCGTACCGATGATGGCGTGGCTTGCAGAAGTGTGCAGCAGATTGCACAGCAGAATGCACACCAGCGTGATCAGCGCGGCGGTGCTGATCTTCTGGAAGCCGCCAGGCACTTCATGCCGCCCGCACCACAGCAGATACCAGCTGGCCACCAGTCCCGCCCCGGCAGCTGCCAGTGCACTGCGCAGGTTGCCGCCGAACATCATGGCAAAGCAGAACGCTCCGCACAGCCCGGACAGCAGCTGCACATGATCTTTGGGGAAGGGCAGCTGCCGCGCCAGCACCAGACGGCTCTCGGCTTCATCCAAGGTCATTCCGGTCTGGGCGATCTGGCGGGAAAGCTCGTTCACCGCCGCCACCCGCCCCAGATGAGTGGTGCGCACCGGTACGTTGCGCACCTCGCTGATCTCGGCAGTGCCGGCACTGGCAAAAATGCCGTTGGTCAGCACATAAACGTGGAACTCCCGCAAATGGAAGCTGCGCGCCATGATCTCCATGGTCTGCTCAACCCGAAACACCTCCGCGCCGTTTTCCAGCAGGGTCTGCCCTGCGGCCATGATAAAATCCATGATGCGGCGGCGCAGCTCTTCATCGGGAAAAGGGTCTCTGCTGTTCATTGCCTGCTCTCCTTGCAAAAGATGATACCCTATTTTATCATGTGCACCAGCCGCATACAAGGGCGTATAATAAAAAGCTCTGGAAACACCAGAGCTTTCTTGCGAAAAGGGTCGGAATATGTTATAATCATCCTGTCGCTGAAAAGCGATCGAAAGGTACTGCACATACGGCAGGCGGTTGGCTCTCACTTCCGGAAGGAGGTGAGAACATGCCTATTACTTTGACATTCCACTTGTTTGGATTTACGTTTACGATCAAGGTAAGAAAGTAAAAACCGCCACCCCCCACAGGTGACGGTTTTTCTTTGGATAAAAGTTAAACTAAAAACCTAAAGGGCCAACCGCTTGTCGCAGTGCCTTTTGTAGTTATAGTATAACCCTTTTTGTGCGCATTGTCAAGCAAAACGGGCGCAGTGGCAGGTCGGAAGCCATATCCCTACCCAAAAACTTCGTTGAAGGTGTTGACAAATGCCGCCGATGGGTTTATTATAGTGTCAATATCACAAAAATGGCTGTGAAGAGAAGAGTAGGCCTTCGCATTGATCCTTACCAGAGAGCCCGGGCGGTGGAAAAGGGCAGGAAACAGGAAGCTGAAAATGGTCTCGGAGCCGTGCGGACGAGGCGCAGGAGTGCTAAGCCCGCAACGGGATGCGCCCGTTACAGCGTCCGGCTGTAAGCAGTACACGCTGCCGCAGCATCGAGGCTGTATCTGTAAGGGTACAGTGAACCAAGGTGGTACCACGGAAGTATGTTCATGCCTCCGTCCTTGCAGAGTCTAAGACTCGTAAGGACGGGGGCATTTTTTCATTCATCCGTTCAAGGCCGCGCGCGGAAAGGTGCCGTGCGGGCCACAGTACATAATAGAGAACAATAGAGAGGGAACAAAACTATGATTACTCGTCGCGATTTTCTGAAAGTTACCGGTGTGGCAGCCGCTGCCGCTGCCCTGACTGCCTGCGGTGGTTCTTCTTCCACTGCTTCTTCCGCCGCTGCATCCGGCAGCGTGGCATCCTCTGCCGCAGCTAAGCTGGATAAGATCAAGGTGGCTGTGCCCAACGATACCACCAACGAGGCTCGTGCCCTGACCCTGCTGGAGAAGAACGGCTTCTTCAAGCTGAAGGCAGATGCCGGTCTGACCGCCACCAAGAACGACATCGAGGAGAATCCCCTGAACGTCACCGTGGACGAGGTGGAGGCCGCTCAGGTGCCCAATGTCCTGCAGGACGAGGACTACGCCGTCATCAACTCCAACTACGCCATCTCTGCCGGTCTGAACCCCATGACCGATGCACTGGCCATGGAGGACGGCTCTTCTGCTTACGTCAACATTCTGGTGTGCAAGGACGGCAATCAGGAGGAGCCCAAGATCAAGGCTCTGGCTGCTGCCCTGCAGAGCCAGAAGGTGAAGGACTTCATGGACGAGACCTACAAGGGCTCCGTGGTGTCCGTTGTGGAGAACCCCACCGACGGCTACGATTCCACTGTGGACTATGACGCTCTGAACGGCCAGACCGTCAGCTGCGCCGCTACTCCCGCTCCCCACTGCGAGGTGCTGGAGGTGTGCAAGGAGATCCTTGCCGCCAAGGGCATCACGCTGGATATTCAGGAGTACGACGACTATGTGATCCCCAACCAGATCGTCGAGGACGGTCAGGTAGACACCAACTACTTCCAGCATCAGCCGTATCTGGACAATTTCAACGCCGAAAAGGGTACCCATCTGGTCACTGTTGCCGGTATTCACGTAGAGCCCATGGGCGTCTACGGCGGCAAGCAGGACAGTCTGGCACCCATCGAGGGATAATCTACCATCGAGGGATAAGCTAAAGGAGCAATTTCTGTGATCGAACTCAAGTACCTTTCCAAGACCTTCCAGATGAAGGATGGCGCAGTGAAAGCGCTGCAGAACATCAACCTCACCATTCCCGATGGCGCGATCTACGGCATCATCGGCATGTCCGGTGCGGGCAAATCCACGCTGGTGCGCTGCATTAACCTGCTGGAGCGCCCCACCGGCGGCAGCGTGGTGATCGACGGCGTGGCCATGGAGACTTTGTCTCCCGCCTCGCTGCGCAAGCGCCGTCGGGAGATTACCATGATCTTCCAGCAGTTCAACCTGCTTATGCAGCGCACCTGCCTGAAGAACATCTGCTTCCCTATGGAGCTGGCCGGTGTGCCCAAAGAGAAAGCCACAGCCCGCGCCAGGGAGCTGCTGGAGCTGGTTGGCCTGCCGGACAAGGCGGACGCTTACCCGGCGCAGCTTTCCGGCGGACAGAAGCAGCGCATTGCCATTGCGCGTGCCCTGGCCACCAACCCCAAGGTGTTGCTGTGTGACGAAGCCACCAGTGCCTTGGACCCCAACACCACCCACGCCATTTTGCAGCTGATCCAGAAGATCAACCGCGAGATGGGCATTACGGTGGTTATCATTACCCACCAGATGAGCGTGGTGGAGGATGTGTGCAGCCACGTTGCCATTTTGGATAACGGCACCGTGGTAGAGCAGGGCAGCGTGCGGGATATATTCTCGAACCCGCATTCCGACGCTGCCAAGCGGCTGGTGTTCCCGGCGGGCACGCCGGAGCGCGAGCTGTTGCCCGGCCGCAAAATGGTGCGTGTTGCCTTTAACGGCACCCAGACGACCGATAAGCCGCTGGTGGCCAGCCTTGCCATTGAGTGCGGGGCGCTGGTTTCGATTGTGGCAGCGGACACCCGCGTGGTAAACGGCCAGACGCTGGGCAGCATGCTGCTGGCCCTGCCGGAAGGCGAAGGCGCTGCCAAGGCGCTGGATTACATCAAGAATTATCCCGGCATTACCTACGAGGAGGTGGGCAGCAATGGCTGAATTTTTTGCATCGAAGGACTGGCAGACTTTTTTGGATGTTCTGCCTTCCATTCCGGCAGAAACCTGGGACACTTTTTACTCTACCGTGGTGGCCACCCTGTTTGCACTGGTCATCGGCCTGCCGCTTGGTGTGCTGCTGGTAACGGGTGAGCCCGGTGGTGTGCGCCCGCTGCCCCGCTGGGTTATGCGGTTGCTGAACGGCGTGATCAATCTGCTGCGCAGTGTGCCGTTCTTGATCTTGATGATCATTGTCATTCCGCTGTCCCGCTTGATCGTGGGCACTTCTATTGGCACGGTGGCATCCATTGTGCCGCTGGTCATTGCATCTTTCCCGTTTGTGTCCCGTCTGGTGGAAACCAGCATCCGTGAGGTGGATTCCGGCGTGGTGGAAGCAGCCCAGAGCATGGGAGCAACCCCGCTGCAGATCATCACCAAGGTGCTGATCCCCGAAAGCATGCCCAGCCTGATTGCCAACGCAACCATTGCTGCCACAACCATTCTGGGCTATGGCGCTATGGCAGGTGTGATCGGCGGCGGCGGCCTGGGCAAGGTTGCCATCAACTATGGCTACTACCGCTATAACCTGGTGCTGGAAATTTTTGCAACTGCGCTGCTGGTTGTGCTGGTGCAGGTGCTGCAAAGCATTGGCACCCGCCTGGCCACCAAGTGCGACAAGCGCGTGCAGAAAACCAAAGGCTAAAATAAAACGATAAAAAGCGAAACGGCTGGCCGTACAGACAAAATCACCTGCACGGCCAGCCGCTTTTTGTGTGCTTTGGGCTTATTGGCATCGCTTTTGCTTATTCAAAATTTGTTCACCAAATCTTACCAAATCGTTCAGAACTCTTTAACGAGGTTTCCATAATCTGCCCGTATAATAACAGTGTACTCGAAAGAGAGAAACAAAAACGTAAACGACGTTTTAAAACATCCACTGCGTCCTTCGCCATGCCAGACGCCCGCAGCAATCGCAGCGGCCGCCGACGAAGGCCAGACAACCAACAATGCCGGGCAACCGGCTTTACATACATTTCTCCTCCTTCTCCTTCCTTTCCAATTTGTTACGAAAAAAAACATGCGCCCTTTGCAGCGGCCAAGGCTTCGCAGCCTGCCCAACGCAAAGGGCGCATCGTTTATTATTTCAGAATATACTTTTTTATCATCACAGACTGGCAATATCCGCCAACAGGGTATCTACGTCCTCGTCACGGGTGGCCCAGCTGGTGCAGAACCGCACGGCAGTGTGCTCGGCGTCCGGCTTAGCGGTCAGGGTCATGGCGTACTTCTCGCTCAGGGCATTGTACCAGCTGTTGGGCAGGATGGGAAACTGCTGGTTGGTGGGGGAATCAAACAGCATGGCGCAGCCCTTTGCTTCAAACGCAGCGCGGATGCGCATGGCCTGGCGGTCCGCCTTAGCGGCCATAGTGTAATAGGGGCTGGAACCGGTGCCGTCCTCGCCGTTCAGCAGGGCAAGGAATTGCAGCCCCAGCAGGCGGCCCTTGGCCAGCATGGCGCCGTGCTGCTTGATGGCGTAGCGGAAATCCTGGTCCAGATCGGGGTTATTGATGACAACAGCTTCGCCAAACAGCGCACCGCACTTGGTTCCACCCAGGTAGAACACATCGCACAGGTTGGCGTAATCCTGCAGGTTCAGGTCATTGGCTTCGCTGGCAAGGCCGTAAGCCATGCGGGCACCATCCACAAACAGGCACAGGCCGCAGTCATAGCAGGTGGCGGAAAGGTCGGTCAGCTCCTCCTTGGTGTTGGAGATATACACCATGCCGGGCTGGGCAATGTGCTCGTGGCTGGCATCGGCCCAGTGAGCGTCGTAAGCATCCCTCACCTGCTGGGCGGTAATTTTGCCCTGCACGCTGGGCAGGGCAAGGCACTTGTGGCCGGTGGCTTCCACCGCGCCGGTTTCATGTACATTGATATGCCCGCTGTCGGCACACAGCACGCCCTGCCAGGGTTTTAACAGGGCATCCACCACGGTAAAGTTGGCCTGGGTGGCACCCACAAAAAAGTGGACTCCGGCATCCGGGGCATCGCACAGCTTACGGATCAGGCCGCGGGCCTGATCGCAGTAATCGTCCATGCCGTAACCGGGGGTCTGTTCCAGATTGGTCTTTTGCAGCAGGTCCAGCACCGGCTGGGCGGCACCCTCGCCATAATCACATTCAAAGCGGATCATAAGATCGCTCCTTTCCGTTTTAACCGTTCGCTGCGGGCAGAGTACCCGACAGCATACTTATCCATTATAAAGTCTGTACCGTTTTTTGTAAAGAAAGCACTGTGCAGAAAAGCCGCAGCAGCGGCGTACAGGGAGCAAAGGCAACACCGCACAATTCCCGCCTTACGGCTTAAGCACCGCTCCGGCGGCTGCGGCACGGCATCTGCG
>OLVO01001373.1_pt1 | contig 24987 bp, 23 predicted proteins | sample 1672571 | NCBI WGS metagenome assembly OLVO01 (sample SAMEA3136700, study PRJEB25190) | human gut metagenome | biome: human gut; feature: human-associated habitat; material: faeces | place: Austria | collected 2013
AATGAGGTATCAAATTTATGAAGCAAAATCCGTTAAATATGATGCCCAACAACGAGTGGGAATGATTCCAAGGGGATACTGACGGTCATCCTTCCGAAAGGGTATATTTAATGTGCCACGGAAAGCGTTGTAATTCTGGCGGAAGAATCTTTCTTGGACAGAATAGTCATCACCCAGGTTGCTCAATACTTCTCGCCAGCGCGCAAAGTAATAATCCATGCTATTGCTTTCAGCCAGATCCAGTTTGGCCAGAAGCAGATTTTTGATCAAGTCGACAGCAGTAAGAGGCATACCCCTGTTGTTCAGAGACTCAAACAGCGTATAGGCATCCGCGTGATTGGATACCTCAATCATCACCAGGATTGCTGAGTTTACCTTGTCGAGAATCTGAAACAGGGTATGCAAGAGATTCGAGGATTCCGCTATATCAGCTTCAATTCTCCTTTTGAAGTAATTAAAGCCGCGAACCATGCACCGATTCCCTGCGTATTTAGGCATGGCACGTTGTGGTATCAAGCCGACCCGTGCCATGAGCCCCATGTAGTCATCCAGGTTGTTGCCCTGTACCTGTGGAACAACACGCATACTGATAGACCGCATCGTCCACATTCTGCTTGGTCAGCTGGTTTTTCAGCTCGAAGGTGATGACCGGCAGGCCGTTGATGAAGAGGCACAGATCCAGCGACTGCTTGGTGGCGTCGGGCGAGAAATGGAGCTGGCGCGTCACGCTGAAGATGTTCTTCGCATACAGCGCTGCCGCAGCGGGGTTGTTCACGCTGGGCGTCATATAGAACATGACGAGACTGGCGGGATAAGCCTTGATGCCCTTGCGCAGCACATCCACAATGCCGCGCCGGGTGATTTCATCGCGCACGCGGGCGAGGAACTGTGCCGTCTTCTGCGGGCTGGTTTCCAGCTGGAGCTTTTTCACGGCGTCCGGCTGTGTGTCCTTGAGGAAGCGGAACAGACGCACCATGTCCACAGCGTATTCCACGTTGAAGTCGTGGCTGTGGCCCTGCTCGTAGCCGTTGTGCTCGACGAGCCACTTAACGATCAGGGATTCAAGGCCGGATTCGCTGGTGTTGGTGAACATGATTATCACCTCGATAGAATCATCAGGTCAAATGCTTCGGTGCATCCGTGAGCTTCGCAGAAATCCTCTGGCGCTCCTGATCACGGATGCGGTCTGCAAACTGTTTGATCTTGTTCATGATCCACATGTATGCGGTTGAATCCTTTGAGTATTGGATATGGTTTTCACCAACCACTTCTTTCTTTTCTGTCAGAACATTCTTATGACGAACCTTCTTCCAGGATATAGGTGCAGTGTTTATCCATGGGTTTCCTGTTTCTGCAAGATGCTCATTGCGAGTTCCTTTGTGGATGATGGTCTCTAAATAGTTTGCTGTTGTAGCTTCCAAAAGCGCAATCTGCTTCCTCTTCGCCGCAATGAGCCGATTGATTTTCGACACCTGCCAGTCGAGGTAGCGCACAATCTGGTCTTGCTCCTCGCGGGGAGGGACGGGAAGTAAATGATTGCGCAACTTCTCATAGTCAATATTCTGACCTTCACGGATACCTGTAACACAGAGCGTCAGCAGTCCAATAAAGAGCTTGCTTTTTGCCAAATAGCGGAAATATCCTGCTGTGATAGGTTCATGCGGTGTGAGAACCGTATATGCAGGACTAATGATGCCCTGATAATAGGCGTATTCCAATCCACCCTGAAAGGAGCGAAGGCTTATGACAAAATCACCAACTCTGACGAGTTTTAGCAAGTGCAAGTCTTTTTGTGCTTCAACGGTTCGGTTCCCATAAACATTCTTTGGAACAACACCCATGTTTTGGGATGCTACCAGTAACGGCTCATCTGGATATCCCTTTTCAGAACGCTCATGAAACAGATATTTCATTTTATGCGTTTCCCAATGTGCGGGAATCTCATCCACCCATATATCCAGAAAGCTATCATAAGCTTCATACCGCTTCATCCCTGAATCCCTCCAAGAATCTCCGCCAGCATGCCGTCCGTTTCCTTTTCCAGCGCATTCAAATCGGCCACAATGTCCTCCATCGGGCGCAGCTGCACCGGCTTGTAGAAATACTTGGTGAAGCTCAGCTCATAGCCGATCTTCGTCGCCTTAGGGTCGATGAACGCACCGGGGGCATAGGGGCGCACCTCGGCGTCCATAAAGGCCTCGATGCCGCCCTCGTAGCGGAACGGGATGATCTCCGTATCAGCCTTCGCCTTGTCCGGCTGAATGCGACCCTTTTTGTCGCGGACGGGGTTGCCCTGCTCATCCAGCAGAGGCTGCTGCACGGATACCTTCCAATAGCCGAACTCGCTGTTCGGGAAAATCCGGCTGACCTCGCTTTCCTCAAACGCCATGAAGATGCGCACGATCTCCTGACGCTGCACCGGGGAAAGCTCGCAGTTTTTTTCGCCCATGTTCTTGCGCAGGGGCGTCTTGATGGCGGTTGCGTCGATGAGCTGAATCTTGCCCTTGCGGCGCTTCTCCTTGCGGTTGGACAGCACCCAGATGAACGTGCCGATGCCAGTGTTGTAGAACATCTTTTCCGGCAGCGCGATGATGGCCTCCACCAGGTCATTTTCGATCATATAGCGGCGGGCGTTGCTCTCACCGCTGCCCGCATCGCCGGTAAACAGGCTGGAGCCGTTGTGCACCTCGACAATGCGGCTGCCCAGCGGGGTATCCTGCTTCATTTTGCTGATGTTGTTGAGCAGAAACAGCAGCTGACCATCAGAGGAGCGGGGGATCATCGGAAGCGGCTCGCCGTCTGCGGTGGCGGCGTTGAAGCGAGTATCGAGGATTTCCTTCTTCTTGCCGCTTGCCATGCGTTCGGCATCGGTCTTCCAGCTCTTGCCATAGGGTGGATTGACTATTATCTGGAGGCATCGGACAGAAAGTGCTATCGCAATTAGAGGAATCAATTCCACGATGTACATACCGGCGCCTCCTTCCTATTCGATATAAAGAGGCCTTGGGGCTCTGCCCCAAACCCCGAGGTTTATCGCATTGGTTTTCCAAGGGAGTGGCGCTCTGGCCAGCACCATTATGGACATTCTGGAATACTATGCTGCAAGGAGGTTGTGGGCTTCGTCGTGGACATCCTGGATGGACTGATCGGAGCTCCAAATAATCGCCAGCATGAAGTCGAACGAACGCGCTGCATGCTGATCGCTGGACAGCGTGGAGCCGTAGGCGATGTGCATCGCCTCCTCGCCGTCGCCCTTGAGCATCATGTCCGCCTTGGCGATGGCGTAGGTTTCGGGCTGAATCTCCTGCCCGAACAGATGGATGGAGACCTTCTTGCCGTTCTCCGCAGCGATTTTGTTCAGGCGATCCTGCGCAACGGTCAACATACCACCCGTGCCGCATGCACCGTCATAACAGGAGTAGGTGGCGTCCTTGATCTGATCCGCGATGGGCGCAAACACAAGATCAGCCATCAGCTCCACGACATCGCGGGGTGTCCAGTGCTCACCGGCTTCCTCATTGTTGGCTTCGTTGAAGCGGCGCACAAGCTCCTCGAAGATGGTGCCCATGGCATGGTTGTCCAGGCCGGGAAGGTTGCCGCACGGCTTCGGGCTGAGATTGATGTCCTTGCTAATGAACTTCTGGATGACCGCGCCGAGGATGTCGGCTTCGATCATGGTGTCAATCTGATTGCGGAACTTGAACTTCTCCAGAATCTCCTGCACGTTGGGCGAGAAGCCGGCGAGATATGCTTCAAAATCCGCCTTGAGCTTCTGCGGGGTTGGGCGGCTGGTCAGGTTGCGCAGGCAGAAGGGCGAAGCGTTGCAGAAGGCCTGCCCGGCTGTATTGCACAGCGCGCCCCACTGGTTGGTGATGCCTGCACTATCAAGCGTCTTCTTCATCGCAAGCACCTGCGGTTTGGTGTCTTCAAGCACAGCGTCCAGACGGCGGATAACCGTCATCGGCAGAATTACATCGCGGTACTTGCCGCGCACATACACATCCCGCAGGCAATCATCGGCGATGCCCCAGATGAAGTTCACAATGGTGTTGAGCATACGAGCGTCCATCGGTTTGGCCTCCTGAATCTCTGTTGTGCGTTAATTCTCGTCATCGACAAATTCCATGATGTCTCCGATGTTGCAGTCGAGGGCTCTGCAAATCCTGGCAAGCACTGTCGTGGTGACGGCTTCACCTTTGCCCATCTTGGTGATGACGCCGGAGCTGATGCCTGCGGCGAGTTGCAGATCTTTCTTGCGCATCCCTTTGTCGATGAGCAGCTTCCAGAGCTTGTTGTAGCTTGTTGCCATCAAGGTTCACCTTCCTACTGTCAAGCGGTATCACCATCATTATACGATATATGTTGCATCTTTGCAATCGACAGACATACGAAAAGAAGAATTACTCTTGCTTTTATGTGAATGAAGCGATGCATAGAGATGGCGAGCAAAGGCAGAAATAAAAAACGCGAAACAGTATGAACTGCTCGCGTCTTTCCATGATGAGAGTTTTGAATATAGTCTTTCTGACATGTGCTGCCCTGTGCCATGACTTGTCACGCAATCATCCCAAAGAACCTCAGCGCATCTTCAATCGCCTTTTCCTTATCCGGCGGGCAGATCAGCATCTTTGCGCTCTCGGACTTCGCCTTGTTGTAGCACTCGCGCTCTATGATGCCGTATTTCCGCTTCACCTGCGCGATGTACAGCGGCGTGACGTTCAAACCGGTCTGCTCCTTGACGCGCGCCTGAATCTCGCCGTAGGTCGCCTTGCTCTCAGCCTTGGTGACGGCCAGCTCGTCCGCGTCGATGCCGACCTTGACGATATCATCCGGCTTTTGTTGGACCAATGACATAACAGTTTCCACCCCGCTCGTCCAGCAGAACATATCAACGCTCTGCACCTTCTGCACCTTGTACCCCTTCTCCACAAACAGCGCCGCATCGCGCGCCTGCGTCGCGACGTTGCAGCTCACATAGACCACGCGCTTCGGGGCGGCTTGCGCAATCGCGTCAATCACGGCGGGTTCAACGCCCTTGCGCGGCGGGTCAATCACAATCACGTCCGGACGCAAGCCCTCCGCCACCAGCTTCGGCAGCAGCACCTCCGCCGCGCCGCAGCGGAAATTCACGTTCCCGATGCCGTTGCGGACGGCGTTCTCCTTCGCGTTCTCAATCGCCTGCGGAACAATCTCGATGCCCAGCGCCTCGCGGCAATGGCGCGCCATCATCAGCGTAATCGTGCCCGCGCCGCAATACACGTCGCATAGGCGCTCGTCGCCCGTCAGCTCGGCAAAATCCAGCGCCGTCTGGTACAGCACTTCCGTCTGCGCCGGATTAACTTGAAAGAACGCCGCCGGGCTGATTTCAAAGCGCAGGCCGCACAACTCGTCCGTCAGCGTGTCACAGCCGTAGAGGGTGTGGAAGCGCCGACCCATGATGACATTCGTGCACTCGCGGTTTTCATTCAGAATGACGCTGACCGCCCCCGCCGCTTTCAAGGACGCAACCAGTTCCCCCTCGTGCGGAATTTCACTGCCGTTGATGACCAGCACCGCCATCGCCTCGCCCTTTCGGTTGATGCGGACGACGATGTGCCGCACCAGCCCCGTGTGCGTCTCCTCAACGTACGGTTCGACGTGAAAGCGCCTCATCCACCCCAGTACGCGGCGGCAGATTTCGTCCGCCGGCGGCATGGCGTTCGGACATTGCGCAATCGGGATAATATCGTGGCTGCGCGGCGCGAAAAAGCCCGCCACGGGTTCCGCCACCGTTCCGCCGACAGGCAGCGCCGTCTTATTGCGGTAGTGCGATGGGTCTGCCATGCCCAGCACCGGGGGCACGTCGATGTCGATATGCCCGATGCGGCGGAAGCAGTCCTGCACCTGCTGGCGTTTCGCTTCCAGCGTCGTTTCGTTGGTCATATGACGCCCCGTGCAGCCGCCGCAGCGGGGGTATGCCGCGCAATCCGGCGTTTTCCGGGCGGGTGAGGCCGTCAGCGGCTTTCCCTCCATACGCCCGAACGCGAATCGGGACTGCACCTTGACGATGCGCACCCTCGCCGTCTCGCCGGGCAGCATCCCCGGCACAAAAACGGCCATGCCGTCGGCGCGGCACACGCCTTCCAAGTCCGCCCCAAGGCCATCCGCCGTCAAGGTCAGCAAATCGTTCTTCTTCATCCGCTTCGTCCCCTTCCTGTGTTGGCTTCCATTATAACAGGGTCGCCTGATTTTGACAAGACGTTGGCACTTTCCTTTCCCTCTTCGCAGAGCACGCATATGGTTCTTGATTTTTATTGTTGCAGAGGATTTCGCCTCTGCGGAGGCGAGGAGGGGGCTTTGCGGTCGCCCCCTCCACCCCTTCGCAGCGCACACCCATGTTTCTTGACTTGTACCGTAACGTCTAATCCGAACCGAAGGTTCTTTAGATAAACACGCGGACACAGCATGAAGTTGTCACCAATTGAATCGCGCGGAAGGGTCAAGGGAGGGGACTTCGTCCCGTTTCATTCTCCCTTGCGGAGTCCAGAAACAGAGCCTCTGGATTTTCCCTCCGTCAAAGAAAATTTTTCTGAACCCCTTGCAATCGCGCGAATTGTGATGTATAATCAATAAATGGCACATCCTTGCGCTGCACAGGATGCAGCGCCAAAAGTCCAAGAGGAGGTGAAAATGATGAATAGGTATGAACTGACCTACATCATCGATACTGCACTGGAGGAAACCGCTCGCAAGGAACTGATTGAGAAGGTTTCTGCTCTGATTGCTGCTAACGGTGGTGAAGTGGAGAAGGTTGATGAGGAACCGTGGGGCAAGGGCGCAAAGCGTCTGGCCTACCCCATCAACTACAAGACCGAAGGCTGGTACGTGCTGGTGACCTTCAAGGCGCCCGCTGACCTGCCCCGTGAGCTTGAACGCAATCTGGAGATTTACGACGACGTGCTCCGCTATCTGGTTGTGAAGCTGGAAGTCAAGCGCAGCAACGTGAAGCCCCGCGCGCCCAAGGCTGCTCCCGCTGTGGAAGCGCCCGTGGAAGCCGCTGAAACCGTCGAAGCTCCCGCTGATGCCGAGTAATCGGATTTCAGCAATGACCTGTTAAAGAGGATAAGCAGATGAACAAGCTGACGATCATTGGTAACTTGGCTCGTGATCCTGAACTTCGTACTGTGCGCGACGGCATCAGCGTCTGCGATTTCACGGTTGCAGTGAATCGCCGCGGCAGCCGTCAGAACACCGCAAACGGTCAGTCGGACGCGGATTTCTTTCGTGTAACGGCATGGCGTCAGTTGGGTGAACTGTGCGCGAAGTATCTGGCAAAGGGACGCAAGGTCTGCGTTGTCGGACCTGTGTCCGCGCGTACCTATACTGCCAATGACGGCACGACCCGCGTATCCTTGGAGGTCACGGCAGACGAAGTCGAATTCCTGTCCAGCCGCATGGATGACGGTGCTCCGGCATACAACAATGCCGCGCCGTCCGCAGCCGCTGCTCCCGCGCCTACCGCGCAGAACAATGGCTTCACGGCGGTCGAAACCGACGAACTGCCTTTCTAATCGGCTGAAAAAGTGCCGAATTGCGATTTCAAGTGAATGAAAAGGAGGTCACACTCATGTCTGAAGAACGCTCTGAGCGTCGTCCGCGTCCGCGCGGAGGTCGTCGTCCCCGTCGGAAGGTCTGCTCCTTCTGCGTGGATAAGATTGAATACATTGATTACAAGGACATCAACCGCCTGCGCCGTTTCGTCAATGAGCGCGGCAAGATTCTGCCCCGCCGCATGAGCGGCAACTGCGCGAAGCATCAGCGTCAGTTGTCCGAGGCCATCAAGCGCGCCCGTGCCATCGCGCTTCTGCCCTACACGGTGGACTAATCGTGTCTTCAAGCCCCTGCATGTGCAAGCATGTGGGGGTTTTCCAATTGTCCGAATAGGAGGATGTCTCTCATGGAGCTGCTTTCTGCCAGCCGCGGCTTTCTCAAATGCAATTTCCACTGCCACACCACTTGCAGCGACGGCCGCCTGTCCCCCAAGGACGTCATGGCTGCCTATCGCGCGCTGGATTATGACGTTCTCGCCATCACCGACCACCGCGAGGTGACGCGTCCCGCCGCCGATGAAATTCCCGCAGGGCTGACGCTCATTCCCGGCACCGAGCTGGATTTCCTCCTGCCGACACAGGCGGTGCATCTGCTGGGTCTGGGCGTTTCGCCGGATATTGCTGATTGCTGGAATCCAAACGGCACACCGCAGCAGGCGATTGACAGCATCCGCGCGTGTGGCGGACGCGCTGTGCTGGCGCATCCCGCCTGGTCGCTGAACACGACGGAATTGATGTGCTCCTTCCGCGGGCTGAGCGGCGTGGAAATCTTCAACAGCGTCTCCTCCGTGCCCACAAACGCCTTGCGCGGGGATTCCGCCGCCATGCTTGATCCTGTTTTCGCCAATGGACAACTGCTCAACTGCTTTGCCAACGACGATTCGCACCGCTACGAGGGCGAATGCGGCATGAGCGCCACAATGCTCAACACCAATGACCGCAGTGTCGCAGGCATTCTGCGCGCCATTGACGAGGGACGGTTCTACGCCACGCAAGGGCCGGAAATTCGCGAACTTTCGTTGACGGATGGCGTGGTGCATATTGCGTGCTCGCCGGCAAAGTATATTATTTTTTACAGCAACGAGGTGTGGATTCCAAATCGCACACGGGCGCTGGAAGGGCAGACCAGTGCGGATTATGTGGTTTCACCGCGCGAATCATTTGTACGGGTGCAGGTTGTGGCGGAGGATGGGAAATCCGCATGGACATCACCAATTAAATTGGGGTAAGGTTGGGCGCGTCCGCAAATGCTCCCCCAACTTGCTCTACCAACTACTCGCACATTGTCGTGCCAAATGGGCGCGACCGACCAGCATCGGGAGAAAATTTTCTCTCGGTGCTGGTCTTTTTGATTGCAGAGGAAATCACCTGCAAATCTTCCCCCGTTCTATTTTCCTCATCCGCCGCATACACTGTATCATCACCCGAAGGGGAAAGGAGAAAAATCGTATGTTGATTGATACCATTGCCCTCGTGCTGACCATCATCGGCGCGATTAACTGGCTGCTGGTCGGCGTGTTCCAGTTCGACATCGTGGCGTGGCTGTTCGGCGGGCAGGGCGCGATTCTCAGCCGCATCCTATACACCATCATCGGCGCGGCCGGCGTCTGGTGCATCACGCTGCTGTTCAAGAACAATAGAAGTACTTGACCCCGGCGGCAAAAGGCCCTACAATAGGAGGTGATGAATTTTCTCCCGAAAGGATGAAGTGCCATGAGCAATGACCTGTTTGCGGGCATCGGCGTTGTGCCGGGGACGTTCCTGCTGCCGCGCCCGGATGCGAATTGGACGGCGTGGGCGTGCGTCGCGTGCGACCAGTACACGTCCGAACCGGAGTACTGGCAACGGGTAGACACGCTGGTCGGGCATCAGCCGTCCACCTTGCGCCTGATTCTCCCTGAATGCGACCTGCCCGCGCCACCAGAGCGCATCGACGCGATTCACGCAGCCATGCGCGACGCGCTGAACGTCCTGCACCCCGGTGTGACGGACGGCTTCGTGCTGCTGGAGCGCACCACGTCCACCGGCAAGCGGCTTGGGCTTGTCTGCTGCGTCGATTTGGAGCAGTACCGCTACGACGGCGCAAAGACCCTCATCCGCCCGACCGAGGAAACCGTTGCGTCGCGCCTTCCCGCGCGTCTTGCCGTCCGAAACGGCGCACCGCTGGAGTCCAGCCACGTCATGCTCCTGCTGGATGACCCGCAGCGCACCGTCATCGAGCCGCTCTACGCCCGCCGCGACCAGCTTTCCCCGCTTTACGACTTCGACCTCATGCAGCAGAGCGGCCATGCACGCGGCTGGGCGGTCACATCCGACACGGACAAATCCGCCATCGCCGCCGCCCTAAATCGCCTGAAGGATGCTCTCGGCGCAGACCCGCTTCTCTTCGCCGTCGGCGACGGCAACCACTCCCTCGCCACCGCGAAAAAATACTACGAACAGCTCAAAGCGACCCTTCCCGCCGAGGAAGCCGCCGTTCATCCTGCTCGTTACGCGATGGTTGAGCTGGTCAACATCCACGACGATGCACTGATTTTTGAGCCTGTTCACCGCGTGCTGACGAACGTCCATCCGGCGGATGTTTTGGCGGACTGGTCAGCCTACTGCGCCGCGCACGGGATGGCGCTGTCTTTCGTTCCGCCGGATGCGGATGCGCAGGAACTTCGCGTCGTTTCCGCGTCGGGCGAACAGACGGCGTTCATTGCCCACCCGGACGGCGCACTCCCCGTCGCGACGCTCCAGCGCTATCTGGACGACTTTCTGCGCCGCCACCCCGAAGCCGCGATTGACTACATTCACGGCGACGAGGTACTTCGCCGCCTGAGCCGCGCGGACGGCGCGATGGGCTTCCTGCTGCCCGCGCTGAACAAGGCGGATTTCTTCCCGGCGATTGAGCAGCTTGGCATCCTCCCGCGCAAGACCTTCTCAATGGGGCACGCGCACGACAAGCGCTTCTACATCGAGTGCCGGAAGATTCTTTGATTTGCAAAAAAGTTATCCACAATCCCTGCACACCATGAGGACAACCAAAAGCCCCTCGACGGATTTTGCTTCGTCAAGGGGCTTCGTTTATGTTTTGGGGAACGTTGCACACCCAGCCTTCTCCTTTGGGAACGTTGGCTGAGCGCAGCGAAATTGGATGAGATGGGTGCTGCAACGGGGAAACCCAGTAACATGGTTATGCACTGCGAAGCGCGAAAATCCTCTGCTTCCGCGTGTTTATCCCTGTTGACCTCAGCCTTACCATTCCCCCAATTTTTCCTTCAATTCCGCGAGGTGCCCTGCTTCCTCCCGCACAATCTCCAAAAACGCTGCCCGCGCCTCTCCCTCACACTTCTCCGCGAATTTCGTATATGTCTCCACCGCATTCGCTTCGCTCTCCATCGCGTACCGATATAGTCCCGTCAGCGTCGTCAGCGCATCCTCCCGCGCCATTTCCGTTACGCCGCCGCGGAACAGCACATCCGCCGCCATCGCCTGCAAAAGCACCTGCTGTTCCGCCGAATTGACGGTCTTGTCCCACATTTCGGTAAAGCGCTTCAAGTGCCGCCGTTCGTCGCTCAGAATGTCCTCAATGCCCTTGCGAACTTCCTCGTCCTTCGCCAGCAGCAGCGCACGCTCGTAAGTCCGGATGGCGCGGCGTTCCATTTCCATCGCGACGGTCAGCGCCTGTCCCTGATGCTCAATAATCACTTTTGCACACCCCTTCCACAGGAAATTCCCATGTATTCCACAGCTGTTCACCGCTTTTCCACAGACTTATCCACAGTTTCCACATTTCTGGGAAGGCTAACAGCCTGTTAATCCACAATATCCACAGTGTTATCCACATGCCCCGTTGATAGTTTTTTTCTGCGGAAAAGTCCGCAAAGCCAGTAAAATCAACGGTTTGCTTGTTTATACTATTTTCGGATGAAAATGCGCCAAGATGCGCCGCGAATTTTTCATTCTGGCTAACGTGAATGAAACGCAGCGTAGCAGCGCTACGCTAAGTGGAATGAGCGGACGCCAGAAGGGAAAAGGCGCAAGCAGATGGCGCAGGTGAATCTGGAAATAGTATTATACTATTTTCGGATGAAGATGCGCCACGATGCGCAGGTGAATCCGAGAATCGTATTACCAAAATCAAATTGGGATTCCCCTGCCTGTGGGCAAAGGAATCCCGTCTGTGCTTATTTGGCTTGGAAAACGGTATTGAGCTTTGCAACCAGCTCATCAACGTCGTTGCCATGCACCATCGCGGCTTCTTCGAGCGTTTCCGCCGTCGAATGCGGGCAGAACAGGCAGTGCATCCCCATATCGGTGAAAATCTTCACCACCGCGTCCATCGCCGCATCCGAGCAGGAGCGCAGCACTTCGCCTACGGTCATATCCTTGTTAATCATGCGTGGAACTTCCTTTCCCGGCGCACGATTGGGCGCGCCGCTCTTCTATGATACCCCGGAAAGGCGCATCTGTCAACCCTTTCGACAGGAAAATCACTCCATATCCACCGGCAGGTCAGAATCGTTAAACGGGTTTTCGCCGTCGTATGCTTCCAGCTGCACCTTCTTGTTCCGTGCGACTGGCGCGCTGGTGACGGACTGCATGTGAACAGTCATGTTCTCCTGCTCATCAAATTCAAGCAGAATCATGTCGCCGGGTGTCGTCATGGCGATAATCTCCGTCTGCGGCGAACGGCTTCTCCGCGCGTATTCGCGGATGACCTCCGCCCGCTCCCAGAAATGCATAGGAATCATCAGCCGCGGCTTGACGACCATTGCGAAATAGTTCGGCCCCGCGTCGAACATCATGCCCAGCCGCGGATCTACCGGGAAGAACGCCACATCGACCTTTTCCCCGCGCATCGTCTCCATCACCTGCTGAAAATCGCGCTCCGCCTCTTCAATCTCGCGCGGCGTTGATTCCTCCCGCCAGTGCCAGTTGTTGAGGTCGCCTGCGTGGAAGATGCGGATGCCGTCCATCTCCACAAGGTACGACAGCCCTTCATCCGTGGAGTCGAATGCCTTCACCTTCACATGCCGCGACAGCGTGATTTCGCCCCCCACGCCCATCCGCCGCCCATGCAGCGATGCATCCATCGTTTCCGGCAAAATGTACGTCACCGGCGCATACTGCTCCCATGTATACACAACCGGGTCGAAGTGGTCTTCGTGCCCGTGGCTGATGAACACGAACACCTCGCTGAAGTGGCTGAGCGTTTCTGGCGTAATCCGCTGCGCTGCGGGCAGCTTTTTCCCCTGCCGCCCCATCCAGTAGTCAAACACCAGCAGCGTTTCGCCGCTCGCCACCGAGAACCCGCTGTGGTAGTAGTATTTCACCGTCATCTGTTCCGTCAAGAATGAGCACCCCCGTCAACGCCCTTCGGCTTTTCACCGCGGACAAAATGAATTTTACTTGCCGCCGCCGGAGCGCTCCCACGCGCCTGCGGATTGATTTCGCTCATCCTCTTTATTATGCCACGATAAACCCTTTTTGTCAAATTTTTTGGCGTTTTGAGTGCTGAAAACCCATTATTTCTTTGATTTCGGCAAAAATTCAGCGTAATTTCCCCACTTTGCAACCACTTTTCGCACGAAAAAGCCTCCTGCTTCCCCTAACCTCATATCTTCCAATATATCGCCTTGCGCCCCTCAAAACTGACCTGATACTTTCCCCCAAGCGCCCGCACCATCTCCTTCGCCCGTTCCACATCCGCATAATCCCGTGCCGTATCATGGCTATCACTGCCAAACGTGAAATTCTCCCCGCCCAGCTCAATATACCTGCGAATCAGCGACGAATGCGCGAACGTATCCCCCGTCGTCGCGTACCCTGATGTATTCACCTCGATACACTTTCCCAGCGCAATCACATGTCGGAAAATCGCATCAAACGCATCCGGCGCATCCTCGTACACCAGCGCGCGCTCCTTCCCCGTATAGATGGAGAACTTCGCCACATACCCGATGTGTGCCACGCTGTCAAAATCCTCCCAGTCCAGTATCGACTCCGCCTTCGCCTCGGCGTATTCCCGATACGCTTGCGCACGCGTTTTGCCTGTGAAATACTTTTCCGAATCGTAGCAGTCCACGCCGTTCACCAAGTGCAGCGACAGCAGGCGGAAATCCAGCGGCAGCGTGTCCAGCAGCGCCTTCGTCTCCGCCCGACACAGCGGATTGTCCCCAATCTCGATGCCGCTGCGGATGACCAGCGCCGGATACGCTGCCCGACAGCGCGCAATCTCCGCAAACCAATCCGCCCACACCGGCGGCACGTCCATCTCTTCTTCAGGATGTCCAGGTTCGATATGCTCCGTCAGGGCAATTTCCTGCACGCCGCGCGCCAGCATTGTTTCGCACAGCTCAGGCATTGTCTGCCGCCCGTCCATCGAGTGATTCGTGTGCAAATGGTAGTCCATTCGACGATGTTCCACGTGAAACATTCCTTTCTCGCCTTATTTCGCGTCTATCTCCGGCACGGCAATCGCCTTCCCCACACGCAGCGCATACAGGTATCGCTCCTTGACCGGCTTCCCCGTGATTTCTGTCAGTGCCCGCGCATACCATGCCAGCTGCTCCGCATACCGGTTCACCAGCGTCTGCTCGTCGTCCACGCGATCGGTCTTGTAGTCCACCAGCACCCACGCGCCGTTTTCCTCGAATGCGCAGTCAATCACGCCTTGCAGCAGCAGCGCCTGCTGACCCGTCAAGCGCAGGTTGAACGCCCACTCGCGCCGGACATTCCCGCTTTGCAGCATCCGCCGCCCAATTTTGCTCGTGAAGTATCCGCTGATAGCGCCCACGCTGATGATGTGCAGCTCCTCCTCCGTGAACAGCCCGCGCTTCTGCATCGCTTCCAGTGACTCACGGATGAGCATCGGGATATCCTCCGCCACCCGCAGCGCATCCAGCGGCATCAGCGACAGCGCCCGATGCGTCAGCGTGCCGCGCTCCGCCGCCGTCATCCGCTTCTCCTCCATGAAGGCCGGACGGCGCGGCAGTTCCGACAGCAGCAGCGGCGTGCCGTTCTCATCCACCGCGTGCTTCGTCTCAGCTTCCTCCTCCACATCCGAAAGCGGCAGTGCGTCTGCCTGTTTTTTCACCAGTGCGGATACCGACGTTTTCAGCGGCTGAATGTCCGTCTGAACCGTTTTTTCCGGGAAAACGCCCTCTGGCGGTGCCGTTTGCAAAAGCGAAAGCACCTTTGATGCATCCGCCTCCGTCTCCCCTACTTTATCCACAGTTTTCTGAGGCAGTTCGTCCCAATCTCGGCAATCCCATGGGGTTGAGGCCTGTGGATAATTTGTGGATTTCGTGTGTGCATCGGTGGATATCGCCTGCATTACCCATGTAATCATGCTCCCAGCCTCTCGCACACGACTGTCACTCGGCGGCAAATCCAAATCCCACTTCGTGCGCTCAAGATCCGCCACCGTTGCCACCAGTTCCAGATGCAGCTTCGCCCGCGTCATCGCCACATACAGCAGGCGCGCCCGTTCCGCCAGCTCGTCCAGCCGCCGCTGTTCGTCGAAAGCCTCCTGCATCAGCGTTCTTCGGCAGATGTTCAGTTTCCGGTTAATGTACGGCATCGCCACGCCCAGCTTCGGGTGCAGCATCAGCTCACTGGTCTGCATCAACAGAAGCCTGCGCTCCATGTTCATCAGGAACACCACGGGGAACTCCAGCCCCTTTGATTTGTGCATCGTCATCACGCGCACCAAATCTTCGTTTTCGGTCAGCATTTTGGCGGATATGCTGTCCCCGCCCCGCTCCTGCTCGTCCATCCGCGTGATGAACGCCGCCAGCGTGACGCCGCCTTCCGCCTCGAACGCCTGCGCCCGTTCGTACAGCATCCGCAGATTCCCCTGCCGTACTTCCCCTTTTGGGAGCGCCCCGACCGCCGCGTAGTACCCCGAATCGGTCATCAGGTGCCAAATGAAGTCCGATAACCGCATGACTTCCGCCTGAAACCGCCATGTTTCAAGTTTTTCGCTGATTTTTCGGCACTTTTGGGCGAATTCATCCTCCCCGCCGCACGCTTTGGCGAACGCCTGATAGAATGGCACGTTCTGCCCCGTCTGCATCAGGCGAATTTGCGCCAATTCCTCGTCCGTCAGCGAGAACGGCACCATTTTCAGCACCGTCAGCAGCGGAAAATCCTGCTGCGCATTGTCCAGCAGGCTCAGCAGCGCTTTCATATCCATGATTTCCGGCAGGTTGAAATAGCTTTCCGCACCGTCGTAAAAGGTCGGAATCCCCTCTTCCGTCAGCGCATCGACAACTGTCTGCGCCAAATTCGTCGTCTGCGCAAGCAGAATCACCATGTCGCGGTACGAAATCGTCTTTCCATCCGGCATCGTCGTTCCCAAAAGCTCCTTGATGCGCCGCGCCACCACGCGCGCCTCTGTCTGCAGCACTTCCTCGTGGCCAGCCGCCTCGCTCGCACTCCCCTCCAGCGCATCCCTGATGTCCGGCCCACGCAGCAGGTGCACCATCACGGGCGGATCGTCCTCCCGCGCACCCAGCCCGCAAATCAGCTCATCCTCCGGCGCATAGGTCAGCTCCGTCACCGCGGGGCGCATCGTCTGCCGGAACACGCGGTTCGTCGCATCCAGCACCGGGAAGCTGCTTCGGAAGTTCTGCTGGAGCACGATTTTCCGCTCCCTCGCCCCCTCGTCTTCCGAAAACGTCTGCATCCGCCCCAAAAAAAGCGTCGGGTCGGCCTTGCGGAAGCGGTAAATCGACTGCTTCACGTCCCCGACCATGAACAGGCAGTTCTGTTCCCCGTGGATGGCCTGCAGAATCGCGTCCTGCACCTGACTCACGTCTTGGCACTCATCCACGAAAATGTGGTCAAACTCCCCCTGCATCTGCGCCCGTACTTCCGGCTGCTCCAAAATGTCGAGCGTGTACTGCTCCATGTCCCCAAAGTCCATGCAGTTCCGGGTGTTTTTCTCCTCTCGGAAATGCTGATGCGTCCGTTTGACCAGTGCCGCCAGTCCACGCAGCTGCGCCTGAATCGCCGGAAGTTCCCGTTCCAGCTGCGCAAAATCGGGATTCAGCAGCTCGTTCGCCCTTTCTGCGCGCTTTTTGATTGCCGTCCGCCCCTCGCTGAAGCGCTTCCCCCATTCCTTTTCTTCCGCCGACAGGCCACGTTTCGGGGACAATCGTGGCAGGGAAAAGTTCGCAACGGCCGTCCGAAGCGCCTCCCCCTCCAAACCTTGCAGTGCCGAAATCAACTGCGCGTCCGCATTCAGTGCTTCCATGCGATCCATCACCGCGTTCGGCATGTCAAATAGGCTGCGAATTGCTATTAGCGCATCATCCATCGCTCCCACCTGCAATTTCGCCGCATTTTCGAGCGTTTCCACCCACGGCTGCTGCATAAGCGGCTGCGAAAGCTGTTCCACATGCTCATCCAGCCACGCAAACGGCTTCGGCAGTGCCATCAAAAAGTCGTACAGCTGTGCCGTCAGCGACAAAAGTTTGTCCTGCTTCCACGCATCCGCCAGCAGAAGGAAGTTTTCATCCGTTCGCTCGTCTAACAGCTCGTCCATTGCCGTCGTGAACGCGGCTTCAAAGAGCAGTTTCTGCTGCTGTTCGTCGCACACGCGGACAAGCGGGTCTACGCCCACCTGCTCGAAGTGGCTGCGAATGACGTGCTGGCAGAATGCATGAATCGTCGAAATCTGCGTCGTTTCCAATTCATCAAGTGCCTTCACCATTGCTGGGTCACGGCTGATAGCCTCTCGGCTGATTCGCTTCGCCAAGCGCTGGCGCATTTCCGCTGCCGCCGCCTTCGTGAACGTGACGATGAGCATCCGATTCATCGACGCGCCTTCGCGGACAAGCGAGACGATCCGCTCCACCAGCACGGCGGTTTTGCCCGACCCTGCGGCGGCACTGACGAGAATGGTGTGGTTGCGCGCGCGAATCGCCTGCTCCTGCTGCTTCGTCCAATTCGGCATCATGATTCCTCCTGCGTTTTTGCTGTCTCCATTTTACCACAAAGGCGGATTTGATTCAATGTTTCACGTGAAACATTCCTTTTTGCGCTGCTTTTATTGACGTTCTTTGTATAGTGATGATAATATAATTATTTTGTTCGTGAAGTGCTTGATTTTCCTGTGTTCTATCAGAATTTTGCTCACATTCTCATTTTAATTTACCTTGATGATTCGTCCTTTGTCCGTCGCATCATTCGCTCCTTCTCAGCGCATTATACAAAAACGGCTGACAGGCACTTTTTTGCCCGTCAGCCGAATGTTTCACGTGGAACAATTTCATTTTCCGGATGGTTCATCGAGTTCCGGGTCATGCAGCAAGTCCGGCTTCATCACTTCATCGCCCGTCGACTCTTCCTGAACATGCCCCTCCCCGTCGCTGTCCATCCACACGCGGTAACTCCGTTTTTCTCGGCAGCCGTCGAGGTCGCTTTCGTCCGTGCAGGTGATGAATGTCTGCACCCCCTCGATTTCACGCAGCAGCCGCGTGCGCCGCCTCATGTCGAGTTCGCTCATCACGTCGTCGAGCAGCAGAATCGGCGTCTCCCCTGTCTCTGCGCGGAACGTCTCCAACTGTGCCAGCTTAATCGCCAGCGCTGCCGTGCGGATTTGCCCCTGCGACGCGAACACTTTCATGCTTCGCCCCATTAGCGACAGCCCGATGTCCTCGCGGTGAATACCGCAGCCCGCACCGCCGACGCGAATATCCTCCTGCCTGCTTTTTTTCAGTTCCGCCCGAATCGCCGGCACGGGATTGCTCGTTTCCGGCACGCACGGCTGATAGGTCATTCTGAACATTTCGTTCGGCCGTCCGCTGATTCGCTCATACTTCTCCGCCGCGATTTTCGCCAGCTGCTTCACCAATTTGTCCCGTAAAGGCATGATGATGCCGCAGGGTGTCGCCATTGCTTCTTCAAACGTATCCAGCAGCACCGGATCAGGCGTTATTCCGCGCTTTGCCTCGCGAAGCAGCGCCGTCCGCTGCTCCAGTGCCTTTTGATACTGCTGAAGCGCGCTGAAATACGCCGTTGACAGTTGTGAAAGCATCATATCGAGCATTCTGCGGCGGATTGCAGGCCCTTCTTTGACCAGCATCAAGTCTTCCGGCGAGAAAATCACGCACTGAACGTGCCCCATCAGCGCTGAAATGCGTTCTGCGCGCTTGCAGTCAATAAAAACCGTTTTTTTTCGCGCTTCTGATGGCGTTAATTTTACCGCAATTTCTGTTTTGCCGCTTTTTTTGCGCAGCGTCACGCCAGATGCCGCCATCATTGCGCCTTTCCGCACCACTTCGCGGTCTAATCCTGTGCGGTGTGAGCGTCCAAGGGCGCAATAATGAACGGCTTCCAGCAGGTTTGTTTTGCCGGAGCCGTTTTGTCCAAGGAGAATATTTACGCCCGGATGAGGGGTCAATATTAGCGAATGATAGTTGCGGAAGTCCCGCAGGCGAATGGTTTCTATCTGCATTTTTCGTTATGAATCCATATCGGATTGGTCGCGAAATGGGCGCACAGTTTTTCCCCGTGCGCCCGGTTTTTTTCCAGCTTTATCCTCTTATTAGGTGAACACGCGCACCGGCAAAATCAGGTAGAGGTAATCCTCCCCTTCCTGCGGCGCAATCACACACGGGCTGACATTGCTGTTGAAGCGCATGCACAGTTTTTCATCCGTGATGTTGCGAATCACGTCGGTGATGTACTTCGCATTGAAGGCGATTTCAATCGGGTCACCCGTCAGTTCCGTCTCCAGCTCTTCCAGCACGTCGCCCAGTTCCGCGTTCGACGAGATGGCAAGCGTATCGCCCGAAAAAGACATGCGAATCAGGTTATTCTTGCCTTCCCGCGCCATCAAGCTCGCGCGGTCAATGGCGTTCTGCACGCCCACGCGATCCGCCAGCGCCGTCGTGCGGAAGGAAGCAGGCAAAATTTTCCGATAGTCGATGTACTCGCCCGTCAGCAGCACCGTTGAAAGCGTCGTCGTCCCGAACGATGCCGTCATGCGCGACTGGTCAAACACCAGCGTGCAGTATTCATCCGTATCGCCGAGCACCTTGCTCATTTCGTTCAGCACGCGCCCCGGAATGACTACACGCACATTTTCTTTTCCGCCGGGCAGCTCAAAGGGCATAACCGCCTTCTGAATCGCCAGCCGGAAGCCGTCCAGCGCTACCAGGCGCGCTTCGGTTGGTTCAACCTCCAGCAGACAGCCTGTTAAAATCTGGCGGTTATCTTCCGTTGCAATCGCGAACACAACACGGGAAATCATTTCCTTCAATTTATCCTGCGGAATGCGGACGGTCGTGCCCTCCGACACACGCGCCATCTCCGGATAATCAGTCGGATTCATGCCCGCCAGATTCGACTTCGAGGACAAGCAGCGAATCGATGCCGCATGATTTTCGCCCACGCGGATGGTCACTTCCCCGCCGGGCAGCTTGCGGCTCAGTTCCGTAAACAGGCGGCCCGGCAGAACAGCTGTGCCTTCCTCTTTCACGTCCGCCAGAATCGACATTTCGATAGAAAGGTTGCCGTCAGAGCAAGTCAGTTTCACATGCTCGCCCACGGCAGAAAGGTGCACGCCCTCTAAAATCTGTTTTGTCGGACGAGCCGACAGGGCGCGGGTAACGGTATTCAAGCCGTCCAGCAGCAGCTGAACATTGGTAGTAAATTGCATGGCGCGAAGCCCTCCCATGAGAGAATGCAGGGAATTATATTTCCGCAGTCGTAGTAGGGGATGTGGATGCTGTGGATAACCCCTTTCCTGCTTGATTTTGCAAGGGTTTGTCCACAAGGATAACGCTGTGGATATCCATCCTGCTTCTCCACAGCGTTGTGGACACGGCGGTTGCGTTCCAGTCAGGGAATCCCCTCTGCCTCTGTATATTCGAGTTCCTGAAGGGGGATTCCTGCCTGTTTTCCAAGAAAATCTCGATTTTTTTCGCAATGAAGTTGCAAGAAATCCTGCAAAACGCGGTATTTCCGGCTTATCCACCGTATCCACAGGCTGCACATTCCACCGTTTGTGGATATTTCCAGCGGGTGATTACGGGAACTTTCGGCAAAACCTGCGGAGATTCCACAGCTTTTCCACAAGTTTGGCTGTGGATAATTTCCCTGCCCTCTCTGCCCTTGAAAATGGCGAATAACCCGCTGGTTAATCACTTTTCTCGGACACCTGCGAAAGGAAAAACGCCATGTAACCTTTTCACAGGCACATGAAAGCGCTGCAGAATTCCCTGCAAAATTTTGAAGGCTACATGGCAAGCAGGTTGCAAATTTTCCGCGCGCGTGATAAAATTAGAATGGAAAAACGTCTGCGGACGAAATGGAGGAAAAGAGCCTATGAAAATTGCGCTGATTAACGAGAACAGCCAGGCCGCCAAAAACGCGATGATTGAAAGCGTGCTGCGCAAGGTGGTTGAACCGATGGGCCATGAAGTGGTGAACTACGGCATGTACACAGCGGAGGACGAATGCCAGCTGACGTATGTGAAGGCGGGGCTTTTGGCGTCGCTGCTTTTGGAAACGGGTGCGGCGGATTATGTCGTAACAGGCTGCGGAACGGGCGAAGGCGCGATGCTGGCGTGCAACTCGTTCCCCGGCGTGCTGTGCGGGCATGTGGTGGATCCGTCGGACGGCTACATGTTTGCGCAGATCAACGACGGCAACTGTGTGGCGCTGCCGTTCGCCAAAGACTTCGGCTGGGGTGCGGAGCTGAAATTGGAGATGATTTTCCAGCAGCTGTTTGGTTTCGGGCATGGCAATGGCTATCCGAAGGAGCGTGTTGTGCCGGAGCAGCGGAATAAGAAGATTCTGGACGGTGTGAAGAAGGTAACGTATCGTCCGCTGCTGGATATTTTGAAGGATTTGGATCAGGATTTTGTGAAGGAAACGATTTCTGGAAAGCATTTCGCAGAATACTTCTATCGCGACAGCAAGGACGAAGCGATTAAAGCGTACTTGAAGGAACTGCACTAATACGATTGCTGCATATATCTGCGAATCTGCTTTACAGTATACAAGGATAAGCCCCCTACGACCGCGTCATGGCAAGGAGGAATTATGAACATGAAGACAAAACATCACCCGCTTCGAACGATTCTGCTGTCCCTGCTGATTCTTTTGCTGCTGGTCCTTGTCGTTTTTGTCGGCTTTTACTTTACCCGCTTGCAGACGATTCAGAGCATTGAGCAAATAACAGACTATGATGATGGTTACAACCTATACCGCATGAATGTGCAGTACGATTATAGTCTGGATCGTGTAATTGCATATGGCATTACGGATAATCAGACGATGCTGGATGCAATTTTGAAGGAGGCATTGCCGCTTCTGCCCGTCAGCATGAAGGTGCCGAATTACGGCTGTACGGCGTTTACGCTGACGGATACGGATGGCAGCGTGCATATGGGGCGCAACTATGATTTCAAGCGAGATACGTCCGCGATGCTGGTATATTGTGCGCCAAAGGATGGCTATCGGTCTGTCGCCTTTGCTGCGCTGGATAATGTGAGCGCGAATATACCGGATGAAAGCCTGAAAAAGAAGTTAGCAACCCTTACTGCGCCGTTTATCTGTCTGGATGGCATGAATGAAAAGGGTGTTTCGATTGCGGTGCTGACGCTGGACAGTGAGCCGGTTCATCAGAATACAGGAAAGCCGATGATTGCGACCACGCTGGCGATTCGTCTTGTGCTGGATCGTGCAGCAACGACAGAAGAGGCTGTGCAGCTGCTCAGCAGCTATGATATGTTTGCTTCGTCGGGGCGCGATTATCATTTCTACATTACAGACGCCAGCGGCGATGGGCGTGTCGTGGAATACGACTGCGAGAAGGAGACTCGTCCGCTTGTTGCAACGCCAATGGAAGCCATCACGAATTTCTACGGTCTGTACCGAGACAAAGTGCTTCCGAACCAGCGTAATGGCATTTACGGTCATGGCAGGGAACGCTATGATGCGGTTATGAAAGTGCTGGAAGAACAGGCGGAAGGGTATACCAATGACACCGTATGGGATGCGCTGAAAGCATCGTCGCAAGAACCGAACCCCGTGGACATCACGAGCAATACCCAGTGGTCGACTGCGTATAACAATACTGGCTTGACGGCAGAAATCGTGATTCGCCGCCATTGGGACGAAATAATTTCGTATTCCCTGTCGCAGAATGATGTGACGCGATAAGCAATGATTTGGAGGAATCTGCCCTATGACAGAAGCATCTTCCCCGACGCCGCGCTTCCCGGTTTTCCTGCACGGCGGCGACTATAACCCTGACCAGTGGCTGGATCATCCGGAAATTCTGGAACAGGACATCGAGCTGATGCATAAGGCACATGTGAACTGTGTGTCGATTGCGATTTTCGCGTGGGCGCGGCTGGAGCCGGAGGACGGCGTGTACGACTTCGCGTGGCTGGACGAAGTCATCGACCGGCTGTGGCGCGGCGGCATCCACATCATCCTGGCAACGCCGTCGGGCGCGCGTCCGGCGTGGATGGCGCAGAAGTACCCCGAAGTCCTGCGTATGAATCAGCACTACGAGCGCTACCATTTTGGCGGACGGCACAATCACTGCCTGACCAGCCCGGTTTACCGCCGCAAGGTACGGGAGATGGACACGGCGCTGGCGCAGCGGTATGCGCATCATCCGGCGGTCATTCTCTGGCATCTGTCCAACGAGTTTTCCGGCGACTGCTACTGCCCGCTGTGTCAGGAAAAATTCCGCCAGTGGCTGAAAAAGCGCTATGGAACGCTGGAAAACCTCAATCAGGCGTGGTGGACATCCTTCTGGAGCCACCGCTACACCGACTGGTCGCAGGTGGAAGCGCCCGGTGAAATGGCGGAAACCAGCACCAACGGCATGTTCATCGACTGGCGGCGCTTCTCCACCCATCAGTGCAAGACGTTCATGATGGCGGAGCGCGACGCGGTGCAGGCGGTGGATGCCTCGCTGAAGTGCACGGCGAACCTGATGGAACGTTTCTGGGATTACGACTATTTCTCCCTTGCGGAGGGCATGGACGTTGTCTCGTGGGATAGCTATCCCGCGTGGCATTCAGGGGATGATGTGGCGAAAGCGGCGGAGTTTGCCATGAACCACGACATCATGCGCTCGCTGAAAAATCAGCCGTTCCTGCTCATGGAATCGACGCCCTCGCAGGTCAACTGGAAGCCCGTCAACAAGCTCAAACGCCCCGGAATGCACCTCTTGTCCTCCTTGCAGGCAGTGGCGCATGGCAGCCAAAGCGTCTGCTACTTCCAGTGGCGCAAGGGGCGCGGCGCGGCGGAGCAGTTCCATGGCGCGGTTGTTGACCACGATGGGCGCGGCGATACCCGCGTTTTCCGCGATGTGACGCAGGTCGGTCAGGCGCTGGAGACGCTGCAGCCCCTGTACAGCAAGCCGAATGCCCCCGCGAAGACGTGTGTCCTCTTTGACTGGAGCAACTGGTGGGCGATTGACTACGCGCAGACGGGGCAGAAGGGCAACATGCGCTACTTTGACAGCGTGAATATGCACTATCGCGCGCTGTGGGAGCAGGGCATTGCGGTGGATTTCCGCGATATGCGCCCCTGCACTGATTTGAGCCAGTACCGGCTGGTCGTTGCGCCGATGCTCTTCCTGATGAAGGAGGGCTTCTCCCAAAAGCTGCGCGCGTTTGTCGAAAACGGCGGCACGCTGCTGATGACGTATTTCTCCGGCGTGGTGGATGACAGCGGGCTGGCGTATCTGGGCGGCGCGCCGCATGACCTGACGGATGTGCTGGGCGTGCGCGCGACGGAACTGGACGCGCTCTACCCGCAGGATGCGCAGCACATGGTTTTCCCGGATGGGCGGCGCTATGCGGTGCATGAGCTGTGCGAACTGCCGGAAAAGCACGATGCGCAGGTGCTGGCGGAGTACGGCGAGGACTTCTATGCGGGACTCCCCTGCCTGACGAAGCACGCCTTCGGCGCGGGGCAGGCGTACTATCTGGCGGCAAAGCCGGAGCAGGACGGTCTGGATGCGATTTACACCGCGATTGCGGCAGAGCTTTCGCTGCCCAAGGCGATGCAGGAGAAGCTGCCGACCGGGGTGATTGCGACGGAGCGCGGCGGCGCTGCGTTTGTGCAGAATTATTCGGGCAAAACGCAGCAGGTCACGCTGGACGGCAGCTATGAGGAGATGCTGACGGGCAAGGTGCTGTCTGGCACGCAGGAGATGCCGGTGAATGGTATTTGGGTGCTGAAAAAGCAAGCCTGATGCAGGAATTTCGCCTCTGCGGAGACGACCAAAGGGCATGAAAACAGACGAAGTCTGCGATCGCCCTTTGGAAACCTTCGGTTCGCTGGATAAACACGCGGGCACAGCCTGAAAGTGTTACCAACTGAATCGCGCGAAAGGGTCAAGGGAGGAACTCCCTTGCAGGGTGCAGGG
>OLVO01001378.1_pt1 | contig 24857 bp, 14 predicted proteins | sample 1672571 | NCBI WGS metagenome assembly OLVO01 (sample SAMEA3136700, study PRJEB25190) | human gut metagenome | biome: human gut; feature: human-associated habitat; material: faeces | place: Austria | collected 2013
CCCTGTCTATCGGCATGTTGATGCGGGGTGCTGCCAGCACGTTGCCTTCGTAAAGGAAGACGATGTGCCGTCCGACGGCCTTGCGGGTGGCGGCTGTCCATCGCTTCTGCTTTTCCGGTTTGACGGTGCCCGTTATCTGATAGATGAACGTACCCTCGCCGGAGGGTAGCGAGTCGAGATGCAGTGCGGCGAAGTCGCTGCATGTAACGATGGAGGGGCCGATGCGTGTATCCGGGCCTTCGCCGGAGGCCGTGTACCAGCCGTCCGGCAGGTTGTGCGGAGTGCATGCCGTCAGGATGAAAAGTGCGGCGGCCAAGGAAAGAATGCGGGTTATGGGGCGGTATTTCATGTAGGACATTCGGGCTGACTGGGGTTTTCGGGACGGGAAACGCTTGCTTGTCGGTCGGAAGAGGTGGAATGGTGGTGGGATTGTGTTCCCGCGGCGCCTGTTCCGATGAGGAGTTCCCGGTAGTCCCTCCATCGGCGCAGGACTGTTGCTTTCGGAACGCCGCATGGCGGTTGTCAGGAAAGTTGCTGCATTTCGATGAGTTTGGCGTAGGTGCCCTTGCGGCTGATGAGTTCTGTGTGCGTTCCTTCCTCGGTGATGCGGCCCTGTTCGATGACGATGATTTTATCCGCGTTGCGTATCGTGCTCAGACGGTGGGCGATCACGAAGGTGGTGCGGCCCTTCATCAGGGCGTCCATGCCGTCCTGCACCAGCTTTTCCGTGCGGGTGTCGATGGAGGAAGTTGCCTCGTCCAGAATCATGACGGGAGGATCGGCCACGGCCGCACGGGCAATGGCGATCAGCTGCCGCTGACCTTGGGACAGACTGGCTCCGTTGCCCGTGAGCATGGTGTTGTAGCCGTCGGGCAGGCGGGTAATGAAGTCGTGGGCGTTTGCCAGCTTCGCCGCGTGGATGCACTCTTCGTCAGTGGCATCCAGCTTGCCGTAGCGGATGTTGTCCATCACCGTGCCGGTGAACAGGTTGGTGTCCTGTAAGACGATGCCGAGAGAGCGGCGCAGATCGGGCTTGCGGATCTTGTTGATGTTGATGTTGTCGTAGCGAATTTTGCCGTCGTCAATGTCGTAGAAGCGGTTGATGAGGTTGGTGATGGTGGTCTTGCCCGCGCCGGTGGCGCCGACAAAGGCGATCTTCTGGCCGGGCTTGGCGTACAGAGTCACATCGTGCAGCACCAGCTTCTCGGGGACGTAGCCAAAGTCTACGTTGGTCATGGTGATGTCGCCCTTCAGCTCGGTATAGGTGACGGTGCCGTCCGCCTTGTGGGGGTGCTTCCATGCCCAGTGGCCGGTATGCTCCGGAGTCTCGGTGATATTGCCGTTTTCATCAATTTTGGCGTTGACCAGCTGAACATAGCCGTCGTCCGTCTCCGGTTGTTCGTCCATCAGCTCGAAGATGCGCTCTGCACCGGCCAGCGCCATGACGATGGCGTTGATCTGGTTGGAAACCTGACTGATGGGCATGTTGAAAGAACGGGACAGGAGCATGAAGCTCATCAGGCTGCCAAGAGACAGCATATTCCCGCCGGACAGCACGCACAGCGCACCGCCCACGATGGCCAGAATGGCATACTGGACGTAGCCAAGGTTGTTGTTGATGGGACCCATCATGTTGGACAGGGTTCCGGCGATGCGGGCATTGCGGCACAGCTCCTCGTTGAGCTTGTCGAACTGCTCCTTGCAGGCTTCCTCGTGGGTGAAGACCTTGACCACCTTCTGACCATTGACCATTTCCTCTACGTAGCCGTTCAGTGCGCCAAGAGACTGCTGCTGGCCGACAAAGTATTTGGCGGATTTGCCCGCCACCTTCATGGTGACAAAGACGATGCCGGTGACGGTGAAGAGCATTACGATGGTCAGCACCCATGAGGTTTGCAGCATTCCCACAAAGACCACCACAATGGTCACCAGGGAAGACGCGCACTGGGGGATGGACTGAGAGATCATCTGCCGCAGAGTGTCAATGTCGCTGGTGTAGCGGGACATGATGTTGCCGGCGGTGTTGGTGTCAAAATACCGCAGGGGAAGTGTCTGCATATGGGCGAACATTTCGTCCCGGATGTGCTTCTGGGTACCCTGACTGACCTTGACCATCAGGAACATGAACAGAAAGGACGAGATCATGCCCACCGCAAAGATGCAGGCAAGCTTGCTGAGATATCCCCACAGGGAAGAAAAATCCGTAGAGCCATCCCGCACCATAGGCAGGATATAGCTGTCCACCAGTGTGCCGAGGGAGCGGCTGCCGGTGGTCTGGGCGACGGCGTTGGCGATGATGCACAGCAGCACCACGCCCAGAGTGGGAAGATAGGGCTTCATGTAGCCCAGCAGCCGCAGCAGGGTCTTCCTGGGGTTCTTGGCTTTGCGGCCGTCGCCGCGCATTCTGACAGGAGGCATTATTCTTCCCCTCCTTTCTGCTGGGAGTAGTAGACTTCCTGATAAATTTTCGACGAGGCCAGCAGGGATTCGTGGGTGCCTACGTCTTTCACCATGCCGTTGTCCAGCACGACGATGATGTCCGCGTCCTGCACGGAGGCGATCCGCTGGGCGATGATGAGCTTGGTGGTGCCGGGAATTTCCTCCCGGAACGCCTGACGGATCATGGCGTCGGTACGGGTGTCCACGGCGGAGGTGGAGTCGTCCAGAATGAGGATCTTGGGCTTTTTCAGCAGCGCACGGGCGATGCAAAGACGCTGCTTCTGACCGCCGGAGACGTTGGTGCCGCCCTGCTCAATGTGGGTGTCGTAGCCGTCGGGGAAACTCCGGATGAACTCGTCGGCGCAGGCCAGACGGCAGGCGTGAACCAGTTCCTCGTCGGTGGCGTTGGGATTGCCCCAGCGGAGGTTTTCCTTGATGGTGCCGGAGAACAGCTCGTTCTTTTGCAGCACCATGGCCACGTTGTCCCGGAGTACCTCAAGATCGTACTTCCGGACGTCGATGCCGCCCACTTTTAAGGTGCCCTCGCTGACGTCGTACAGGCGGGGGATCAGCTGTACCAAGGTCGTTTTGCTGGAACCGGTGCCGCCCAGAATGCCGACCGTCGCGCCGGAGGGGATGTGCAGGTTCACTTCCTTCAGCGCCCGGTGTCTGGCAGTGGCGGAATAGCGGAAGCTCACGTTCTCAAAGTCGATGGAGCCGTCGGGAACCTCCATGACGGCGTTTTCCGTGGGGGAGGTCAGGTTCGGCTCCTCGGTGAGAATTTCATAGCACCGCTTCAGAGGGGCGCGGCTCATGGTCAGCATGACAGCCACCGTGGACAGCATCATGAGAGACGAAAGAATCTGGCTGGTGTAGGTAAACATGGAGCTGAGCTGGCCGGTGGTGAGGCCGAGATCGGGGTTGTTGCCGGAGGCAATGACAAGGTGCGCGCCGATCCACGAAATGGCCAGCATACAGCCGTAGACGCACAGCTGCATGATGGGATTCGCCAGAGACATGATGCGCTCGGCCTTGCAGAAGTCCTTATAAATGGTGCCGGACACGGAGGTGAATTTCTCGGTCTCCCGGTCTTCCCGGACGAAGGATTTGACCACCCGGATGCCGTGGACGTTCTCCTGCACCACATTGTTCATTTTATCGTAAGTGCGGAAGACCCGGTCAAAAATCCGGAACACCTTGGGAATCAGGCAAAGCAGGGCGCAAATCAGAATGGGCAGCGCCACGCAGTACACGAGGCTCAGCCGCACGCTGATGCCCATGGCGGAAACCAGCGCCAGAATCAGCATCATGGGGCAGCGGATGGCCATACGGATCATCATCTGGAAGGTGTTCTGCAATGTCGCCACGTCGGAGGTCAGCCGGGTGACAATGGAAGCGGTGGAAAATTTGTCGATGTTGGAAAAGCTGAAATCCTGCACCTGATGGTACATGTCATGGCGCAGATTTTTGGCGAAGCCGGTACCGGCCTTGGACGCGAAGGCGGCGGACAGAACGCCGAAGGACAGCGACGCCAGAGCGCACAGCACCAGAATGCCGGACTTGGCGGCGACGACCTGCATATCCTGCATTTTGATGCCGTAGTCATACAGGTCGGCCATGGCCAGGGGGATCAGCACCTCCATGGCGACCTCGCCGACCATGCACAGCGGGCTGAGCAGGGCCGCCCACTTATATTCCCGGATGCACCGGGCGAGTCTTCTTATCATGTATCAGATTCCTCCTTGATTTTACGGATACAGGCGCTTGCGCCCATGTTGTCGATGGCGCGCAGGAGCATGGAAGTGAACAGCTCCCGTTCCTCCGGGGAAAAGCCTGCCACCACCTGAGCTTCGTTGTCGAGAATGACCCGGTTCATAGTCTCGTGAAGCTCGTTTCCCTTGGGCAGCACATAGATGCGCTTGCAGCGGCGGTCGATTTCGTCCGGCCGAAGCTCGATGAAGTCCTTCTTTTCCAGCCGGGACAGCAGCCCCGAAACGGTGGGGTGGCTCAGATGAAAGGTTTCCTCAATGTCCCGGGAGCAGGGCGGCTGAGACCGCTGTGCGAGGTAGCCCATGATGTGCCCCTGAGCGGACGTCAGATCCATGGATGCCAGCGCGTTATCCATGGATGCCTTCATGCAGCCGCTGAGAACCTTCAATAGATACCCATAGTGATGTGTCAGGATGATCACCACCTTGTTCATAATATGTAGCGTACTACATATTAGCATATCACTTTTCAAATTGCAAGAGGGTCATAAAAAGTTTACAATCGGGGATTCTGGCACGAAAAACCGCCGGGGCTCATATAGTCCCGGCGGTTAAGGAAGCTCTGATTAAATCGACGAGAACCGACAGCGAGAGATTTTTCGCCAGATGAAGGTTCCAAAAGTGGAGAAATACTTTGTGTATTTCCCACTTTTGAAACCGCACAGCTGGTGGAAAAGATCCGCTGCTCGGTCGAAGACGATTTATTCAGAGTTTCCTTAAATTATGGACGGAAGCCTTCAAAAATAGACAGCCAGCCTTCTTTCAGGGCGGTGTCGTGGTCTTCTTTGCTCCGCAGCGTCCAGCTGACGCCCTGAACGCGCCACAGCTTGCGGCAGAGCCAGTTGCTTGGCGTGCTGTTCCGGTCGGCGAATTTATAGGCGATAAAATCGGGGCGGGACAGGAAGTTGGCAAGGTTATGGGTCAGCAGGAATTTAAGCGTGTCCGAAAGATCGGTGCGGTCCCGGAAAAAATTCTCCGAAAGCTGCCCGCGAATGATGTCCGGACGGTTTTTCCGCAGCCACGCGATGCACCGGGGGTCGAAGGACTCGATGCAGAATACGCCCTTGTACCCCTCCAGCATCTTGCAGGCCGTTTCGGCGAGCTTTGCATGGTTGCCGTCTTCCGGCTTCAGCTCAATGATGAGGGGAACCTTTCCGTCTACCAGCGTCAGGACGTCCGCAAACTGGGGGATGGTGTCTTCCGTGTTTTCCAGACGGTAGTTTTTCAGGTCTTGCGTATACAGGTCTTCGATGCGCCCGGCCTGCCCGGTGGTGCGGTTGAGCAGGGAGTCGTGCATCACACCGAGATTGCCGTCCTTGAGCAGATGCAGGTCAAACTCCATGCCGTAGCCGTTCTCCACGGCCAGACGGAAGGCGGTCATGGAGTTTTCGGCGGCACCGTCGCCGTGAAGGCCGCGGTGGGCATAGTTCCAGCCCCGCAGTTCCTTCATGCCCGGGTGGCTGCTCCGTCCCTGAACGGCCAGCACCCACAGCAGCGCGAGAATCAATACAATTATCAACAGAGTCATAATTGTCCCTCCAAAGCATTAATCGTCCACATCAAAGGCTTCCAGCCCCTTCTTCGCTTCCACCTTGTTATCGCCATGCTTCACAAAGCCCATGGTGACAAAGGACGCGAACACGAAAATGGCGGCGTAGGGGAACAGGGTCTTATAGTCCACATGCTCCAGCAGCCAGCCCGCCACAATGGGGGTCATGATCTGGGCGGACATGGAGAAGGTATAGTACAGTCCCGTAAACTTGCCCACCTCGCTGCCGCTGCACATTTCCACCACCATGGGCAGACTGTTGACGTTGATGGCCGCCCATGCCATGCCCACCAGAACAAACAGGCCGTACAGCACCGGGCTGAAGGAGTCGGACAGCATGGTATAGACAAAGGCGGCAAAGAAGCTGCCTGCCAGCAGCAGCGTGCCGAAGCGGATGGTCTTCCGGCGGCCGACTTTGCTCGCCACGTTGCCCACCGGGATGTAGCTGAGAATTGCTCCGGCGGTGGCGATGGTCAGGCAGGTGTTGGCCTGGGCAAGGGTCATGTGCCAGGTGCGGCCGGCGTAGACGGAGAACCAGGTGGTGACGCCGTTGTAGCCGATGAACCACAGGGCGATGGAGGCCAGCAGGAAGCCAAGACTCCGCTTGACGTCCTTGGGCAGGGTTTCGCCGTTCTCCGTGACCTGGGTCAGGTTGTCCTCGGGGTGGGCGTCCTCATAGCGCCGCTGCTCCGCCACCAGCTTGGGTTCGTCCACGCACAGCAGAATGACGGCGAGGGCGGCCAGCATGATGCCCCCCACAATGGCGAACAGGGGCAGGTAGGAAACGTACACATCCGCGGTTGTTTTGTACAGAAATGTGGTAATAATCAGGTAGATGATGCCGCCCAGGGCGCCCATCAGGTTGATGATGGCGTTGGCCTTGGAGCGCAGGGGCTTGGGGGTGACGTCAGGCATCAGCGCCACGGCGGGGCTGCGGTAGGTACCCATGGCGGTCAGCAGGATTCCCAGACCGATGATAAAGCACACCTGTTTCCAGGCATCTGGGGAAGCGTGGAAGCTGTCGGTGAGAATGGGCAGCGCCATCATCACCGCGACGGCCGCGAGGGTGCCGAACAGAATATAGGGACGGCGGCGGCCAAGGCGGGAGGTGCATTTATCGGACAGTCCGCCGAACAGCGGCAGCAGGAACAGGGCAAGAATGTTGTCCGCCGCCATGATCATGCCGGAAACGCTTTCTCCCATGCCGAAGGTTTCCGTGAGAATTTTGGGGATCAGATTGTCGTACATCTGCCAGAAGGCGCAGATGGACAGAAACGCGAAACCGACCAGTACGGTGCGCTTGGTGTTGAGCTTCATTGAGGAGCCTCCGTTCCCATGTAGATATAACCGTATTATATCTGTTCTTTTGGGAGAAGTCCAGACCTTCTTGTCTAAAGAAAGCAAAAAGCGGGTAAAATAGGCGTCAAGTCCTATTTCCGGCGCAGCACAGAATTGTGTGAATGAATCGTAAATTTTCAGCCTGAATTTACCAAAGGCAGAGAAAACGACTTGCGCATTTTCCCGGGAATGGTATAATAGACAAAAGGGAATACCACAGGATAATCGAGGTTATCGAAATGAAAAAGATGCTGTTTATCATGAATCCATTTGCCGGGGTGAAACGGGCGAACCGGCATCTGGCTGACATTTTGCTGACATTTACACAGGCGGGCTATGAGGTCATCACCCACATGACGCTGGGACGGGGCGACGCCACCGCCGTCGCCCGGGAGAAGGGCAAAGATGTTGATCTGGTGGTCTGCTGCGGCGGCGACGGCACGCTGAACGAGACCATTACCGGCCTGCTCAGCGCCGGGGCGGACACGCCCATCGGCTATATCCCCGCCGGTTCCACCAACGACTTTGCCTCCAGCCTGAAGCTGCCCACCAACATTCTCAAGGCCGCCCAGACCATCGTGGAGGGTGAGCCGGTGAGCTACGACGTAGGGCGGTTCGGCGGCCGGTATTTTTCCTATGTTGCCTCCTTCGGCGCGTTTACCAGGTCCAGCTATGCCACACCCCAGAATGTCAAAAACGCACTGGGGCACACCGCCTACGTTCTCAGCGGCATTACGGAGCTGTCCCAGATCCGCAACGAGCATGTGAAAATGGAGATCGACGGGCAGACGGTGGAGGGGGACTTCCTCTTCGGCGCCATCTGCAATTCCACCTCCGTGGGCGGCATCCTGACGCTGGACCCCAAGCAGGTGGACATGGGCGACGGTCTGTTTGAAATTCTGCTGGTTCGCGCGCCGGAGAATCTGGGGGAAATCCATGAGTGCATCCAGGCGCTGCAAAGTCAGAAATACAACTGCGCCATGCTCACGTTCCGCAGCGCCCAAAAGGTGCGGATTTTCGCCGACCCGGAAATGCCCTGGACGCTGGACGGAGAAAAAGAAGACGGCCACGAGATGGTGGAGGTGGAGAATCTGCACCACGCCATCCGGCTGATGCAGAAGAAGGATGAGGATGCTTAACACCACATTGTGCTATGTCACCCGGGGCAGTCAGGTGCTGATGCTCCACCGGGTAAAAAAGAAAGTTGACATCAACAAGGACAAATGGATCGGCATCGGCGGAAAATTCGAGGGGGAAGAATCCCCGGACGAATGCCTTCTGCGGGAAGCGAAGGAGGAGACCGGTCTGACCCTGACCTCATGGCAGTGCCGTGGCGTGGTGACGTTCCTGAACGACACCTGCGAGGGCGAATACATGTACCTGTTCACCGCCGATGGCTTTGAAGGGAAAATGACCCAATGCGACGAGGGCGACCTGCAATGGGTAGAGCGGGAATTCCTGAACGCCCTGCCCAAGTGGGAGGGCGACCAGATTTTTCTGGATTTGCTGTGGCAGAACGCGCCGTTCTTCCTGCTGACCCTGCGCTACCACGGGGACACCCTAGTGGAAGCGATACTGAACGGGAAAAAGATACGCTGAGACTTGAGCCGACAGACGCGCGTCTGTCGGCTTAATGTCCCTTAAAGCCTCACAGAGGAAAGCCGCCCGCAGGCGGTAAAATAAATTCGGAATCATTTTGCGTCAGGGCGTGTACCTGGGGCGAGATTTGTCAAGGGCATTTTTGCTATTCGTCGTATCTAAGCGAAAGATGATTTGCAACGCAGTATCGTTTTGTTACATTTAATTTAGGGCAGCACCGCACAATTCGGCAAGAAGCCTCAGGCAGGATTTTTGTTCCAATTCAAAGTTCCGAAAATGGAGGAATACTGTATGTATTTCCCATTTTCGGAACTGCGGAAGTGGAGCAAAAAGACGGCTGAGACTCGCAGACGCAATTGTGCGGTGTTGCCTTAGAAATTATTTCCATTCTACAAGGAATGAGTTCTGCTTTCATGAAATAATGTCCTCGTTCGATTTTTTCTTCATACTCAGTATCCTATCCGCAGTTTTACGCCGACCTACCCTGTGGATTGATCCAAAATTTATTTTGGAGATTGACATTTGATATGTTTTACAGCTAAAATATCAATATGGTAAATAGTGGGCGGTATAGCCGCCAGTCATGACTTTTGCGATGCAGCGTATGAAACCATTTGGTTTGAATGCGGTTTTAGAGCAGCATCCGGACAAAGAATTGCAGCTGTACACTATTAAGGAAGGGTGACTTTTTATGGCAAAAACTCGTAACTGGTTCAGAAACGGTTTCCTGATTCTGGCATTACTCTCCGTTGCGTTGATAGTCCCAGTTGTGTGCTTTGCAGCGGAGAGCGAAATTTCACTGCTTGATGAGTCTCAAACTGAATACAAACTTACATATGACAGCGGCGAATTTGCTGTCTCCAGTACTGGCACCCTGCAGTTGCACATCATTCAGACGGCAGATGGGGAAGATATAAGCGATCGCGTGATTTGGCTGTCCAGTGCACCAAATATTGCAGCGATTGATAAAAACGGTCTGGTTTCAGGTAAAAAAGTTGGGGAAGCGGAGATTTCCTGCCTTTCGCTGGATGGAAAGACGACCTTTGTAAAAGCTTCCATTAAAGTTGTAGCGGGGGTCGAAAGCGCCGCTCTTTCTGACAGCAAACTTACCTTGCTTCTTGGGGCGGGTAATGAAAAGGCAGCTGCTGCGTTATCGTACACGGTGCAGCCTGAAAACGCATATTTCCAGGGGGCAACATGGATCTCCTCAGATGAAAGCGTAGCAATCGTTGACGCGAGCGGCAAAGTTAACGCCGTAGGCGCAGGAACATGTCTCATTTCCGCAATATCTGAAGACAGCGGCTTTTCAACGCCTGTCAGCTGCGAAATAACTGTGCTGCAGGCTGTTTCGCAAATCAGCATTTCTGCGGAGGATATCCTGTGGACCGGGTCAACGCAAAAAATCGCTCCCGTCATTTCCCCGGAAGATGCATCTGTGCAGAACGTGCTGTGGGAGTCCTCTGACCCGTCAGTCGCAACTGTTGACGCAAGTGGAAACGTACGGGGCCTGACTGTGGGCACTGCGACGATCAAATGTATTTCCACCGATGGAAGCGGTGTGTTTGGAGAGTGTGCCGTTCGGGTAGAGGCCAAAACACAGAGCATCGATTTTATCGAAAAAACGGTTTCATTGCTGATCGGGGCGGGAGAAGACCATTCAACTATGGTGCTCACCCTCTCTACCACGCCCGCTGACGCATATTATCAGACGGCAACATGGACATCCTCTGATGAAAATGTGGTAACAGTCGATGCGCAGGGCAGACTCCAGGCTGTAAGCGAGGGGTGTGCACAAATAACCGCGGTTTCGGATGACCCGGACTGCAAAACGGCCGCGAAATGCAATGTTGTAGTTTCAAAAGCGGTCCAAAGCATCGTATTGGACGAAGTTGAGCAGACTGCATATACCGCCACGACCGTTAAACTGCATGCGGATGTTGGACCGGACGATGCGGCAAACAAGAGGGTTATCTGGGAAACTTCTGACCCTTCCATTGCAGCTGTAGACGCAAACGGAAATGTGCGCTGCCTCTCTGTTGGGACCTGCAGCATCACGTGCACTGCTGCGGACGGAAGCGGCGTTGCGTCAACGTGCGAATTGAACATCATTGCAAAGGTTGCCGGGCTGTCCCTTTCTGAGAAAAATGTAACGCTCCTGATCGGAGCAGGCGATGAAAAATTAAGCACACAGCTTTCCTGTACGGTTATTCCAACGGATGCGTTATACCAGAATATTGTGTGGGCGTCCTCCGATGAGAGTATCGTCACGGTTGACCCTGATGGGACGCTCCATGCTGTTGGAATTGGCAAAGCAGTTGTCTCTGCTACGTCTGAAGATCCGGAATATACAACTCCGGCAGTCTGTAATGTAACTGTCGATCAGGCGGTAATGATTCTTGCGCTTGATGAACATGATGCAACCATTTACACCGGTGACGCATTAAAGCTCTGCGCAGATGTATCACCAGATTCAGCTACAAACAAGGGGCTGCTTTGGATGTCCAGCGATCCAGATGTCGCGGCTGTAGATACAAATGGCAATGTCAAGGGGATTTCCGTAGGCAGTGCGGAAATTGTGTGCATGGCAGCAGACGGCAGCGAAGTAACAGACAAGTGTACAGTAACCGTGCGTGCTAAGGTCAAAGGGGTAAAACTGGACCAGTCAAACCTCCAACTGGCTGTTGGAAACGGAGATGGAGCAGCAACTGGGCATATTGGGTTTGCCATACAGCCCGAGGACGCGTACATTCAGACCGTCACATGGATGTCTTCTGACGAAAGCATTGTTACAGTGGATGCCACTGGCACCGTTCGAGCAATCGGGGAGGGTATCGCAACAGTTTCTGCCGTATCTGATGATCCGGACTGCAGCGCGTCAGCCAGCTGTCAGATCGTTGTTGGCAAGGCGGTTACGTCCATTCGTTTTGCTGACGCGAAGTCAACCATGAACCTGAATTCCTCGCAGTCGATCAAAACGGAAGTTCTGCCGGCAGATGCTGCGAACAAAAAGCTCACTTGGGAATCTACCGATCCCAACGTTGCAGCCGTCGATGCAAATGGCCGTGTTTGCGCTGTTGGAAACGGGACTGCCGATATCATTTGTTCGGCAACTGACGGGACAGGAGTAGAGCAGACGATTCGGATTACGGTAATCACACCCGTTTCAAGTATTGTCCCTTCCCAGCGCGAAGGATTTATTCTTGTTGGGGGAACAGCAAAGCTTTCTGTAACCGTCAACCCGGAAAATGCTACGAACAAAGAGGTGAAATGGGAGACGGATTCTTCCTGCGTGACAGTCAGTGCGGATGGCGTGATTACCGGAGTAAGAACCGGCACTGCCACGGTAACAGCGACTGCAAAGGATGGAAGCGGTGCTGCATGTTCGGTTAAGGTGACCGTTGAACCTGAGGTGCCTGTTGAATTATCAGGCCTGCAATATGGAACAGCAATTTTTAATTATGGTACGCTTAACTTCACCTTTAGAAATCTGTGCAGTTCTGTCGGTGTGAGCGAAATTGTCTATACTGTTCGATTAAGCGGAACGGCGTTCCTTTTTACCAAATCTGAAAACACATTCACGATCAGTGGTATAACAGTCTACCCGGGCAGGACGATCAGCGATTCCAATTATTTTCCAAAATATTCGGATGCACGACACATTACGGTTACCATTGAATCGGTAACTTTGTCTGACGGGACAGAAGTCATTTGCGGAGAATCGTACTATTATGACATATCATAATCGCTTTCTGCCTGAGCAGGAAGCGTAATCGGGTTGGAGTCCGGCTCCGTAACTGACCTTACACGTCAACAGGCCCGCAGTCCATGATCCCACCGCATTGCGTGTGATATGCTCCCTCTGGAGTAGGTATTCGGAATAACAAAAGTTCCGAGACTACACCAGAGGGAGCATTATTATGACAAAACGGGACGCAGAAGAAATCATCCAGACAACAGAAGGATAGATACCAGCCGGGAATCAGAGACAGCGCCATCAGGCGATGCCTTCCTGATTAAAATTAAGATTTTAATCAGGAAATAGTATGATACCCTATCGCACAGGAACGATATCTTTCCAATATTACAGCCCACCGGCCATTTGACCGGTGGGCTGTACCACTTTATTTCGTTAATTCTCCGGCCGGTGTTCTGCCGCCCCTTCGGGGTGCTCCTCAATACTACCCCGGTACCGGCTGCGCGTTTTCCATTGCATCTGCATCAACGGAAGGGGCATCCGCCCACATGGACCGATCTACATGATCTCGCTACGTCGGACTTCTCTGCCGAGCTCGCTGGAGCGATAGAACATTTCCAGTGTGGCCGCGGTATTTATGACCTGCTGGGGGGTAATCATCAGGGATTCTGTGCCGTTCAGGACCCCAATCACATGACGGATCAGGTAATAATGCCCGGCAAACGGCCTGTCATCGTACTCGCCCAGACCGAACAGCCGGGGGCTGAAATCCGTCTGATTCTCGCCGAGCGTCCCGTAGAGCTTCAGCTCCGGCAGGGTGAGACCGGATTTGTCACCGAGGATCATCATGTTGTTTCGGTCGGAAAGATTGGCTGCCCACGCCACCTTGAAATTCAGGCTGATGCCCGCATCCGTGCGGAGGCTTCCGGAGGCGAACTCCTCGACGTCGCATTCCGCCGGGTCGAATCTGCGCGCGGTATGCACGCCGCTGAATGCGCCGCTTTCTTTCAGGTCGTAGATAACGCCCCGCTCGGAATGGATGATCCGGTCGCTGGTAAAGCCGCTGACCGCTGAGACCTGCGGAGATCCCAGCATCCAGAGCATCGCGTCCAGCGCATGGATGCCGATGTCGGCCAACGCGCCGCCGCCGCTGGCGGCTTTCCGGTGGAAGGTGCCCCATGAGGGGACCCCTCTGCGCCGGATTCGGTCAATTTCCGCGTAGTAAATATTTCCAAGAACCCCGTCCGCAATGTAATCCCGCGCGGCAAAGTAGGCGCGCTGGAAGCGGGACGTCTGGCACACCACCAGCTGCTTGCCCAGCTTTTCGGCCAGCGCGTAAAGCTCGACTGTATCGGCGTAATGCAGGGTCAGCGGTTTTTCGCAGATCACATTCGCGCCGGCCTTCAACGCCTGCGCAACCAGTCCCTTGTGCGTGGAATTGGGGGTGCAGACGGAAACCAGATCGGGATGGACTTCCTCCAGCATAGCCGCCACATCAGAGTACCAGCGGGGAATATCATGACGCAGGGCAGTGTCCCTTGCGGCCGACGCGTTCAGGTCGCACACGGCCTCCAGACTGACGTCCTGCGAAAACGCCTTGTACGCGGGAATATGCCCGGAATTTGCGATCATTCCGGCGCTGATAACAGCGGCTTTCAGTTTCTGTGTTCCCATAAATATCCTCCCTGTGTGCGCCTTTTTATGTTTGTCAAGGCTATCTTTTGCTTTTTTCCGGTCTCTTTTCCGGAATTTTATAATCTTGCATTCTATTTGAGAATTTGGTATACTTTTGCAATACCAGTCAGAAGGACGGTGATCACCATATGTCTGTGCCTGAGCCTGTCATCCTCTGCGACCCCTTTTACCATTCATCCAACTGGTTTCAGGAGATCATTGCCGGATTCCGGGACGCCGCGGCAAAAGACCGGAACAATTCTCCAATCCATATCCACAGCATGGGCACCATCGGCCAGCTGCGGCTGGAGCCGGGCATTCCGGTCATCGTGACGAACAGCTCCCTGAAAAATCTTACTTCCGCGGTTCAGCAGCTGCGGCAGGCGGGAATCCCGGTTATTCTTTCCGGCGTGGACGGCGCCCACTTTGGCTCCGACATCTGCTCCGTGGCGTCGGATTCGGCGCTGGCCATGACCCAGATGGTAAGGTATTTGCTGTCCTATGACCGGAAGCGGATCGCTCTGGCAGGGTTCTGGTCCTCGTCCAGAAACGATATGGCGTTTCTGGATGCGGCCGTCGCCGCCGCGGACCGCTTCGGGTATCCGATTTCCCCGCAGAGCATTTTCCTCTGGGAAAACCAGCTGGATGAAAGCCTGAACGCGTTCTTTCAGAAGTACGAAGACTAATGCAGCTGCCCCGGTCTGTACAGGCCGGGGCAGAAATTATTCGGTTTGCGTTGGCGGCGGAACTGGGAGAAAACGGTAGAATTGTACTATTTTTACCTGTATCCCTTGCAATTTGCGCGGTTCAGTGGTATGCTGATAGTAGCATTGTGGGACTGAGTACGGCGGCCTGTTTTTGGGGCGCTGTACCGGTCGAAAATAAAGGAAGAAGGTTGCATCATGAAGAAATTGCTGGCTTTGCTGATGGCGGTCGCCGTGACGTTCCAGCTGGTGACACCGGTTTTCGCGGACACCGAAGGGACGGAGGAGACCACAGCCCCGACAGAGACCGTCGTAGAGACGGAGGCCCCCACCGAAGCGCCCGCGGAGGAAACGACCGCGCCCACGGAGGAAACGGCCGCGCCTACTGAGGAAACCTCTGCGTCCACGGAGGCCACAGAGGAGACTGAGGAAGCAGCCGAGGAAACCGTGGAGGACATTGCCCTGTTCGCGGATAACGCGGACGTGATTGCTTCCGGCGTGTGTGGTGAAAATGGCGATAATTTGACATGGGTACTTACGGTGGATGGTGCGCTGACCATTTCCGGCAGCGGGGAGATGGAGGATTACTCATCCGAAAGGCTGGATGGAAAATACCGCACGACAGCTCCTTGGGGTGCGTACTCGGAACAGATAACTGCGGTCGTGCTGGAACATGACGTGACTAGCATCGGTGATTATGCTTTCTCCCGCTGTAGATTGACCAGTGTGATGATTCCAGATGGCGTGATCAGCATCGGCAGTGATGCCTTTAACTGGTGCAGCCGCCTGACCAGCGTGACGATTCCGGATGGCGTAACTGACATTAGCAGAGGTGCCTTTTTCTACTGTAGCAGCCTGACCAGCGTGACGATCCCGGATAGCGTGACCAGCATTGGCGGCTATGCCTTCTGCGGCTGCGGCAGCTTGGCCAGTGTGACGATTCCGGAGAGCGTAACCAGCATCGGCGGTGATGCCTTCGGTGGTTGCGGCAACCTGACCAGCGTGACGATTCCGGAAAGTGTAACCAGCATCGGTGACTCCGCCTTTACTTACTGCAGCAAGCTGGAAAACGTATACTACGGAGGGGATGACCAGCGGTGGAAAAAGATTGAAATTGGGGTCAACAACAACGATTTAACAAACGCAACTATCCATTACGCTTTCTCCCATATCCACGATATGGTCAAAACCGAGGCGGTGGAGCCGACCTACTGGAGCGTTGGCAACAATGCCTACTATACCTGCTTCTGCGGCAAGGTATTCAAAGATGCCAATGGAGAGACTGAGACCACGGTAGAAGATGAAACACTGGCTATGCTGCCCAGCGTTGCTCATGGCACCTGCGGCGATAAGGGCGATAACCTGGGTTGGGTACTTACGGAAGACGGTACGCTGACCATTTCTGGTGAAGGAGAGATGGAGAATTACTCAGCCAAGGAGCTGGATGGGAAATACTGTACGACGGCTTCTTGGGGGGTGTACCGGGAACAAATAACGTTGGTCGTGCTGGAACCCGGCGTGACCGGCATCGGCGAATATGCATTCCGCGGTTGTAGTAGTCTGACCAGTGTGACGATTTCGGAGGGCGCGACCAGTATTGGTCTGGAAGCCTTCTGCGACTGCGGTAGCCTGACCAGTGTGACGATTCCAGATGGCGTGACGAGCATTGGCGACCGTGCCTTCTACGGCTGCAGCAACCTGACCAGCGTGACAATCCCGGAGAGTGTGACCAGCATCGGCAGTAGTGCTTTCCTTGGCTGTAGAAGCCTGACCAGCGTGAAGATTCCTGAAGGTGTAGCCAGCATTGATGACCAGGTCTTCAGAGACTGCAGCAGTCTGGCCAGTGTGACGGTTCCGGAGAGCATAACGAGTATTGGCAACTATGCCTTTTTGGGCTGCAACAGCCTGACCAGTGTGATGATTCCGGATGGCGTGACCAGCATCGGCGACAGTGCCTTCCAGGACTGCAGCAGCCTGACCAGCGTGACGATTCCGGGAAGTGTGACTAGCATTGGAGAGTATGCCTTTAACTATTGCAGCAGCCTGACCAGCGTGACGATTCCTGAGGGGGTAACCAGCATCGGCGACGGAGCTTTCTGGGACTGTAGCAGTCTGACCAGCGTGACGATTCCTGAGGGGGTAACCAGCATCGGCGGTTCTGCCTTCCGAGGCTGCAGTAGCCTGACCGGCATGACGATTCCGGACGGCGTAACCAGCATCGGCTATGGCACCTTTCAGGACTGTAGCAACTTGGTCAGCGTAAAGATTCCGGAGAGCTTGGCCAGCATTGGTCACTGTGCTTTCCGGGGGTGCAGCAGCCTGACCAGCGTGACGATTCCGGATAGCGTAACCAGCATCGGCGACGCCGCCTTCGAGGCCTGCAGCGGCCTGACTGGCGTGACAATACCGGATGGCGTGACAAGCATCGGTGAAAAGGACTTCTCCTGCTGCATTAGCCTGACCAGCGTGGCAATTCCCGAGAGTGTAACCAGCATCGGGGATTCGGCCTTTGACAACTGCAGCAAGCTGAAGCATGTATACTATGGAGGGCCTGACCTGCAGTGGGCAAAGATTGAAATTGGGGTCAACAACGATGCTTTGGTAAATGCAATCATCCACTATGGCTCTTCCCATATCCACAATACAGAGCATATCCACGAAAAGGCGGTCAGCTGCACGGAGGCCGGTAATCTGGAATATTGGCTGTGCTCGATCTGCGGCAAATACTTTACCGACGAGACTTTCACCAAGAGCACAGACGAAGCCGGTGTGACCCTGCCTGCGCTCGGCCATGCCATGACCCGTAAAAAAGCGGTAAAGCCTACCCACAAAACTGCCGGAAATATCGAGTATTACATTTGTTCCCGCTGCGGGAAGCTCTTTAAGGACGCGCTGGGCGAAGAGGAGACCACGCTGGAAGAGGTCACTCTGCCGGTGATACCCTATGTGAGCAAGATCGTCCTGACCCGGGACGGCGAACCGGTTCCGGAAACCATGGAAGTGGGTGGCCGGACAGGCGACACCCTGACCTTCGCGGCGGTGGTTCAGCCGGAAGGCGCGGAGACGAAGGTAAAGTGGTCTTCTGGCACCCCGGCGGTCGCGCAGGTAGATCAGGACGGCGTCGTCACCCTGCTGACCTCCGGAACGACTGTCATCAAGGCCGCGGCCACGGACGGCAGCAAAGTGACTGCACAGGTGACCTTGAATGTAATTGCCCGGGATTACGCACCCCGGCTGGGGGATTCCACGCTGACCCTGAATTCCGCTTCTTCCGCGGGTGTGAGCGTTGATCTGGTGGAAAGCTATGGCAACCAGATCCTGAGTGTCAGTGTGGATGATGAGCGGTTCGACGTGGAGTACGCGGACAATCTGCTGACCCTGACCTCCAGAGAAGCCGTCGCCAGAGGCACCTACCGGATGACACTGGAAGCCGTCTGCGACGATGGCCGCACCTATTCTTATCCCATCACGGTGAGAGTCATCCAGACGCTGCCCAGACTGACCGTAAGGCAGAGCCAGCGGTTCAACCTGTTCTACCGTGACAGTCAGGCGGCCCTGACCATCACCGGCGGGGAAGTCGAAAGCGCGGAGCTCATCGGAAACAGCGATTTTGTGCTGGAGAATGAGGGCGGCGAGTGGGTCATCCGCTACGCTGACCCGGAGAACGCCCCTGCCAAGCCCAGCACCAGAGCGACCCTGAGCGTCTCCTTCGCGGGCTATAACATCCCGGTGACCAGGGCGCTGACCATCGGCACCGTAAACACCGCGCCGAAGCTTAAGCTGAACCCCACTTCCAGCACGCTGAATACCGCACTGAATTCGGACTGGTCCGTGGAGACGGTCCTGTCGGGCGCGGACGGCGAGAGCCTTTACGCCTATACAGACACCCCCGGCGTGGATGTGGCGCTGAGCGGAAACGTCCTGACCCTGACGCTGACCGAGGCGAAGAACGTGTCGGCCAATGTCTACGTGCAGGACGACAACTGGACAAAGCCCGTCAAGCTCACCCACAGAGTTACCGTCACCAACAGACTGCCCACCCTCAGAGCGGCGGCCGGCACGCTGAAGCTGAACAGCTGGTTCCCCTCCGAGACGGCTTCCACCGGCATGATCCTCTCCCAGGGCAACGTCTCCCTGACCGATGTGGAGCTGACTCCCGCGGCAAGGGAAGGCACTGCCGCCCGGGCGGAGTCCGACAAGCTGAATGTGTACTATGACGCGGATTCCGGAGAAATCGTTGCGGAAATCGCGGATCCCGGCATCAAAAACGGGACTTATTCCTTCGCCTGCACCGGTATTCTGGAAAGTGGCACGGAAATTTCCGGAGGCACGGTGCGTGTCACCGTATCCAACACGCTGCCCAGAGCAAGGCTGTCCGCCGCCATGGTGCGGCTGAACCGGCGGCTGGCAGGGGAGGAGAGTATTGCCGTGAAGGTGACCCTGACCGGCGGCGATGGGTATGCCATTGAGGGCTTCGAGGAACTGCCCGACTGCCTGGACTACGCCGACGGCATCCTGACGGCAACCATCCCCAACGCAGACTTTACCGGCGGCAGCTATGTGCTGAACGCCATCGTCAGCCGGAACGGGGAAACGGCAACGCTGCCCGCAGGGGTAATCCTGAGGGTGCAGGTTTACGACAGAGCGCCCTCCTTCCGGCTGACTGCCAAGGGCAAGCTGGACGTGCTGAACCCGGCAAGTGAGATTATCTACACGCCCAGGCTGACCAACGCGCAGGGCACCGTTACGGATATCCGGCTGAAAGGTGCGGACGCGGAGCTGTTCGCGGCTGAGGTGGCTGACGGCGTTGTGCACCTGACCATGGCAAAGGGCTGCACGTATTCCACCAGAACGACCTACAGGGTGACCCCGGTTCTGACCTTCTGCGGTCAGGAGGTCACAGGTAGCACCCTGAGCATCCGGGTCACCCAGAGCACGGTGAAATTGGCGAAGCTCTCGAACCGGACGGTGTATCAGTCCCAGACCGCGCCGCTGGTGCAGGTGCTGAGCATCACCAGCCCGGCGACGGCGGAATTCGGAGAGATCACCCTGAATTCCAGAAGCACCGCCGCTCTCCGGAACGCGATGGAAGCTGCCGGAGGGATAGAAGTCAGCGGGGGAGTTGTCAGATTCCCGGCGAAGGCGTTCGCTTCCCTGAAGCCCGGCAGGTACACGGTGATTCTGGACGTTACTCCGGAAAATGCCGCCGCAGACGCAAAACCCATTCAGGCCAGATTCACGCTGACCGTTCAAAAATAACGAAAACCTCCCGGGGCAGTTTTGAAACTGCCCCGGGAGAGATTTTTGCCCCCCAAAAAACACCAGCACGATACATCTGCCTGCTTTCCCTTGACGGATGCACCGTGCCGGTGGCTTTGATTCATACTAATACTAAAGCCTAATTAAACGCTTTAATACTATTTCCTGATTAAAATCTTTGATTTTAATCAGGAAATAGTATCAGGCACTTCCAGTGTTCCCGATTTGTGCCATGCAGCTCCATCGCACCATAGGCATACCGGTATTCCCGAATATGGTGACATGGAACGCATGGTCGGATGCCTTTTTCGCACCAGCAGTACTTGGGATGGTTGATGCGGCCGAAGCCTGCCTCATCCTGGAACATAAGGCGCACTTTTCCACAGCCCCTGTGGAGATTTTAGTATCAACGCCTTTTGTGTCCATGAATAGGATTCAGAAAATACCCAAAATGGTTTTTTGCAATTTCCCCTGATTGCCTTTACTTTTCTCCCTTTTTACAGTATAATTAAGACAACACCGCACAAATGCGTCTGCGGGTCACAGCGAGTCTTTTGCACCAGCTCCGCAGTTACAAAGCTGGGAAATACATACAGTATTCCTCCGGCTTTGTAACTTTGATCTGGCACAAAATCTTCTGCTATGCCTCCTTGCCGATTTATGCGGTGTTGCCCTAATTGCTTGATCAAACTTAACCACCGGCTGTGCCGGCGGCAAAAATTAGCATCCGGCGAGGAGTAAAGCAGGCAAGAAAAAATTCGTTAATGGGCAGGCTTTTCCACTTCCGCCGCAAAGACCATATGGAATGACTTTGGAGGTACTCATGAAAGAATTCGTCCGTGTCCTGAAATTCACCTTTTTCTCCATCAGCGCCGGTCTCATCGAAATGGGAAGCTTCGCCCTGCTGAATGAATTTACCCATTTCCCATACTGGCCCTGCTACCTGATTGCCCTGTGCCTGAGCGTACTCTGGAACTTTACCCTGAACCGGAAATTTACCTTCCAATCCGCCGCCAACGTGCCCGTAGCCATGGCAAAGGTTGCCGCCTATTATGCGGTCTTCACGCCTCTGTCCACCCTTCTGGGCAATTATCTGGCCGGCAGTCTGGCGTGGAACGAATACCTGGTAACAATTGTGAATATGCTGCTGAATTTCTCCACGGAGTTTCTCTATCAGCGGTTTTTCGTCTTCGGCAAGTCCCTGGACAGTGCAAAGCAGGCGTAAATGCAAAAGCGAAAAAGCAATGTCACGCAGACTGATACTATTTCCTGATTAAAATCTTTGATTTTAATCAGGAAGGCATCGCCAAATGGCGCTGCCGGTTTTGTGATTTATAAGGAAAGAAATCACAAAACAAGTCTCATATGAACTTCATGCCCTTCGGGCAATTAAAATCTTTAAAAAAGATTTTAATTGAAGTTCAGTATGAACAATCCAGCAAAAAGCAGGACACAAAAGTGTGTCCTGCTTTGTTCGTTCAATTCATCGTCCCCTCGGAGCGGGCGAACAAGTCGCCGATCCGCTCTCTGAGGGCGTTTGCTTCCGGGGTGTCCGACGCGCCGTAGGCATCAATCCAATCCGCCGACGCCTGCTGGGCGTCCTTCATGGCGGCAAGGTCGCAGCCCAGGTCCGCCACTCGGAATGCGGGCAGGCCGGACTGACGGGAGCCGAAGAAATCTCCGGGACCGCGCAGACGCAGGTCTTCCTCAGCAATCTTGAAGCCATCGGTGGTTTTACACAGGGCTTTCAGGCGCTGGAGCGTCTCCGGGTTGCGGTTGTGGGTGGTGAGGATGCAATAGCTTTTTGCCTTGCCCCGGCCTACCCGGCCGCGGAGCTGGTGCAGCTGGCTCAGACCGAACCGGTCGGCGTCCTCAATGACCATCAGCGTGGCGTTGGGAACGTCCACGCCCACCTCGATGACCGTGGTCGCCACCATCACGTCCGCCTCTCCCCGGGCGAAGGACGCCATGGCGGCTTCCTTCTCCGCGCCCTTCATCTGCCCGTGGAGCAGGGCGATGCGCAGGTCGGGGAAAACCGTCTGCTGCAAGGTCTCCGCCCAGACGGAGGCGGCCTTGATGCCTAGCTCCTCGTTTTCTTCCACCGCCGGGCAGACCACGAAGCACTGATGTCCCTCCGCCACCTGCTTCCGGATAAAGGCGTTGATCCGGGGACGGTAGCTCTCCCCCACCAGAAAGGTGTCCACCGGCTCCCGTCCCGGGGGCAGCTCGTCCAGAATGGATACATCCAGATCGCCGTAGAGGATCAGCGCCAGCGTCCGGGGGATAGGCGTCGCCGACATCACCAGCAGGTGGGGGTCCTCCCCCTTGGCGGAAAGGCGGCTGCGCTGCCCCACGCCGAAGCGGTGCTGTTCGTCGGTGATGACCAGCCCAAGATGTTCAAAACGGGTGGACTCCGACAGCAGCGCGTGGGTGCCGATCACCACTTGAACTTCCCCGGCGGCGATGCGCTCCCGCACGTCCTTTTTCTGCTTTCCCGTCATGGAGCCGGTGAGCAGCGCCACGGATACCCCCAGAGGGACGAACAGGGCGCTCAGAGAGGCGAAATGCTGCTCAGCAAGGATCTCCGTGGGCGCCATCAAAGCGGTCTGAGCGCCATTTCTCGCGGCGCAGTAGGCGGCGGCCGCCGCCACCATGGTCTTGCCGCTGCCCACGTCTCCCTGCACCAGCCGGTTCATGGGAATGCCCCGACGGAAATCCTCCAGAATTTCCCCCACCGCCCGGCTCTGGGCACCGGTGAGGGTAAAGGGCAGGCTGTCATAAAAGGGCGCCATGTCGAAATCCGTGTAGGGTTCCGTCTTCTTTTCCTTCCGGGCGGCGCGCATCAGGGCGAGTCCCGCGGAGAATACGAAGAATTCCTCGAAGATCATCCGCTTTTTCGCCAACTCTGCCTCCGCCATGGAATTCGGCTCGTGGATGGCAAAATATGCCCGCTCGGCAGGCAGAATGCCGTATTTCTCCCGCACCTCGGCGGGCAGTATCTCCTCCGGCGGGTCGCACACCGCCAGCGCCTGCTGCACCAGCCGAAGCAGCGCCGCGTTGGTCAGTCCCGCGGTCAGGGGATAAATGGGCAGAATGCGCCGGGTGGTCACGGGCTGGGACTCCGGCGCCTCGAACACGGGGTTCGTCATGCTGTAGCCGATGAAATCCCCGCTCACCGCGCCGTAGAAAATGTACTCCCGGCCATATTCCAGCTGCTGGGCGGCGAAGCGGCTGTTGAAAAATGTCACGTTCAGCCGCCCGGTGGAATCCGCCACCTGCACCTTGGTCAGGTCCAGTCCCTTGCGGATATGGCTGGTGCGGGGAGTGTTCATCACCATGGCGCGAAAACAGGCAGGGACATCCGGCTCCAGCTTTTCGATGGGAACCAGCTTCGTCCGGTCCTCGTACCCTCTGGGGAAGTGGCAGATGAGATCCCGGAGGGTGAAAATATTCAGCTGGGCAAGCTGCTTTGCCCGCACCTCCCCCACGCCCTTAAGCATCGTGACGGGGTCAGACAGTTTTGCCATGGTTACACCTCCCGGGAAAATCTATAGCACATTACGGGCGGTTCTGAACAGATCGGCGATTTGTTCAGAGTTTCCCCGTACAAAATGAAAAAACTCCCTCCAAGCACTGCTCGGAAGGAGATATTTTCAGAGAAATCAGGCCAGCTTGTTCAGCTTCAGAGTCATGCTGCTCTTCTTCCGGGCAGCGTTGTTCTTGTGCAGGAGACCCTTGTTGACAGCCTGATCGACGGCCTTGACGGCGGTCTTGTAAGCAGCGTCGGCGGCAGCCTTGTCACCGGACACCAGGGCGGCGTCGAACTTCTTCAGGTTGGTCTTCAGCTCGGACTTGTCAGCCTTGTTCTTCTCGTAAGCGATCTTGGAAGAAATGACATCCTTCTTAGAGGACTTGATATTGGGCATGGATTCCACCTCCTTCTGTTCGTTTTCCATACAGATACGCATTATAACGCCTTGACGCGATAAAATCAACCCTTTTTTCAAAATTTTTTGCCGTTCCGGGCGTAAGAAGCTTCTCCCCGGCCATCCCGCCCCGGTGGGCGGACGCCGGGGCCTGCGCGGAGAATTGTCAAGCCCTAATTTTTGCACAAAAAAATGTTCATGGTAAAATCCACGACCCGCGGAAAAGTGGGAAATCCGTCGAAGCGTGTCGGATCTTTTTATGTGAACCAAAACTGCATATCCACAGCATGCCCCGCCTGTGGAAAACCCCTGTGGAAAAACCTGTGGAGATTGTGGAAAACTCTGAGTTATCAACAGGATTTTTTGCTCTTTTCTTTTTTTGCTTTTCTTGTGGAAAAGTCTGCATATATCCATGCATATTCCGTTCTCCGCCCAAAAACGGGACGTGTTACGTCACCGTCGGAAGGAAGCCGTTACCGGAAAAACATCGGGGAAAAGTTGTCTTCCTGTAAAAAAATGCTGTCGAAAGCCATTGGCGCTTTCTCTCAACTGTGAAAAATTTGTGAAAAACCGCCAAAGAATGATTTGGCGCTTCCGGGGAATACTGGAGAGGAACGGGAATGGAAGCTCCATTTCCCAGTATCACCACACAGGAGGCTGCCATGCAGGGAAAAGTAGAGATATGCGGCGTCAACACATCGAGACTTCACGTTTTGTCTCAGGTGGAAATGGACGCCCTGCTCCGCCGGGCGCAGGCGGGCGACGAAGACGCCCGGGAAAAACTCATTGAAGGAAATCTGCGGCTGGTTCTCAGTGTCATACAGCGCTTTGACAAGCGGGGCGAAAACCCCGACGATCTGTTTCAGGTGGGGTGCATCGGCCTTATCAAGGCCATCTCCAATTTTG
>OLVO01001379.1_pt1 | contig 24855 bp, 20 predicted proteins | sample 1672571 | NCBI WGS metagenome assembly OLVO01 (sample SAMEA3136700, study PRJEB25190) | human gut metagenome | biome: human gut; feature: human-associated habitat; material: faeces | place: Austria | collected 2013
CATCGCGGATGCCCTTCGCGAAAAGCGCGGCGTGAGCGAGCTTGTGGCCGAGAAAACGGGATTGCACATCGACGCCTACTTTTCCGCGACGAAGATCAAGTGGCTGCTCGACCATGTCTCCGGCGCACGGGAGAAGGCCGAGCGCGGCGAAATTTTATTCGGTACGGTGGAGACATGGCTCATCTGGAGGCTGACGGGCGGCAAGGTCCACGTGACGGACTACTCGAACGCCAGCCGCACGATGCTCTTCAACATCCACACGCTTTCGTGGGATGAAGAGCTCTGCGCGCTGCTGGACATTCCGATGAACATTCTGCCGCGTCCCGTGTCCAACTCCGAAGTCTACGGCACGGTGGCGGAGGGCATCGAAGGGCTCGAAGAGCTCGCGGGCGTGCCGATCTGCGGCGCGGCGGGTGACCAGCAGGCGGCGCTGTTCGGGCAGGGCTGCTTTACGCGCGGACAGGCGAAGAACACCTACGGCACGGGCTGCTTCACGCTGATGAACGTCGGCGGCGCGCCAGTGCGCTCGCGCGCGGGACTGGTGACGACGGTGGGCTGGAGCTTAAACGGCGAGACGACCTACGCGCTCGAGGGCAGCGTCTTCAACGCGGGTTCGGCCATTCAATGGCTGCGCGACGAGCTGCAAGTCATTTCGACCTCGCACGAGTGCGACATTCTGGCAGAATCCGTTCCCGACAGCGGCGGCATTTACTTAGTGCCCGCGTTCACGGGCCTTGGTGCGCCGTATTGGGATATGTATGCGCGCGGCTGCGTCGTGGGCATCACGCGCGGCACGACGAAGGCGCACTTCGCCCGCGCAGTGCTCGAATCCATCGCCTATCAGGTCACCGACCTGATGACCGCCATGCGGCAGGACGCCGGCTGCGAGATCTCCCTTCTGCGTGTCGACGGCGGCGCGAGCGTCAGCGATTTGATGATGCAGTTTCAGGCGGATTTGCTGCGCATTCCGGTCGACCGGCCCGCGATGGTCGAGACGACGGCGTTTGGCGCGGCATCGCTCGCGGGTCTGGCCGCGGGCGTGTGGAAGGACTTGGACGAGCTGAGCACTCTCCGGTGCAGCGAGCGCGTCTTCACCCCCGAGCGGGCGCAGTACGAGTGTGAGGAGCTGTACCGCGGCTGGAAGCGCGCCGTCGGCTGCGCGCAGGGCTGGGTCGAGAAAAAGTGAACGCTGTCACAAAAAATTTATACTTTTGTCGTAAATTATCCATTGAAATGAAAGCCCCGGTAGCTTATACTGTCAATAACAAACCCGAGGACACGGTTTGAAAGGAGAAAGTACTATGGCATTTTTCGATAACTTCAGCAAGAAGGTTCAGGACGTCGCGTTCGTGGCGACTGAGAAGGCACAGCAGGTCGCGGCCGTTGCCGGTGAAAAGGCAAATGCCGTTGCCGATAAGGCCAAGACCGAGTATGAGATGGCATCTGAGCGCCGCAGCATGGACAAGAACTACCGCGCCATCGGCGAGTGGTATGTCTCCACGCTCGAGGGTGACGCGCCCGAAGCGGTCGCCGATATCGTCGCGGCCATCAAGGCCTCTCAGAAGAAGCTCGCCGCTTACGAGGCCGCCAAGGCTGAGGCTGCCGCTGCCAAGAAGGCGCAGGAGCCCATCATCGAGGTGACCATCGAGAAGGACGCGGAAGAGAAAGCGCCCTCTGCGGAGGAACCCAAGGAGCCTTCCGAAGCCGAGGAGACCAAGGAGGACTAAATCCTTCCCAATGTGCGGCGCAGCACTGGCTGCGCCGCTTTTTTCCAGCTTAGGACAAATCTGGTCTGCATAATTTGTTTTGTTTTGACTATATGAATAATACCAGGACGGGATATAATACGGCCAACAACCAAAACAAAGGAGCACCCAATCATGAACGATAAAAAGATCAGAAAGCTTGTCCTTGCCGCACTGCTTGCGGCGCTTGTCTGCGTGGCGACGATGGTCGTGCAGATCCCCTCTCCGATGCAGGGCTATGTGAACCTGGGCGACTGCTTCGTGCTGCTGTCCGGCTGGCTGCTGGGCCCATGGTATGGCTTTGCGGCGGGCGGCATCGGCTCGATGCTGGCAGACATTTTCCTCGGCTATGCGCACTACGCTCCGGGCACCCTGGTCATCAAGGGCGTGATGGCGCTGGCCGCTGCGCTGATGTATGAAAAGATGGGCCGCACTGCGACCTCCCGCATCGCCGGCGGCGTTGTGAGCGAGATCATCATGGTGCTCGGCTATTTCGGCTACGCTTCTCTCCTGCTGGGCAAGGGCCTTGCCGCTGCGGCAAGCATCCCCGGCAACATCTTCCAGGGTGCGGTCGGCCTCGTGGTCGGCGTGCTGCTGGTCACGGTGCTTGAGCGCGCCAAGGTGACGGAGAAGCTGGCATAATAAATTTCTAAAGAGGTGTCAGATCATGGCGGGAATCGTACATGAGGTAGAAAATCATCGTCTGGTGGAACAGGCGGAGCAGGAGGCGGCAGAGGCGGTGCGCGAGCTTGCGGAGATCGCACATCTGCGCCGCGGACAGATCGTCGTCATCGGCTGCAGCACGAGCGAGGTCGTGGGCCATCAGGTCGGCAGCTGGTCGACGCCGGAGGTAGCGGACGCCATCTTCCGAGGGCTCTCCAGCGTATTTTCGCCCATGGGCGTGTATCTAGCCGCCCAGTGCTGCGAGCATTTGAACCGCGCGCTGATCGTGGAGCACGAGGCTGTGCCGAACGGCGAGATCGTCAACGTCCTGCCTCAGCCCAAGGCGGGCAGCTCGTTTGCGACGGCCGCGTACAAAGCGTTCCGCCATCCCGTGGCGCTCGAAGAGATACACGCCGACGCCGGACTTGACATCGGCGGCACGCTGATCGGCATGCACCTCAAAAAGGTCGCCGTTCCCGTTCGCTTGAAGCAGAACCGCATCGGTCAGGCCATTGTGCTGGCCGCGCGGACGCGTCCCAAATTCATCGGCGGCGAGCGTGCGATCTACGATGAGTCTCTCAAAGACGGTTATCCTGATTTCACCGATTGAACCAACACAGCAACAGAAAAAGCGCGATGCCCGAAATCCTTTTTGATTTTGGATATAAACAGAACCCACGCCCTGCGACCTGATAAAATTCATATGCTGCAAAAATTCATTTTCAACTTTTCCCATAACAAATATTGCATCTAAAGCTTTTCCTGCAGGACCAGATACAAAATGAAATATTTTTTCGCCAATACTCACACCGAAATCTTTAGCTGTATCCTCAATGACCTCCATCAAATCAAATTCATTTAAATTTTTTATAATGGTTTCGCTAAATGAACCCAACGATTCTGTCGAAAAAAATACTTTATCTGAAACACCTTTACATAAATTTTGCGGAAGTTCGCTTCCATCTTCAATTAAAGTCACAAATGTTTTACTTTCCAGCAGTTTTTTAGTCAATGCTTCGCTAAATACTTCACTGTCCACATCAAAATTTTTGATCGTCTTTGCCAGTTTGCCAATGCCAATCAGGAGATCCGCTGAATTTATAATATTGACCACTGCCGAATCCTGTGGATCATTGCTGATTTTAATATACCCATCTTTTGGTATTTCTATCTTGACTGACGTCTTTTTTGAAAATCCACTTTTCTGTCGATAACTTCCTATTGTTCCATCTTTCAAATCAGAAATCAATCCACTTGTGTTATCCCACAATGCACCTTTCATACTCGTATTACTGGAACTCATCTTTTTAATCAAAATCACATCTTTTAAACGTCCATTTTCATCATACGTCTCTACACTTCCATATATGTAACTGCTGTTGTATACATCAAACGATACACTTGCTGTCCTATTATCTTTATTTATTTCATATGCATAATTGTCAATATATAAACCATTCATATTATAAATATTGGTAGCATATTCTTTTTCAATATATTGTACAGGCACAGCATTTACCGTATAGGAATACTCATGGTCTTTATACACTGTAACTGGAATCTCACTCATATACCCTGTATTTGTGTCTTGAAAAAACACATGTGCCGTTCCCGTCTGAATTCCTTTCCATTCTGTATAACGTCGTTTATCTGCCACACCTGTTTTTTTTAGTTCAAGAACTGATGAATCATCTACCCAAAATGTAATTCCGGAAACATCATCCATCAGTTCTCCATTGTTGAAAATTCCAGCACTTAACGTAATGATATTATCTTTACAAATACTCAGACTGGTATAATCTGAATAAACCGCTAATCCATCTTCTGGTGTGCTTTCCTCCTCATTCTTCTGCTGTTCCGTTTCCTCTGCTCCACCCTGATCGAGACTTAAAAATTTATATTTTACTGTATACTGCATATCCGCATCATATCCCTGATACTGCATAGATGCCTGAAAGTCCATAAGAATTTCATCAATCTTTCCTGTTGTTTTATCTATGGTTATTTTTGTTTCTACATCGCTGTATTTTAAATTTTCTACTCCCTCTACCATCTGAGCAGCGGCTACTCCTATCTCATTCGCTTTCTCTGCCGGAATTGTAAAGGTAATCTCATTTCCAGAAATTTTACTCTTTTTCATCATATTCTGCGTTAATGAAGAGAACTGAAAATAATTTGGATTCATCTCAACATCTACCGTTTTGCTTACTGGTTCCTTATATTCATAATGAGCCGTCCCATCTCGATACGTCATATTCCATATATATTTTTGTCCAAGTACAGCCATACTGGCAGAGCCTGTCATTTGAACTGCAGAACTGTCATTCTCATCATAACCAGATACCGCTGTAACTGCATCCAATGTAACTTTCGTTTTCGTTTTTGCTTTTCCCTGGATAATTGTCATATCTGCATCCATATCCAGTTCTTCTTTCCAGTTTCCTGACACGACTGTTTTCTGCATTGCTTCCTGATATGCCAGAAAAGCATCTTTCCCTTTTCCATATACCGTAATCGGAAATACTTGAAACCCTATTATCAACGCGATCAAAATATTTCTCATTTTCTTTTCCATTTGTGCTCCTTTCAAAAAAGGACCCCGTATAAAACATACAGAGTCCTTTTTTCATCTGATTTTTCTTCTAAAACAGGTTTCCCATTGTATACAGATCTAAATACCAAGAACGATCTACTTTTATTACAGATATTTCCAGAGAATTGCTTACTTCTGTTTCATCTCCTTTCAAAGTAAACTCAACCTCTACAGTTTTAGCTGCAGATACTTTTACGTTTATATCTTCATAATTGCTTTTTAAATCATCCAGGTCATCATCTGTCACATCTTCAACATTTGTCATTTTATAAGACAGTTTCCAGTCATCTCCCAGAGATTGATCCAAGGAATCCACTTGTTTCTTGAGAGAATCATTCGCCTCATCTACCAACTCTGTTTTGCTATATCCTGTCTCCTCTAATGCTTTATCTACTACCTTTTCCGGAAGCAATTCTACAATAGATTGTGCATCTACCGCAAACTGCGACGTTACAAATGTATCTATTGTCTTTTTGTAGCTTCTTCCCCCAAGTGTATAAACAAGAAGTACGACTGCTACAATCACACACAATGCTAATACAATACCCTTTTCTCTGTTTTTTTTTGCAGGTGACTTTTCATTTAGCGCTTTTCCACATTTACTGCAATATTTTGCCCCATCTGGATTTTCTGTTCCGCATTTTTTGCAAAGCATTTATTTCCCTCCACATTTTTAAATTTTTATCACGAACACTATTTTATTTGGATTCGGATTGCCACATTCTTTGCATCCCTTCCATAATTTCGTTCAGCTCTTGTTTTCGGCTCTGAACTTGGTATGCAGATACCCACATACATAAAATAAATGGCGCATCCATAATTAAGAAAAACAATGCCATGATTCCGATTCCATTAATAAGCGTTCCTACCGCCGCTACCAGCATCAATACTGACATTATTATTCCTACAATTTTAAATCCTTTAGCCCGTTTTTGGTATGCTTCTATCTCTGCCGTAAGTTCATCTGGATTTCTAAATTTTCTTCCACATTTTTTACAGATCCAATATGTCTTCTGTTGTAAGCCACTCGCTCCGGCTAATACTCCAGCTTTCGTACCAGCAAATACAGAAACACCCATTCCGCTTGCTACAGCACCTCCTATATCCCGATCTCCTATAATATTTAAGTCTTTTTCTCCACACCGTGGACAACAGATTTTTACATATGTAGCTGTTCCCATATCCTTCCTTCTCTCTTAATTTATTTTTTTATCTATTTTTTTGCTGTTAATAGCCGAAACGATTGAATTGTAATTCCCCGATATTCCAGGATGCCTTCATCTCCTACTGCAATAAATATGGTGTCTGCATGAAAACTTCTAAGCTTTTTACGCTCTCCATTTTCAAATTCAACCACATACCATTCAATGTTTCCTTTTTGTACTGGTTTCTCAAGAATTTTTACTTTCGATTTTTCCAGTGGCTTGGAATTGTCCTTTGATTTCAAAATAAAGTATCCAATCCAGGAAGCGATTCCTATCACTAAAACAACTATAACAAACGCAAAAATATCTTCATCAGAAAAACTGCTGCCACCGATACGTATATATGTCATTTAATTTTTCTCCTTCTTTTAAACATTAACCATAAATTATTCTTTAAATTCGCTATAGGGAATCGGATCATCATCAAGCCGGTTTGAGTAATATATCACACTTACATCTTGGGCTTTTCCTTGCAGATACAGAAAAACTAAATCTGATTTCCATACTACTGAGTTGCCGTTTGCCAAATTTCCCACATGAATTATTCCACTTGCTGCACCACTTAAGCTGATATTCTCTGTAGATGTAAAATCAAATAAACTCTCTACAGTACTGCCCTCTGGAACTTGAACCACAATGCTGCCATCTGTAACTTCTTTGGTTCCCGATGTTGACTTACCACATCCAATTAGCATCATCATGCTTAAGACCATTAAAAACAAATACATCTGTTTTTTTCGTGTCATAACACATTCCTCCTGCTTCTATATCTTTGGTTTTGGACTTCGATTTTTTCTTTTTCATCCCCCCTACCTAATACCCCCGTTTTCAGAAAGTGTACTTTTGCAGATCAGAAAATACATTCTATTTCTTTATATATTTTCACTAAAACACATTGTTTTTTTCTTCCTAATATTGTATAATACAACAAAGCAACTTGAATTTTCAGAATTTGCAAAAGTACACATTTACAAATTCTGCTCTCCTGTCATTTGCTTTTCATCTTCCATTTTTCTTATCTTCCCATAAAACGTCCCAACCGGCATGTCACATGCTTTCGCAGCTTCCTTTAACGTTATCTTTTTTTCTCTCCATTCCCTATGAACTTCATCAAAATTATCCGGTACCGACCGCGACGGTCTGCCAAATTTCACTCCTTTTGCTTTTGCAGCTGCAATTCCTTCTGCCTGCCGTTGACGAATATTTTTGCTTTCACTTTCTGCCACAAAAGACAACACCTGTAAAACAATATCGCTCAAAAAGGTTCCCATCAGATCTTTTCCCCTTCGAGTATCGAGCAATGGCATATCAAGGACAACAATATCAACACCTTTTTCTTTTGTCAGCACACGCCATTGTTCCAAAATTTCCTCATAATTTCTTCCCAGTCGATCAATACTTTTTATATACAACAAATCATCTTTCTTTAATTTTCGTATCATTTTACGATATTGCGGACGGTTAAAATCTCTGCCCGACTGCTTATCCAGATAAATATTCTTTTCCAAAACACCAATTCGTTTCAACGATAATAACTGCCGATCTTCATTTTGATCTCGGCTACTTACTCGTATGTAACCATAAATATTCATAGCGTGTTCCCTTCTTTATAAAATTTTGCATCACAGAAAATTTTACATGCTCGACGTGAATCTTGTGATCACAAAATTTCATTAACTTCTCTTTTCAAACACATTATAATAAAGCATCTCTGGGAACACATATTTTTTGTATGATAATCTATTATGTTCGCTTATCTGACCATTATTCTCCCAACCAAAAAGCAAGGCAGCATGCCACAAATTTCTCTGTGGTATGCTGCCTTGCTTTTTTATTCAAAATTTTGCGCGTCTAACTCATCATTGAAATAACAAGAATGCGACGCTCAGTTTTCAAAATATATTATTCTTTACTGAATCGGCTCCTTCGCCGGTGTTCCCGCTTTTCTCGGATACTTTTTCGGCGTTGCCTTCACCTTCTCGATGCAGACAAACGATCTCTCATCCTCCGTTCCCGTAAGCTGGAAATAAACCGGCTCTTTTGCTTCGCCGCCAAGCACATGAATCGCTTTTTGGGCCGCAGTAAGCTCCTCATTCAATTTGCCCGATTTATACGAGACAAACCGTCCTCCCACCTTCACATATGGCAGACAATATTCCGAAAGGGAGCTTAAATTTGCTACTGCACGCGATACCACGAGATCAAACTGCTCCCGGTAATCCTTCTGGCGTGCGAAATCCTCAGCTCTTCCGTGAACCGCCGTGATTTTCGAAAGGCCAAGCTGTCCGATCACCTCATTCAGGAATTTCACCCTCTTATTCAGTGAATCCAACAATACAACTTCCACCTCCGGAAATGCGATTTTCAGCGGGATTCCCGGAAAACCGGCTCCCGTTCCCACATCGAGAATGCGTCCCGCCTGTGCCACATCACAGACCTTCACCAGCGACAGACTGTCGAGAAAATGCTTTGTAATCACCTGATCGAACTCCGTAATCGCCGTCAGATTCATAAACGAATTCCACTCTACAAGCAGCTCATAATACTGCAGAAACTGCGTTTTCTGCTCCTCGGAAAGTGTGATTCCAAGCTCAAAAAGGCCGCGCTCAAATCCTTCAAGATTGTATTCTTTCATGTTGTTCTCCGTTCTACTCTATTCTTTCAAGTGCCCGCTGCACTTTTTGTTCCTGTCCACGCAGTATCAAAACACTTGCTGTTTCGCTGCATAAGAATGTAATTCAGGCATGCATATCTGTCCTTTATTTATGTCCCAGATACACCAGCAGAACCGAAATATCCGCCGGGGAAACGCCCGAAATACGTGACGCCTGGCCGATGTTGATCGGGCGGTACAGGTTCAGCTTCTGTTTCGCCTCGATGCGCAGGCTCTGGATCTCGTCGTAATTGATGTTCTCCGGGATTTTCTTCTCTTCCATCTTCTTGAACTGCTCCACCTGCTTCATCTGGCGCTTGATGTAGCCGTCATACTTGATGTTGATGTTGACCTGCTCCTGCACATCCTCCGGCAGCTTTGGTCTTTTCGGATCTACTTCTGCCAGCATTTTATAGTTCAGCTCCGGCCGGCGGATCAGCTCTGCAAGTGAGCTTCCGCCGGAAAGCAGCGTCGAACCATATTCTGCCAGCAGTTCATTGACATTCGAGCTCGTTCCCACATACGTATTCTCCACGCGCTCAATCTCTTCCTGGATCTGCTGTTCTTTCCGTTTCAGCGCCGCATACTGCTCCTCGCTGATCAGTCCCACGCGGTATCCGTATTTGCGCAGACGCAGGTCCGCATTGTCCTGGCGGAGCAGCAGACGATATTCCGCGCGGCTCGTCATCATTCGGTACGGCTCGTGGTTCTCTTTCGTTACGAGGTCATCGATCAGAACACCGATGTACGACTCGGAACGGTCGAGCACCAGCTCCTCTTTTCCCTGCACGCGGAGCGCCGCATTGATGCCCGCGATCAGGCCCTGTGCCGCAGCTTCCTCGTATCCTGAACTGCCGTTAAACTGGCCGCCGGAAAACAGATTTTTGATCGCCTTGAACTCCAGGGACGGCAGAAGCTGTCTCGGATTGATACAGTCATACTCGATCGCATACGCATTCCGCACAATTTTTGCATGCTCCAGACCCGGCACGGTGTGATACATCGCAATCTGCACATCCTCCGGCAGTGAACTCGACATGCCGCCGACGTACATCTCATTCGTGTATCTTCCCTCTGGCTCCAGGAACACCTGGTGGCGGTTTTTATCGGCAAATTTTACGACTTTATCCTCAATCGAAGGACAGTACCGCGGACCAGTTCCCTCGATCATGCCGGAATAAAGCGGCGACCGGCTGAGATTTTCGCGGATGATTTTGTGCGTCTCCTCGTTCGTATACGTCAGCCAGCAGGATTCCTGATCGATCTGTACACTCTCCGGATCGGTCGAGAACGAGAACGGCACAACCCGCTCATCGCCGAACTGCTCTTCCATCTTGGAGAAGTCGATGCTCCGCTTGTCGATACGCGCCGGTGTTCCGGTCTTAAAGCGCACCATCTCCACGCCGTTTGCTTTCAGGGAATCCGTCAGATGCGTTGCCGCCTGCAGACCGTTCGGTCCCGTATACGTGCTCACATCACCGTAAATGCACCGCGCATTCAGGTAAACACCGGTACAGAGCACTGCAGCCTTGCAGTGGTAAATTGCACCGGAAACGGCTTTTACGCCCGTCAGAACGCCGTCTTCCACGATCAGCTCCGCAATCTCCATCTGGCGGATCGTCAGATGATCGGTGTTTTCGAGAACCTCGCGCATCGACTGGCTGTACGCCCGCTTGTCTGCCTGCGCACGCAGCGAATGCACCGCCGGTCCCTTTGATTTATTCAGCATTTTCGACTGAATAAACGTCTTATCAATATTTTTACCCATCTCGCCACCGAGCGCGTCGATCTCTTTTACGAGGTGTCCCTTCGAGGTTCCTCCGATGTTCGGATTGCACGGCATCATCGCGATGCTGTCGACACTTACCGTAAATACAACCGTTTCCAGCCCCATCCGCGCTGCCGCAAGTGCTGCCTCGCATCCCGCATGGCCCGCACCGATGACGGCAATATCAATTGTTTCTTCTAAAACTGCCATTTTTCCTGTCCTTTTCTATCTAAACTCTACGAACTGTTTCGTGATTATTTGCCTGTACAGAACTTGCTGAAAATCTCATTCACAAGGTCCTCTCCTACCGCTTCACCGATGATCGAGCCAAGTTCCTCATACGCATTCATTAGGTCAATCGAGAAGAAGTCCTCCGGCATACCCATTTCGATGCTGCCTGCCGTCAGCTCCAGACTCTTTTTTGCTTCCAGAAGCGCCTGTTTATGGCGCGCATTCGTGATGTAAACCTCATCGTTGAACGAAATTTCACCTTGGAAGAACATCTTTTTCATCTGCTCTTCCAGCTCTTCCATGCCCGTCTCTTCCCGCGCCGAAATGCTGATGACCGGAGCACCTGTCTTCTGCTCCATCTCCTCTTTTTCGATCACCGCGGTCAGATCTGATTTATTCAGCAGCACAATCGCCTTGCGCCCTTTCAGGATCTCCATAATTTTCGCATCATTCTCATCGAGCGGCACCGACGCATCCACCACGTAGAGGATCAGATCCGCATCTTTTGCGTGTTCGAGCGCACGGTCCACGCCGATTTTCTCGACCGTGTCCGCCGTCTTGCGGATACCCGCCGTATCGAGAATCCGAAGGGAAATACCCTTCAGCACCAGATTTTCCTCGAGCACATCGCGCGTCGTTCCGGCGATATCCGTTACAATCGCCTTTTCCTCTCCGGCCAGCAGATTCAAAAGCGACGATTTTCCGGCATTCGGCTTTCCAAGAATAACTGTCTTGATGCCCTCCTGGATCATCTTACCCTCATCCGCAGATGCCAGGAGCTTTTCAACCTGCTTTTTCTGCTCCGCAACAACCACGGCCAGCCGCTCCGGGTATCCGTCCAGACTGATGTGCTCCGGGTCATCAAGCGCCGACTCGATAAACGCGATCTCATAAATCAGCTTCTCGCGAATTGCCCGGATCGCCTTTTTCACCGTTCCGCGCAGCTGGCTCTCGGAGCTTTTTAAGGCATACGCACTCTTTGCCGAGATGACATCCATAACCGCCTCGGCCTGCGTCAGATCCATTCTTCCATTCAGAAACGCCCGTTTCGTAAACTCACCCGGATCTGCCGCCCGCGCACCGGCATTTAAGACTGCCTCGAGCACTTTTTTCACCGCCAGCACCCCGCCGTGACAGTCGATCTCGACGGTATTCTCGCCCGTATATGTTTTCGGCCCTTTCATCACCATGACAAGGACCTCATCAATCACTTCCTCCCCTTCGGTAATCCATCCATAATGAATCGTATGGGATTTGACCGCGGAAAGCTTTTTTCCTTCTTTTTTTGCACGGAATACGCGGTCCGCCACTTCGAACGCATCGTTTCCGCTGATTCTTACAATACCAATTCCCGCCGGCGCCATCGCTGTGGACACTGCGGCAATTGTATCATCCAAATGAAATCCTGCCATTGTTTCCAGTCCTTTCTAAAACCTCTCTTTTTGGGGATCCCAGTATTCAGATCCACATTTTTTCTTTCCTTTCGCATGGCTCTGAATAGTTCCATTTTAGCAGAAAACCAGAAAAGACGGTACCCCGTATTTTCAACAGGTACCGTCTTTTTGCATATTTTTTACGCTTTCTTATCGTTTCGGCGCTACAACTACGTGGCGGTATGGCTCGCTGCCCTCGCTGTAGGTCTCCACGAATTTATTTCCCTGCAGTGCAGAGTGGATGATTCTTCTCTCGTAAGGATTCATTGGCTCCAGAGAAACCGGTCTTCTGGTCTTTTTCACTTTGTAAGCGATGTTTCTTGCCAGATTTTCCAGTGTTTCTTTTCTGCGTTTGCGGTAGTTCTCCGTATCAAGTTTGACACGAACGTAATCCTTCTGCTCTTTGTTGACCACAAGGCTGGTCAGATACTGAAGGGAATCCAGTGTCTGTCCTCTTTTTCCGATCAGGATACCCATATCCTCACCGGCAAAATCAACTTCAAGAGAACCGTTCTCGGCATTATACTCCATCTGGATCTCAACCGGGAGCTCCATGGCTTTGAATACACCGCTTAAGAACTCAAGTGCCGTTGCCTTGATCTGGGCGATTTCCTCGTCTGTTCTCTGAACTACTTCACGCTCTTCTCTTGGCTCGGAGCGTCTTGCAGTTTCTGCCTGACGCGGAGCAGATTTTCTTTCCGTTTCTTTCTTTACAGCTTCTTTTTTCGGCGCTTCCTTTACCGGTGCAGGAGCTGCCTCTTTTTTCTCTGGTTTCTGGGGTGCTTCCGGTTCTTTTTCCGGTGCGGCTTTTACAGCGGCACGAATCACAGCCGGTTTACTTCCGATTCCAAAGAATCCGGAACTGCCTTCGCTGATGACCTGGATCTCCAGTTTATCGCTGGCAGCCTGAAGCTCAATGCAGGCTTTTGTAATAGCGTCGTCCACTGTTTTTGCGGATACTTCGATAAACTCCATAAAGATTTACCCCCTATTTTTTCTTTTTGCTGTTCTTTTCATCAAACTGTTTTACCATGTTTGCTTTCGCAGCGATGCTTCCGGCGCGGTATTCCTGATTACTGTTGTAATACTCAGTCGAAGCCTTTCTTGCTGCCTCTTTTTCCTCAGCAGACGGCTCTTCGTTCTCCTGTACCTGAATATTACGCACACTCTGCGTTGCAGCCTGTGTGATTTTCTGCGGCGGAAGGCCGGCTTTTTCTCTCTTCTTGGCCGCTTTTTCCTGATTTTTGCGGATCACCTCATCCATGTCAATCGAGGACATATGACGGTTGATCACAACCTGCTGTACGCTTCGAACAAGCGCACCTGCAATCCAGTAAATACCAATACCGATGGAGAACGATAAACACATAAATGCGGAGAAAACAGGCATTACCGTGTTCATGGTCTTCATGGAATTTTCCATGGAATTTGCTGTCTTATTTCCGTTGTTGGAAGATGGTGCCTGCGGCATCAGCTTGTAGTTCAGCCACTGGGTAAACCATGCCAGAACCGGCACCAGAATTGCTCCTACAATCAGAAGAGCAGATCCGTTTGCCATACCCTCGCGGATGACATCCATCGGAGACTGTGTGATATTAAATCCAAGGAACATGTTGATATGCTTGGACTCCGCGGCGGTTTTTGTAATGGTATCCGCAATACCGGAGAACTCGCTGATATCGGCCAGCTTCGTCCACTGGGACGGTTTCAGCACATAAAACATGTCCAGAAGGTTATTTTCGGTTAATGTTTCACTTACTTTACTGTACATGGTAACACGGTTATCTGTGATAAACTGTGTCAGGATGTCAGAATATCCTGATACACCCATCATCTGTGTTGTCAGTCCCTGGAATACATTGCGGACACTTCCGATATATCCCGGAATATGATAGATAACCTGGTACAGTGCAAGCAGAATCGGCATCTGAACCAGCAGTGTACTGCAGCTTCCTGTCGGGGAGACACCGTATTTCTGATAAACTGCCATGGTTTCTTCAGATTTTTTCATCTGAGAAGCCTGGTCTTTTTTGTTCTGATATTTCTTTTCAATTCTCTGCAGATCCGGCTGCATTACGCTCATCATCTTCGACATCTTCTGCTGCTTGATCTGAAGCGGCGTCAGAACGAGATAAATGATAATCGTATACAGAATAATCGCAATACCGATGTTCGGAATTCCAATTTTTTCCAGGCAAAAATAAATTCCATTGATCAGCCAGCCGAGGATCTGGCATACCCACCCGATAATCGGCCACGTTGACTTACTCAGTACGATATCCAAAACGTCTTTTCCTCCTTATTTATCTACGGCACAGGGTCGTAACCTCCGTGTGAAAACGGGTTACATCTCAGTATTCTCCATAATGCCAGCAGACTTCCTTTGAAAGCACCATATTTCTGAATCGCTTCCAGCCCGTACTGCGAGCAGGTCGGCGTATAAGGGCAGTGCACCCTCTTCAGAGGAGACAGGTACTTCTGATAAAACCGGATACCTTTTATCAATACCGTCTTCATTTTTCTGTTTCCTTTAATATATGATGTAGTTTTCCCAGATGCAAAAGTGCTCCCTCTATCTCGAAATACGTACAGTTTTTTGCATTAACTCTTGCGATCACAACTACATCCATTCCACACTGAAATTCCTCTTCATGCAGACGATAACTCTCCCGGATCAGTCTCGCCAGATGGTGGCGCACAACGCTGTTTCCCACCTTTTTACTTACTGAAATTCCAATCCGGTTCCGTCCCAGCTGATTTTTCTTCACATACATGACCAGAAATCGGTTTGCAAACGATGTTCCCTGCTTATAAACCAGCTGAAAATCTCTGTTTTTTTTCAGGCTTTCCGAATATTTCATGAATCCATTCTTTCCTTCATGATTTGTCTAAATTTTCTTTCCATAAATAGCTTTAGATAGAAGAAAAGACCACATAAATTTTATGCGGCCTTTGGTTTTATGCTGATAATTTTTTTCTTCCTTTTAATCTTCTTGCAGCTAAAACTTTTCTTCCACCTTTTGTGCTCATTCTTGCTCTGAATCCGTGAACTTTAGCTCTGGATCTTTTTTTCGGCTGAAATGTCATTTTCATAAGATAAGGCACCTCCTTTAAATTCTAATCAATAACTGCCTGCAAGGCAGTATTTCACTACATGTATGACAGAAAACATCATTTCAATTATATTCATAAACCCCCATTTCGTCAACCCTAAAATCAATAATTTTCGCAGTTTTTTCGGGAAAAATGCCGCTCTGACGCGCTTTTCCGGTCTGCCGCTGCCCGTGCCTTCCGTGTGCTGATTTTCGGTTTATCCACAACTTATCCACACTGTCCGCCGCACGCGTACAAATACCAGTTCGATTTTTGCGCTTTCCACACGATATCTTGTAACCGTAATCAACATTATCCACAATCTGTGGATAACCTTGTGGATAACTTTCGGTTTTGCTGTGTACAACCTGTGGGCATTTCCAATTTTTCCAGTATTTACGCCATGTATAATGTGTATATAAGTTTTCCAGACTTTACACATTTCGGTTTTTCCAGCCCTCTATCCACAATTTTATCAACATAAGATTCCCTGTTATCCACAAACTATCCTCCATTTCATCAACAGGAAAATTTTTTACACATTCTGTGGATAAAAAAATAATTATCCACATTTTTGGGTTGAATAAAACGGCATTTTATTATATCATATAGAAGTAAAAATGCGACTATTCGGGGAAAATTTCGTTTTCCAGACAGAAGTTATCCCCAAAAAGCAATGATTATAGAAGCGGAGCGACAGAAAAAGCATGGAAATCGTACAAGATAAATGGAAAGAAATACTGCAGAGAGTGCGGGACGAGCACGAATTATCTGAGATCTCCTTTACTACATGGATTGAACCACTTACGATCCATTCGGTTGAGGACAATCTGATCACAATCCTGGTTCCATCCGAAAAAATGGGTCTCGATTACGTGAGCAAAAAATATACTCTTCCTATTAAAGTGGCAATCGCGGAAATCACAGGTGTCAACTATGAGATCCGCTTTATTCTTCCGGAAGAAGTGAAACAGGAAAAAGCGCCTGCTCCCGTCCAGAAAAATCTCTATGTGCCGAACCTGAATCCAAAGTATACCTTTGATACCTTCGTGGTCGGCAGCAATAACAAATTTGCCCATGCAGCTTCTCTCGCCGTGGCCGAATCCCCGGGAGAAATCTACAATCCGCTGTTTTTATACGGTGGTGTTGGACTGGGCAAAACCCATCTGATGCACTCGATCGCACATTTTATTCTTCAAAAGAACCCGTCTTCGCGGATTCTCTACGTAACGAGTGAAGAATTTACCAATGAAGTCATCGAGGCCATCCGAAACAGCAACAACACCGCAATGACCAAATTCCGTGAGAAATACCGCAATATCGACGTACTTCTCATCGATGATGTGCAGTTTATTATAGGAAAGGAATCCACGCAGGAAGAGTTTTTCCATACCTTCAATACGCTGCACGGCGCCAACAAACAGATCATCCTTTCTTCGGATCGTCCCCCGAAAGACATGGATATCCTGGAAGACCGCATCCGTTCCCGTTTCGAATGGGGACTCCTTGCCGACATCCAGAGCCCGGATTATGAGACGCGAATCGCCATTCTCCGAAAGAAACAGGAATTAGACGGCTATTCCGTCAGCGACGATGTGATCGAATACATCGCTTCCAATATTAAATCGAACATCCGTGAATTGGAAGGCGCTCTCAATAAAATCATTGCATACGCAAACCTTGAAAAACGTGAAATCAACATTGATCTTGCAGAGCAGGTGCTGCGCGACATCATCTCCCCGAACGAGAAGAAGGTGATCACGCCGGAATTTATCATCGACACCGTTGCAGATCACTTCGATATTACGCCGTCCGACATTGTCGGCAGCAAGCGGAGCAGCAAAATCGTATTCCCGCGCCAGATCGCAATGTATCTGTGCCGCGAAATGCTCGATGCCCCGCTGACCGGAATCGGAAAAATGATGGGCGACCGCGATCATACCACTGTCATGCACGGCATTGAGAAGATCGAAAAGGAAATGAGTGCTAAAGACAGTGTCCGCAACACGGTAGACATCTTAAAGAAGAAGATCAACCCGTCGAAATAGGCGGAGCCTTTGTAACTCTGTCAAAACGATTAAAACCGATTTACATTTATATAAGAAGAAACTCATCGGTTGACAGGCCCTTATTTATACACAAACCGATGTGGAAAGCCTGTGGATGAATTGTGGACAAATTTGGGGCCTGAAGTTATCAACATTTCATACACAGGTTCACGTTCGATTATTCACAGAGTTATACAGATCGATTTTTCCAGTATTTCCGCATTCTTGACGGGGTTTTCCACATATCCACAGCCCCTACGACTAAGACTACGGATTTTTACTATATTTTTTCTTTATAAGCAGACTCACCAAACAGTGAGGAAAGGAGAGTTATCCACAATTATGAAATTAGTGTTTGACAAAGCAGACCTTGTAAAAAGCGTTGGTATCGCTATGAAAGCTGTCTCCGGTAAAACAACCATGCCGATTCTGGAATGCATTCTGATTGATGCATCTTCCAACGTGATCAAATTTACCTCCAACGATATGGAACTCGGAATCGAAACCATCGTCACAGGTATGATTCTGGAACGCGGTATTGTTGCTCTGGATGCAAAGATTTTTTCTGAGATCGTAAGAAAACTTCCGGATAATCAGGTTACAATAGAAACAGATGAAAATCTGGTAACCACGATTACGTGTGAAAAAGCAAAATTCAACATTCCGGGACAGTCAGGAGAAGATTTTTCCTATCTGCCGATTCTCGAAACTTCCGATTGTGTTTCCATTTCCCAGTTCACCTTAAAAGAACTGATTCGTCAGACCATTTTCTCCATTGCAGCCAATGAGAACAACAAACTGATGACCGGTGAGCTTTTTGAAATCAAAGATAACACACTTCGCGTCGTATCTCTGGACGGACACCGTATTGCGATCCGCAGAATTGAGCTGAAAGATTCGTATCCGGACCGAAAAGTCGTTGTTCCGGGAAAAACCCTGAACGAAATCAGCAAAATTCTGTCCGGCGAGATGGATGATCAGATTGATATTTACTTCTCGGAAAACCACATTATGTTCAAGTTCGATGATACAACGGTCGTTTCCAGACTGATCGACGGTGAATATTTCCGCATCGACCAGATGCTTTCGAGTGATTACGAGACAAAAGTGACGATCAACAAAAAAGAATTCTTAAGCTGTATCGACCGTGCGACGCTTCTTGTCAAAGAAGGCGACAAAAAACCGATCATCATCGATATCCAGGATGGAGCGATGGAACTGCAGATCAACTCCGCGATGGGTTCCATGAAAGAAGAGATCGATATCAACAAAGAAGGCAAGGATATTATGATCGGTTTTAACCCGAAATTCCTGATCGATGCACTTCGTGTTATTGACGACGAGGAAATTTCGATTTATCTGGTCAACCCGAAGGCTCCATGTTTTATCCGGAACGAAGAAGAGAGCTATATCTATCTGATTCTGCCGGTAAACTTCAATTCCGTGAGATAAGTCACATAAGTTTGAAATCTGCCGGAACCTTTTCTGAAAGAACTTTCAGCGGTTTTACAGCCACACAGGTTGAAAACTGCGAACTTACGTGAGGAAAAGGCACGGCAGTGCAGGAGGAAAAAATGGAAATTATTACGCTGCGTGAAGATTACATCAAACTGGGCCAGGCATTAAAAGCTGCGGCTCTGGTAGAAGACGGCGTGGAAGCAAAGCTCGTCATCAAGGACGGCTGCGTGACCGTAAACGGTGAAGTAGATACCCGCCGCGGCCGCAAGCTCTATGACGGAGATGTTGTCTGCTACAATGGAAATGAGATACAAATTAAAAAATAAGGCTTAAAAACTTAAGCTGATTTTTCACGGACGAGTGCTCATGTATATCAAATCTTTAGAACTGAAGAACTATCGGAATTATGAGAGTTTATGCATAAATATCAGCCCCGGAACGAATATTCTCTACGGCGACAATGCCCAGGGAAAGACGAATATTCTCGAGGCTTTATATCTCGCGGGTACGACAAAATCGCACCGCGGCAGCAAGGACCGCGAAATCATCCAGTTTGACCGGGAGGAAGCCCATATCCGGATGATGGTGGAGCGGAACGGCAGCACGCATAAAATCGATATGCATCTGAAAAAAAATAAATCCAAGGGAATCGCCATCGATGGAGTTCCGATCCGCAAAGCGTCGGAACTTTTTGGCATTGTAAATATTGTGTTTTTCTCTCCGGAGGACCTGAATATCATCAAAAACGGTCCTGCGGAGCGCCGGCGTTTCCTGGATAGCGAAATTTGTCAATTGTCAAGACTATACATGATCGAGCTTGCCAATTATAATAAAGTGGTGGCGCAGAGAAACAAGCTGCTTAAAGAGATTTCGTTTTCCGGCAGAATGGCGGATACGCTCGAGATCTGGGATGAGCAGATGGTCCGCTATGGAACAAGCATTATTTCCGAGCGGAAAAAGTTTATCAGCCGCCTGAATGATATTTTATCCGAGATCCATCAGAATCTGACCGGAGGAAAGGAGCAGATTCTGATTATCTATGAACCGAATGTGTCCGAGGAAGCGTTTTCCGAAGAGTTAAAAGCCGGAAGAGAGCGTGATCTGCGTTTCGGACAGTCCTACACCGGGCCGCACCGGGACGATTTCTGCGTGCGGGTCAACGACATTGATATCCGTAAATACGGTTCCCAGGGGCAGCAGAGGACGGCGGCGCTTTCGCTGAAACTGGCGGAGATCCGTCTGGTCGAGGAGGAAATTCACGATACACCGGTTTTACTGCTGGATGATGTTTTGTCGGAGCTGGACGGCAGCCGGCAGAATTATCTTCTGCAGAGCATTCACAGCATACAGACACTGATTACCTGTACCGGACTGGACGAGTTTGTCGAAAATCATTTTGAGGCAAACAGCGTATTCCAGGTGGTCGAGGGATCTGTGTTTCACAAAGAAACAGGAGGAATCTAAATGAGTACAGAGAACATGGAAAAGACAGAGTATGGTGCAGACCAGATTCAGATTCTGGAGGGTCTGGAAGCCGTACGGAAGCGCCCAGGTATGTATATCGGCAGTACCTCCGCACGGGGACTTCACCATCTGGTCTATGAGATTGTCGACAACTCGGTAGACGAGGCACTGGCAGGATATTGCAAAAATATTGACGTTACGATTAACCCGGACAACTCCATCACCGTCATCGACGACGGCCGTGGTATTCCGGTCGGCATCAATCATAAGTCGGGCCTTCCGGCCGTTGAGGTTGTCTTTACGGTGCTGCACGCAGGCGGAAAGTTCGGCGGCGGAGGGTACAAGGTATCCGGCGGTCTGCACGGCGTTGGTGCGTCTGTTGTAAATGCGCTGTCCAACTGGCTTGAGGTGCGCGTTTATCACGATGGAAAGGTTTACTTCCAGCGGTATGAGCGCGGAAAAACCATGAATAAGCTGGAGGTCATCGATACCTGTCCGATCGAAAAAACAGGTACCGAGGTCCGTTTCCTGCCGGATGACACGATGTTCGAGGAGACGGTTTATGATTACGACGTTTTAAAAACAAGACTCCGCGAGACCGCATTTCTGACCAAGGGACTGCGCATTGTTCTGCGCGATCTGCGCACGGATCCGGTAGTGGAAAAAGCATTCCACTACGAGGGCGGTATCAAAGAGTTTGTCAGCTACCTGAACAAGAGCAAAACGGCGCTCTACCCGGACATCATCTACTGCGAGGGAGAAAGAGACGGCGTTCTCGTTGAGGTTGCGATGCAGCACAACGATTCCTATCAGGAAAATACGTACGGTTTCGTCAACAACATTACGACGCCGGAGGGCGGTACCCATATCGTGGGCTTCCGGAATGCGCTGACGAAAACCTTTAATGAATATGCAAGAGCAAATAAACTGTTAAAAGACAGCGAACCGAACCTGACCGGAGAGGATATCCGCGAGGGTATGACGGCGATTGTCAGCATCAAAATCGAGGAGCCGCAGTTCGAGGGCCAGACAAAGCAGAAACTTGGAAACAGCGAGGCGAGAGGAGCAGTCGACAATATCGTGAGCACCCAGCTCGAGCTGTTCCTGGAGCAGAACCCAGCTGTCGCAAAAACGATCGTTGAAAAGTCCCTGCTTTCCCAGCGTGCGAGAGAGGCTGCAAGAAAAGCGCGTGACCTGACGAGAAGAAAATCCGCACTGGACGGTATGTCCCTGCCTGGAAAACTGGCAGACTGCACCGACAAGGATCCGAAAAACTGTGAGATCTTCCTGGTCGAGGGAGATTCCGCGGGCGGTTCCGCAAAATCCGCGAGAAGCCGTGCAACGCAGGCGATCCTGCCTCTGCGTGGAAAAATCCTGAATGTAGAGAAAGCACGTCTCGATAAAATTTATGCCAATGCCGAGATCAAAGCGATGATTACGGCATTCGGAACCGGAATCCACGACGATTTCGATATTACCAAACTGCGCTACGACAAGATCATCATCATGACCGATGCCGATGTCGACGGCGCGCACATCGACACGCTGATGCTGACGTTCCTGTACCGCTTCATGCCGGAGCTGATCAAACAGGGCCACGTTTACCTGGCACAGCCGCCGCTGTTCAAGATTGAGAAAAACAAAAAAGTATGGTACGCATACGACGACGATCAGATGAATCAGATCCTCAATGAGATCGGACGCGGAGATAATAAGATCCAGCGTTACAAAGGACTTGGTGAGATGGATGCGGAGCAGCTCTGGGAGACCACCATGGACCCGGAACGCCGTGTTCTGCGCCGCGTTGTGTTCGATGAAGAGTATTCTTCTGAAATTGATCTTACCTTCAATACGCTCATGGGCGACAAGGTAGAACCGCGCCGTGACTTTATCGAAGAGAGAGCAAAATACGCAAACAACCTGGATATCTAAAAAGTCCTGTGAACTGAAGTGGAGGAAAAGATGGAAGATAATGTTTTTGATAAAATTCACGAGGTCGATCTGAAAGACACGATGGAGGAATCCTACATCAACTACGCGATGAGCGTAATTGCATCCCGTGCACTTCCAGACGTCCGCGATGGCTTAAAGCCGGTACAGAGACGTATTCTGTACTCCATGAGTGAACTGAACAATACGCCGGATAAGCCGCACCGTAAGTGCGCGCGTATCGTCGGTGATACGATGGGTAAATATCACCCGCACGGCGACAGCTCTATCTACGGAGCACTCGTCAACATGGCACAGGACTGGGCAACCCGTTATCCGATGGTGGACGGCCATGGAAACTTCGGTTCCGTCGACGGCGACGGCGCTGCGGCTATGCGATACACCGAGGCACGTTTAAGCAAAATCTCGATGGAGATGCTGGCGGATATCAACAAAGACACCGTAGACTTCGCCCCGAACTTTGATGAAACCGAAAAAGAGCCTGTTGTTATGCCGGCCCGCTACCCGAACCTTCTGGTAAACGGTACTTCCGGTATCGCAGTCGGTATGGCAACGAACATCCCGCCGCACAATCTGCGCGAGGTGGTAAGTGCCATTGTAAAAATTATTGATAATATCATCGAGGAGGACCGTACGACAGATCTCGAGGAGATTCTCGGCATTGTAAAAGGCCCTGACTTCCCGACCGGAGCAGAAATCCTCGGCACCCGCGGCATCGACGAGGCCTACCGTACCGGCCGCGGTAAAATCCGTGTTCGTGCGGTATCAAACATCGAGACACTGCCGAACGGAAAGAGCGAGATCATCGTAACCGAGATCCCGTACATGGTAAACAAGGCGCGCCTGATCGAGAACATCGCCGCGCTGGTAAGAGATAAAAAGATCGACGGCATCACCGGCATTGCGGACCACTCCAACCGTGAGGGTATGCGCATCTGTATCGAACTGCGCCGCGACGCCAATGCAAACGTCATCTTAAACCAGCTGTACAAACATACTCAGATGCAGGATACCTTTGGTGTGATCATGCTTGCACTGGTAAACAATCAGCCGAAAGTCATGAACCTTCTGGAGATGCTGACGTATTATCTGCAGCACCAGGAAGAGGTTGTGACGAGAAGAACGAAATACGACCTGAACAAAGCGCAGGAGAGAAGCCATATTCTGGAAGGACTCTTAAAAGCGCTTGACCATATTGACGAAGTGATCCATATCATCCGTGCATCCGCGAATGCGGCAGAGGCGAAGAAGAACCTGATGGAACGCTTCGATCTGAGTGATGCCCAGGCCCAGGCAATCGTAGACATGCGTCTGCGCGCTCTGACCGGTCTGGAACGGGAGAAGCTCGAGAACGAGTACAAAGAGCTGATGGCGCGCATCGAGCAGTTAAAAGCCATCCTCGCAGACCGCAAGGTGCTTCTTGGCGTTATCCGCAGGGAGATTCTGACCGTATCCGAAAAATACGGCGATGACAGAAGAACTTCCATCGGCTTTGATGAGTACGATCTCTCCATGGAGGATCTGATTCCGCGCGAGAATACTGTCATCACCATGACGAAACTGGGCTATATCAAACGTATGACCGTTGACAACTTCCGCAGCCAAAACCGCGGCGGCAAGGGAATCAAGGGTATGCAGACCATCGAGGACGACTACATCGAGGAGCTTCTGATGACGACGACCCATCATTACCTGATGTTCTTTACGAATACGGGAAGAGTCTACCGTCTGAAAGCATACGAGATTCCGGAGGCGTCCAGAACCGCAAGAGGAACGGCGATTGTCAACCTTCTCCAGCTGCAGCCGGGAGAGAAGATTACCGCTGTTATTCCAATGCGCAAATATGAGAAGGGCCATTATCTGTTTATGGCAACGAAAAAGGGACTGGTGAAGAAGACGCCGCTCGAAGAATACGAGAACGTCAGAAAAACGGGTCTTGCTGCCATTGCGCTCCGCGATGATGATGAACTGATTGAAGTTAAGACAACTGATAACGAGAAAGAGATTATTCTGGTAACGAAATTCGGCCAGTGTATCCGCTTCAAGGAAAACGATGTGCGTACGACAGGCCGTGTTTCTATGGGTGTACGCGGCATCAACCTTCTGGACGGCGATGAAGTAGTCGGCATGCAGATCTGCACGCAGGGAGACTATCTCCTTGTCGTATCCGAAAACGGCATGGGCAAACGGACGCCGATGGCAGAGTTTACCGTACAGCTCCGCGGCGGCAAGGGTGTCAAATGCTATAAGATTACCGAAAAGACCGGAAACCTGATCGGTTCCAAGGCGGTCAACGAGGATAATGAGATCATGATGATCACCACAGAGGGAATCATCATCCGTACGCCATGCTCCGGCATTTCTGTGATGGGACGGATCACATCCGGCGTTAAGCTGATGGATGTGGACGGCGAAATCAAGGTTGCCAGCATTGCAAAAGTAAGAGACAAAGAGGCGTCCGAGGAGACTCCGGTTTCGGAGAAAGAGAACGAAACGGCTTCTGAGAAAACGCAGGAATAATACAGCGTCGCAAAACGTGGCTGAGAGAAAA
>OLVO01001381.1_pt1 | contig 24807 bp, 15 predicted proteins | sample 1672571 | NCBI WGS metagenome assembly OLVO01 (sample SAMEA3136700, study PRJEB25190) | human gut metagenome | biome: human gut; feature: human-associated habitat; material: faeces | place: Austria | collected 2013
TCGCCTGCCGTATAATCATGGATCGCCCGCGCCTTGAGCGCCGTCTCCACCACTGACGGGTCGATCCCGCGCTCCTGCATCTCGCACAATGTCTCATCCGACACCTGCCGGAACCGTTCTGCATCCTTCGGACTGCTGTCTGTCATTTCGAAAACAAAAAATGGCTTTTCCGCCTCCATCATCACCGATGCGCTCGCATCACAATGGATGCCCGCCGTCCGCAGCTTTTCCCTGAAAACCGATCCATCCACATTCATCATTCCCGCAATGATGCTGTACTGGATCAGCTTTTCCCATGAAATGCCGCTCAGATCCATCGCATACGATACCACCGCCGCATTCTCCGATGCGTCTCCCCGGTAAGCAGGACTGGGAACGGTTGCCTGACGGAAGAATGATTCTCCCCCATGTTCCAAACCATCTGGCTCGGGGCTGTAAAACGCACTCATCCCTCTATTCTGCATTTCCTGTTTTTCCTCCTGCTCCGCCCGGGGCAGCGTCAGCGTCACCTTGAACAGGTCGCCGTCGATGGTCAGTCGGAAGTCGCCGCCCTGGATGGCGGTCAGGCTGGTGGCGATGGACAGCCCCAGCCCGCTGCCCTCGGTGGACCGGGAGCTGTCCCCCCGGACGAACCGCTCCGTCAGCTCGTCGGCGGAGATATTCAGCGGATACCGCGAGATATTCTTCACCACCATCCGCACGCCGTCCTCTCCCGCCTCCGTGGACAGATACACCCTTGTCCCGGGCATGGCGTACTTGCAGATGTTGCTCATCAGGTTGTCCAGCACCCGCCACAGCAGCCGCCCGTCGGCCATGGCCACCGGCCCCGGCTGACACAGAGCCAGCACCGGCTCCAGCACCTGGTCCTCCAGCCGCTGCTGATACTCGCCGCACACCTGGCTCAGCAGCACGTTCAGGTCCGTAGGGGCCGGCGATACCGGTATATTCCCCGTGGATGCCTTGGACGCCTCCACCAGGTCCTCCGTCAGCTTCCGCAGCCGCTGGGACTGCCGGTCCAGCACCGCCAGATACTCCCGCGCCGCGTCGGAGGGCATCTCCTCCTTTTTCAGCAGGTCCACATAGCTGACGATGGACGTCAGCGGCGTCTTGATATCGTGGGACACGTTGGTGATCAACTGGGTTTTCAGCCGCTCGGACTTCATTTTCTCCTCCACAGCCCGCTGAATGCCCGCCTGCACGGAGTTCAGGTTCTCCGCATGGCGCTTCAGCTCCGGCAGCGCCCCCCGGCTCAGGGTCACGGGGTGGGAAAAGTCCCCCTCCGCCAGCTTCTCGCCTCCCCGCTGCAATTGCCGCAGGGCCAGCACCTGCCAGATGGCCGCCCCCAGCAGCACCAGGTGCAGCGTCACATACAGCGCCGCCTGCCCCCCGTCCATGCCATAGGCGAAGATCAGCAGGTCCGCCGCCATAACGGCCAGCAGCACCGCCGCCGTTTTCCACGCCAGAGGCAGGCCCAGAAACAGCCGCCGCAGGTGCCGCCAGGTCCACACGGCCCCCCGGCTGAAAAGCCGCAGCAGCCGCAGCGCCAGCAGGTCGCTGAGCACGGTCCCGGCCTTGCACCGGGCCGTAAACGCCAGCACGAACAGATACGCCAGCGCCACAAATACCGCCAGGCCCAGCGTGGCCGATGGATAGTACACGGCGTCCAGATAGATGTACCACACGCAGGTCAACCCCAGCACAAACAGGTCCACCGGGATCTTCTCCACCCAGGTCAGATGGATGCCCTCATGGCCCGGCCAGTGTCCCGCCGCCGACAGGGAGAACACCAGGGATGCCGCAGCCACCACGGCGCACACCGCCGTCACGGCCCACAGCATATCCAGGCGCCTGTCCGTATGCATGTTATAGACATATATGTATACCAGCTCGACTCCGCCATACACCGCCGCCGTGCCCGGCAGCAGGGTCAGCAGAAAGGCCAGGGCCTTGGCCCATGGCTTTTCCAGCAGCTTTTTCATTGCGCCGCCCCCTCCATTTTGTACCCCTTGCCCCACACCACCTTCAGATACCGGGGCTCTGCGGGGTTGATCTCGATCTTCTCCCGGATGTGCCGCACGTGGACGGCCACGGGATTGTCCGCCGCCGGGTCCTCATGCCACACCCGGCGATAGATCTCATGGGGCGAGAACACCTTCCCCGGATGCTGCATCAGCAGCCGCAGAATGTCGTATTCCAGGGGCGTCAGGTTCACGGTGTCCCCGTCCACGGTGACGGTCTTGGCATTGTCGTCCAGGCTCACTCCGCCGATGGTCACGGCGGTGGGGGCCACATGACCGCCGCCCAGAGTCATATACCGCCGCAGCTGGGACCGGACCCGGGCCAGCAGCTCCACGGGGTTAAAGGGCTTGGTAACATAGTCGTCGGCTCCCATATTCAGCCCCAGCACCTTGTCCGTGTCCTCGGACTTGGCCGTCAGCAGGATCACCGGCAGATTCCGGCTCTGCCGCAGCCGGGTCATGGCGGTGATGCCGTCCATTCCCGGCATCATCACATCCAGCAGCACCAGGTGTACCTCCTCCCGGTCCAGCAGCCGCAGGGCCTCCGGCCCGTCAAAGACCGTCAGCACCCGATAGCCCTCGGCACTGAGATAAATATTCAGCGCCGATACGATATCCTTTTCGTCGTCACAGACCAGAATGTTGTACATGGTGTTCGCCTCTCTATTCTCTCAGGCCGCTCCGTCAGAAGGGCAGCAGCTCCTCCCGGCCCCGGCCCCGCAGGGACGCGGCGCTGACCCGGTGCTCGATGGGCTTCCACTCCCCCTTGCTGAACAGCGCCGCAAAGGAGATGGGAATATAAGTAAACATAAACAGCGGGAAGGTGAAGGCGTACAGAACCTTCTTCACCGCCTTGGTATGGATGCGCTTCCACTCGGTGACGGTGGTGATGGCCCCCAGGATAAACAGCGTCAGATACATGTTCAGCAGCATCTGCCCCACAGACCACAGGGCAATGGTCAGATCCGCCCCCCGAATGGCTCCCAGCACCGCCGCCGTCACATTGCACACGATGGCCGCCGCCGACAGGACAAAGGCCGGCATAATGGCCGCCGCCATGTCATAGCAGGAGAAGCTCCCCCCGGCCGCGCCCCGCAGCAGCTTGGCGCCGTAGCCCCGGAATACCTGCAAATACCCCTTGGACCACCGCAGCCTCTGGTTCCAGGACTGGCGGAAGGTGGTGGGCTGCTCGTCATACAGCACCGCGTCGGGGCAGAAGGCGATCTTCCGTCCCCGGGTCACCTGGTCCACGGAGAACTGGATGTCCTCCGTCAGCAGGTGGAAGGGCCAGGGCCCCGTCTCCTCCAGCACCTGTCGGCTGAACAGGAACCCGGTGCCGGACACGGCGCAGCTGGTGCCCAGCAGGAACCGGGCGTGATTGAGATACCGGCTCTCCCGCAGGAACCACAGAGCATAACCGGCGCTGATCCAGTTGTCGCCGTAATTCTTGCTGTTGCGGAAGCTGGTAATGATCTCGTGTCCGTCGGAAAACGTCCGGTTCATGGCCTCCACATAATTGGGAGCCAGAATATTGTCCGCGTCAAACACGAAGTATCCGTCAAAGCCCCGGGGATAATCCTGCTCCAGATGCTCCAGCAGCTCCTGCAGGGCGTAGCCCTTGCCCACCCGCACCTGGTTGAACCGCTCATACACATGGGCCCCGGCCACCCGGGCCACCATGGCCGTGTCGTCGGTGCAGTTGTCCGCCAGCACGAAAATGGACAGCAGGCTCTGGTCATATGTCTGCCCCCGAAGGCTGGCGATCAGGTCGCCGATGACCCGCTGCTCATTCCGGGCACAGATCAGAACGGCGTACCGGTTGGCCTTGGCCGGGCCGTGGGGCTTCTCCTTCCGCAGCCAGGGCACCGGGATATACAAAAACTGATAGGTATAGCAGACGAAGAAAATAACCGCTATGATATAATTGATGGTCTTTAACGTCTCCATAGGCGCTTTCCTTTCTCTGTGCGCACAGGCGCAACTGTATCAAGATGATTGATACACTTAGTATATATGATCTGCTGCTTCCTGTCAAGAGCGGCTCTTTTTTTGTCGATACAGCTTCCGATCAGCTGTTCCTGTTCACAAAATTCAGTATAGAGAAAAACAGTTAAAGAAACAAGGGGGGAACCTTTAAGATTCCTTAAAGATGATCTAACAGTTTTGTCACCCGCCGGTTCACGGCGTCCACGGGCGGCGGCATCCCCGTGGACGCGGTGATCTGATGGCATAGGACGCGCCGGAAGGCGCATAGGCTGGAGCTGAGGTGGAGACCATGATGTGCCGATTTTCACAGCTGCGCCGCAAGGAGGTCATCAACATCTGCGACGGCAGCCGTCTGGGCTGCGTGGGAGACCTGGAGCTCTGCATCCCGGAGGGGACCGTCAAGGCCCTGATCGTCTTTGGCCCCTGCCGGTTCTTCGGTCTGTTCGGCCGGGGCGAGGATTATTACATTCCCTGGGACTGCGTCCAGCGGTTCGGAGAGGACATCATCCTCATCGACAAGCCCTTCCAGCGCCGGGAGGGCGAAAAGAAAAAGCGGCGCTGGTAAACACATGGCCGCGCCTACAGGTGCGGCCATGTGTTTACCCTGCAAAAAAAAATGCCGCCGGCGCGGCAAACCCTGCGCCGGCGGCATTCCTGCCGGTTTTATTTTTCCTGCTGCTCCGTATCCTCTCCGCCGATCAGCAGCTGCCGCTGCTGGTTCAGCAAATAGGAGAGGTGCTCCCGGTCCGTGGTGTAATAAATACGGTTTCCCTCCACCAGGCAGGTAACAAGCCCCGCATTCACCAGCTTGCTCATATGGTGGTGAATGGTGTTGCGGGCCAGGCCGAAATGGTTGCACAGCTGCTGACCGTAGACCGCCGGATGATCCCTCAGATAACACAGAATGTCAAACCGTGTCTTGTCCCCGATGATCCGGATGGCGTCATATACCTGGGAGGCACTGCTGTTTTCCGCCAGGGTGCGCCGCAGCGACAGCCGCAGGACTCCGCAGCAGATCAGCACGCTGCCGTCCTCCTGCTCCATGGAGAGGTTGGTATCCGGTCCCATCAGAAAGGGGATCAGGTGATAATGCACCTCCGGCGTGATGGCCAGGCTGGAGGTCTCCCGGAGATAGTTCTCCGTCCCCAGGCCCTCCACCTCCCGGCAGAAGGCCTCTATGATCTCCTGGATGCGGCCGGACTCCGTCTCCAGCGCCGCTATGGCCGGGCGCAGACAGGCTGCGATCTCCGGCAGCAGAGTCCGGTAATTCTGGTGGATCTCCAGCAGAGCCAGGCGGCTTTCCGTGGGGATCGTCAGCGCCAGCACCCGGGAAACCAGCTTTGCGGCAGCCCCAGCGGCAGGGCCGGACTGCTCCTCCAGGCTCAGCGAGATCATCATGTTTCGCGCCGTCTCGTCCGGCGTCAGGCGCTCCATCCGCTGCATCAGGGTCTCAAAGTCCTGCCGGCGGGACAGCATGGGATAGAAGAACAGAAAAGCCGGACTATAGGACCCGATGGTGCTGTAGGAAAAGCCCTTGATGTCGCCGAACAGACGCTGCAGGGTCTCTGCCGGGACGGAAACCTCCGCGTCCAGGTCCTGCAGCAGCTCCCGCAGGGCGGCGCTGGCCCGATGGAAGGGCTCCGCCTTCCGGACGCCCCGGGCCTGTAAGCGCTCCTCCAGCCGGTCTAGGGTATGACCGTTGGCCCGGGAACCTAAGTACGCCAGAGCCTCCAGCGCCGGGTTGATCTCGTGCAAAATTTCCATGACAGTGCTCTTCCTTTGCTTCTTTGACGGATGCGGACAGGCTTTCCCGGGGAGCATCCCGCGGTTTTCTCGCCCTGTCCCACTGGCCTTGATTATACATCTTTTTTTCCGGCAAAACAAGGGGACTCCGCGCCGCTGCGGCGGTTTTTTGCAGTCCTGCAATACAGAGCCGTTTTGCATGGGGCGGACCGTTGACTTTTCCTGCCGGATGCTGTATGATAAGAATGGCTTTGCGAGAACGCAGAGCCGGATAATCGAATCATGTCCGAGGATGCCGTGCGGCGGGTACCGCAAAGGCCGGAAAACGGCCAGGTGCCAGCCTGAAAGAAACGGGGCGAAAGAACCCCACGCGAACGGCACTGTGGGCGCAAGAATGCACCGAAGCGGCCTTGGCCGCCGGGACGAAAGTCCGCCATTGGGGGCAGCTCCCCTGAGAAGGTAGGATGCAAACGAGGAGCCATCGGCTCCACGGCGCGAGGCAGGAGAATTGCACGGCGGAGGACATTCAGCGCGGCGGGCGTTATCTTCGTTGGGCGCAGACAGGAACCATGCGCCGCCGGTGTCTCCCTTTTTCAGGGGATGTACCGGCGGTTTTTGCAGCGGGCGTGTATCTGCTTTTCCTCCGCCGCGGACACACTCCGTTGACTTGCCGGAAACGGCTGGGCATAAATTTTTCACAGGAGGAAAATGCATATGAAGAAACGCATCGTTTCTCTGCTGCTGGCATTGGTGATGGTACTGAGCCTGGTACCCGCCACTGTCTGGGCAGCAGAGAACCACGACGGCCAGGTTCGGGTCGTTGTGGAAAACACGACCTACGCAAAGGCCGACGGCGCTGCCTGGGATGGCACGCTGGTGGACAAGTGGGTGGACCTGGCCCCCGGGTCCTCCATGATGGACTGCATCGTCAGCGCCCTGGGTACCTATTCCCAGACCGGCGCCGAGTCCGGCTACATCAGCGAGATCAACGGCCTGTCCGCCGGTGACGGCGGCGAAGCCTCCGGCTGGATGGGAACCCTGAACGATTGGTTCACCAACGTTGGGTTCAAGGACATCAAGGCCGGGGACAAGCTGTTCGCCGGGGATATCATCCGCGTGATGTACACCACCAAAGGCTACGGCGCGGACATCGGCGGCGACTGGAACACCCAGAGCGACACCAGCCTGGCGGCCCTGTCCTTCAGCGAGGGCGTCCTGACTCCCGACTTCGCCTCAGACAAGACCGCCTACACCCTGACCCTGCCCCAGGGCGTCACCGGCATCCGGATGACGGCCACCGCCTCCAACAAGAACAACCAGGTGTATCTCACCGCCGACGGCACCGACTACCGCCGGGTGGAGACCGTGCCCGTCCATAACGGCACCGTCCTGACCATCCGCTGCGGCGACAAGGCGGCGGCCACCGAGTGGTCCCCCGCCATCACCCCCACCACCTACACCGTCACCGTGTCCCAGGAGGGTGACGCGCCCCAGGGCGACATGGACGTCTCCTTCAAGGGCCTGCACAATGCACAGCTGGCCGACATCAAGGTGTATACCTATGCCGACGGCGTGAAGGGCGAAAAGAACCTGCTGGCCAATGTGGATATCGAGCCCGACGGCTACGGTCTGATGTACAACACCAAGCTGCCTGTGGGCGACTATCTGGTAGAGGGCTACAACACCGAGGGTCAGCTCAACGGCACCCTGGTGCTTACCGTGAAGGCCAATCAGGAGAACGTGTTTACCCTGGTCCGGGCCTACGCCATCTATGCCACCAACGACAGCAGCAGCTGGGTGGAGGGCAAGGATTACACCATCGACGTCACCGTTACCGGCCCGACGGCACGGACCTCCAGGCCAAGACCGGCGTCTCCACCACCTATGGCAGCACCCACACCGCCTGCCTGTTTGTGGAGGGCGGCAGCCTGAAGATCACCCTGACCCCCATCGGCGACAAGGCGGCGGGCTATCTGCCTGTCACCACCGCCATGACCAACAAGCAGACCGTGGGCTGCGGTGCCAAGAGCTTCTCTCTGGCCATTCCCAAGGCCCTGGACATCACCGTCACCGCCCCCGCCGGCTCTACCCTGCGGATGGGCACCTTCGGCAGCTACTATAGCTATACCTTCCTGGAGCCCGTTTCCCAGGAGACCAAGGGCGACACCATGACCGCCTCCTTCCGCCTGCCGGAGAGCGGCAGTCAGCAGTTCCTGCGGGCCCAGAATCCCGACGGCGTCACCTACTGGACCTTCGGCAAATTCACCGGCGGCCAGGAGCTGGCTGTGACCCGGGACGACCTGCACATGGACGACGCGTTCAGCAGCGATACCGTGTACCGCTTCGACAAGAACGTGTACGACCTGGGCAACATCTATCTGAACATCAACCGCCAGGGCTATAAGAACCTGGAGGTGGGCCAGAGCTGCGAGCTGGACGTGCTGCGCAGCTGGCAGGCCATCGAGAGCTTCATGAACAGCCAGATCGCCCTGCCCGACGCGCACTATCAGGTGCTGAGCCTGGACGGCGGCGACAGCGACGTGGTGACCATCACCCCCGACGCCAACAACTCCTGCCTGGCCACCATGACCGCCAACCACCCGGGCACCGCCATCGTCCAGGTGACCTATGACGCCATGACCTTCGTTCAGGGTATGGGCGGCAAGGACTTCAGCGCCATCTGGCCGGAGTTCACCGGCGTGTTCGTGGTGTCCGTGGGTGCCGACGGCTCCTCTATCCAGACCAACACCTTCATCGACCGTCCCACCGTGAACATCACCAAGGACGAGCAGAAGTATCTGGATGCCGAGCACGACATCCTGTTCTATGTGGGTACCCAGGGCGCCAGCTACAGCTTCACTCCCCAGGAGGGCTGCACCGTTACCGTGGCCCGCTCCACCGTCACCGATAAGATGACCTTCAACGGCTTCACCAGCCAGGGCGTTTCCGTGGATGAAAACGGCCAGGTCACCGTTACGGGCCTGACCACCGGCCGCCACATTCTCCGCATCGAGAAGGACGGCATGGCCGCCTACCAGGTCATCACCGCCCGGGGCGTCAGCTATGACCTCATCGACGCCGACGGCAAGGTCCTGCCCCAGGATGCTGAGCTGGTCCCCGGCCAGGCCGTAAAGGTCCAGTTCCACGACCTGGTAAGCCCCCAGGAGAAGATCTCCGGTGTTTACAACTTCAATTTCTCCCTGCTGTACCTGGATGCCCAGGGCAACAAGTATCAGACCAACCCCGGCACCCCCTTCGGCCAGTATGATTTCAGCGGCAACCCCGTTCGCCAGCTGCTGAGCGTCACCATCCCCGAGACCGCCGAAGGCTATAGCTATGACCTGACCGGTACCATCCGGGTGGGCGGCTTCGGCGGCATTCCCACTCACCGCGGCGTGTCCTACCGCACCGGCATGGACCGCCAGTACGGTTCCACCACCGCCGCAGTCCTGACCCGTCTGCCTGAGCTGGTGCTGCCTCTGACCGGCTGGTACGTCCACGATGTGGAGCAGAAGATCGCCGCCATCGGCACCGTGACCCTGGACTCCGAGGAGACCATCCAGGCCGCCCGCGCCGCCTATGACGCCCTGAGCGACCAGCGCAAGGCCCAGGTCAGCAACTACGATGTGCTGCTGGCTGCCGAGAAGAAGCTGGCCCAGCTCCAGGATGAGGCGGTTGCCCATGTGGAGGAGCTGATCGACGCCATCGGCCAGCCCGTGATCCCCGCGTCCCGTGCCGCCGTGGAGGCTGCCCGGGCCGCCTACGACGCCCTGGGCCAGAAGCTCCAGGCGCGCGTGGGCAACTACGATGTGCTGCTGGCCGCCGAGGCCCGCCTGGCGGAGCTGAACGCTCAGGATATCTATAAGACTACCGGCGACTTCATCGTTTCCAAGGGCGCCCCCGTCACCGGCTCCATCGGCGGCGAGTGGGCGGTTCTGGGCCTGGCCCGTTCCGGCCGGGACGTCCCCGGTGCGGACGCGTATTACGCCTCCGTGGTGGAGTATGTGCAAAAGGCCATGGACGAGAACGGCCGTCTGAACCGCTCCCGCTCCACCGAGAATTCCCGTCTGATCCTGGCCCTGACCGCCATCGGCAAGGACGTGACCCATGTGGCCGGCCGCAGCCTGCTGGACGGTCTGGATTCCATGGCGTTCATCACCAAGCAGAGCGTCAACGGTCCCGTTTGGGCGCTGCTGGCGCTGGACAGCCACGGCTATCCCACCTCCGGCGACGTGACCCGGGAGAAGCTGGTCCGCGCCATTCTGGATACCCAGCGCGAGGATGGCAGCTGGCCTGTCATCGCCTCCTCCCAGGTCCCCGATGTGGACATGACCGCCATGGCCGTGCAGGCCCTGGCCCCCTACTATGAAAATGCTCAGGTGAAGGCGGCTGTGGACGCGGCCCTGACCTTCCTGGCCGGCGTGCAGAACGACGACGCTACCTTCAGCGAGATCCCCGGCACCGATGCCTCCGCCGAGTCCACGGCCCAGGTCATCGTGGCCCTGACGGCCCTGGGCATTGATCCCACCGCCGACAGCCGGTTCGTAAAGAGCGGCGTCAGCGTCGTGGACGCGCTGTGCGGCTTCTATGTCACCGGCGGCGGCTTCCGCCACCTGATGGCCGACAAGACCGTGGACGGCATGGCCACCGAGCAGGGCTACTATGCCCTGGCGGCCTACTATCGCCTGCTGGCCCAGAAGACCAGCCTGTACGACATGAGCGATGTCACCGTCACCGTGACCCCCGACCAGCCCGTGACGCCCGCCAAGCCCGAAAAGCCTGATACCCCCCGCACCGGAGACGAGAGCCTGCTGGTGCTGTGGATGGGTGCTGCCGCCCTGTCCGGCGCCGCTGTGCTGCTGATGCAGAGAAAGAAAAAGCGGGCATAAACCCCGCATCAGACCCGCGTAACCCCAAGGAAATACACCGGCGCAGGGACGTTGTCACAACGTCCCTGCGCGCGGTGCTCTGATAGGAGGTGTTTTTCGATGATGAATCGATTCCCCAAAGTCCTGTTGACCCTGCTGCTGACGCTGCTGCTGGCCCTGTCCCTTTCCGGCTGCGATCTGATGGTCGGCACTGGTCCGGAAGCACCCATTCCTCCCGGCGTGGAGCAGACCGGCGATCAGAATACCCCCGATACGCCGGAGGAACCCGGGAATACGAATACGCCGGAGACGCCCGACGCCCCCCAGGAGCCCGGGACGGACGACTCCTCCACCGGCGGCAAGGACCGCTACCAGACGGACCCGGTGCCGGACGGCAAGCCCAAGCCCGTGGAGCCGGAAACGTCTCAGCCGGATACGTCCCACCAGGACACCTGCACCATCTCCATCTCCTGCGCCACCATCCTCAACAATATGGACAAGTGCGACGAGTCCAAGCGGGGGCTGGTGCCCGCCGACGGGGTGATCCTGCCTGCCGTTACGGTGACGTTTTCCCAGGGGGAGAGTGTGTTTGACGTTTTGCAGCGGGTGTGCAAGGAAAGGAAGATCCCCATGGAGTTCAGCTGGACGCCGATGTACAACTCCGCCTATATCGAGGGGATCTACAACCTGTACGAGTTCGACGTCGGCGACGGCTCCGGCTGGATGTACAAGGTCAACGACTGGTTCCCCAACTATGGCTGCTCCCGGTATCAGGTGCAGCAGGGGGACGTGATCTGCTGGGTGTATACCTGCGACCTGGGGTATGATGTAGGAGGCGGCTACGCCGTCGGGTAAGGCCCCGAAAACCGCAAAAAACCCGCAAGGCGGGGCCTGTGCGCCCCGCCCTGCGCAGAACCGTATGACGAAAGGAGGCCGGAGCCGTGGGCGACGCCTTTTCCCGCTATCACCCCCTGGTGAACTTCCTGTTTTTCGCCCTGGTGCTGGCCTATTCCATGGTGCTGATGCACCCGGTTTGCCTGGCGGTGTCCCTGCTGGGGGCGCTGCTGTATGCCGGGCAGCTGGAGGGCCGCCGGGCCCTGGCAAGGCACCTGCGGGTGGCCCTGCCGGTGCTGTTGCTGGCGGCCCTGGTGAATCCCGCCTTCAACCACGCGGGTGTCACCATTCTCATCTATCTGCCCTCCGGCAACCCCCTGACGCTGGAGAGTATTCTGTATGGTCTGGCGGCGGGGACCATGCTGTGCGCCGTGGTGCTGTGGTTCGTGTGCTTCAACCGGGTCATCACGTCGGACAAATTTGTGTATCTGTTTGGCCGGGTGATCCCAGCCCTGTCCCTGGTGCTGAGCATGACCCTGCGGTTTGTGCCCCTGTTCCGCCGCCAGCTGGAAACCGTGCGCCAGGCGCAGTTCTGCATCGGGCGGGACGCCTCCACCGGCAGCGCATGGCAGCGGGCCAGAAAGGCCGTCACCATCTTTTCCATCATGGTGACCTGGGCTCTGGAGAACGCCATCGAAACCGCCGACAGCATGAAAAGCCGGGGCTACGGCCTCCGGGGCCGGACGGCCTTTTCCATTTACCGCATGGAGGACCGGGACAAATACGCCCTGGGCTGGCTGGGCTTCTGCGGCATGTATCTGCTGTGCGGAAGCCTTGCCGGGGGCCTGAAATGGTGGTATTTCCCCATGCTCCAGGGAGCCATGGCCCAGCCGTTTTCCATCAGCTTTTACCTGGCGTATCTGGCCCTGTGCCTGACGCCGGTGATCATAGACCGAAAGGAGGCGCGGGTATGGCGCTGTTCACCGTCGAAAATCTGACCTTTTCCTATCCGGGGCAGACCGCCCGGGCCATTGACAGCCTGTCGCTGACGGTGCCGGAGGGTGCGTTCCTGGTGCTGTGCGGTCCCTCGGGCTGCGGCAAGTCCACGCTGCTGCGGCAGCTGAAGCCCGCCCTGGCCCCTCACGGGACCCGGCAGGGCCGCATTCTGTTCCGGGATACGCCGCTGGACCGGGTGGACCAGCGGACGCTGGCGGCCCGCATCGGCTTTGTCCAGCAGTCGCCGGAAAACCAGATCGTCACCGACAAGGTCTGGCACGAGCTGGCCTTCGGGCTGGAGAGCCTGGGGGTGGACACCCCCACCATCCGCCGCCGGGTGGCGGAGATGGCGGCATTCTTCGGCATCGAGGACTGGTTTTACCGGGACGTTTCCCAGCTGTCCGGAGGCCAGAAGCAGCTGCTGAACCTGGCCTCCGTCATGGCCATGCAGCCGGACGTGCTGATTCTGGATGAGCCCACCAGCCAGCTGGACCCCATCGCCGCCTCGGATTTCCTGGCGGTGCTGGGAAAGATCAACCGGGAGCTGGGCACCGCCGTGGTGCTGACGGAGCACCGGCTGGAGGAGGCCTTTCCCCTGGCCACCGCCGTGGCGGTAATGGACCGGGGGCAGCTGCTGTGCACCGGCACGCCCTACGACGTGGGCCGCCGGCTAAAGGCCCTGGGCCACCGGATGTTTCTGGCCATGCCCGCCGCCATGCGCGTCTGGGCCTCGGTGGAAACGGAGGCCCCCTGTCCCGTCACCGTGCGGGAGGGCCGGGATTTTCTGCGGAGCTATGCGGCGGAGCATCCGCTGGTTCCGCTGCCCCGGGAGCAGACGTACCCCCGGCGCCAGCCGGTGCTGACGGTGCAGGGCGCGTGGTTCCGGTATGAGCCGGACAGCCCCGACGTCATCAAGGGGCTGGACCTGACCCTGGGCCGTGGGGAGTTTCTGGCCCTGTTGGGCGGCAACGGCGCGGGCAAGAGCACCACGCTGAAGCTGCTGTCCGGCATGAAAAAGCCCCAGCGGGGCGACATTTCCGTAAAGGGGACCCTGGGCATGCTGCCCCAGAATCCCCAGACCTTATTTGTGAAAAAAACGGTCCGGGAGGACCTGTTCGAGATATTTTCCGGCACAAAAACGCCCCGCCCCCAGCAGGAGGAGCGGGTGGCCCGGATGGTGGCTCTGTGCCGCCTGGAGGACCTGCTGGACCGGCACCCCTACGACCTGTCCGGCGGCGAGCAGCAGCGGGCGGCCCTGGCCAAGGTGCTGCTGCTGGAGCCGGAGATCCTGCTGCTGGACGAGCCCACCAAGGGCCTGGATGCGGAGTTCAAGCAGGCCTTCGCCCTGATTCTGCGGACGCTGCTGGCCCGCGGGGTGTCGCTGCTGATGGTCAGCCACGACGTGGAGTTCTGCGCCCGCTATGCCCACCGCTGCGCCCTGTTCTTTGACGGCAGCGTGGTGACGGAGGCGTCTCCCCGCGCCTTTTTCTCCGGCAACAGCTTCTATACCACCGCCGCCAACCGCATGGCCCGGAGCCTGGAGCCCCAGGCGGTGACGGCGGAGGACGTCATGGCCGTCTGCGGCGGCACGGTTCCTGCGGAGCCGGCCCTGCCGGAGGACATTCCCCCTCTGCCGGAGCCCCGGGAGGAAACGCCGGACTGGAAGCCCAAAAAGCTGCCCCTGTGGCGCAAGGCCCTGGCCGCCTTGTCCGGGGCGGGGGCCCTGGCCATATTCCTGTATGCCACCGGAGTCACGGACCTGTCCGCCGCCGTGGGCAAGGGCGGCCTGACGGCTCTGGGCTGGCAGCAGCTGCGGCTGTATCTGGTATTCTGCGGGCTGCTGCTGGTGCTGGCCCTGTCCATCGGCCGCCGGACCAAGCCCCTTGACCTGGTGCAGGTTCCGGCGGAAAAGCGCAGGCTGTCCCGCCGGACGGCAGCGGCGGCGGTGTCTATCCTGCTGCTGATCCCCGTGACCCTGTTTGTGGGGGTCTATTACCTGGACAACAGGCAGTATGGCCTCATGTCGGTGCTGGTGCTGCTGGAGTGCATGGCCCCGTTCTTCCTGGTGTTCGAGGGGCGCAGGCCCCAGGCCCGGGAGCTGGTGGTCATTGCGGTGCTGTGCGCCATCTCCGTGGCGGGCCGGGCGGCATTTTTCATGCTGCCTCAGTTCAAGCCCGTCATGGCCATGACCATCATCTCCGGCGTAGCGCTGGGGGGCGAGAGCGGCTTTCTGGTGGGCGCGCTGTCCATGCTGGTGTCCAACATGCTGTTCTCCCAGGGTGTTTGGACGCCGTGGCAGATGTTTAGTATGGGAATTATCGGATTTTTGGCCGGAGTCCTGTTCCGAAAGGGACTTTTGCGCCGAACTCTGGGGAGCATGTGTACCTTTGGCGCCTTCTGCGCCATCGTGATCTACGGCGGCATCATGAATCCGGCGTCGGTACTGATGTGGGCCGGGGCGGAAAGCCTCACCTGGAAAACGCTGCTGACGTACTACGTCACCGGCTTCCCGGTGGACTGCGTCCACGCGGCGGCCACGGTATTCTTCCTGTGGGTGGCCGCGGAGCCCATGCTGGAAAAGCTGGACCGCATCAAGGAAAAATACGGATTACTCACATAAAAAATACCGGAACCGGCAAAATTTCTGCCGGTTCCGGTATTTTTTATGCACATTCTTCCAATAGCCTGTCATTTTTTGCGCGTTTCATGCCGGTTTTCTTCCAGTTTTTCCCAGCACAGGGCGGCGGCATAGCCCTCCGGAGCCGGGAGAACGGAGAAGGCGTAGCCGGGGACGGTGCAGGTGACGGAATCCCCGTCGATCCGGAAATGAACATGCCGGACCTGACCCAGTACACCTCCCTGACACTTGATCAGGGCCTCCTTCAGGGTCCAAAGGCGGAAGAAATCCTCGTCACACCGCACAGATTCGCGTTCAGCATGCGATAAAACGCGTAAAAGTCGGGGCGATACCGGGCGGATCTTCTCCACGTCGATGCCCACCGGGACCTCCGCCACGGCGCAGGCCACCAGACCGTGGCTGTGGCTGATATTGAAATAGCAGCCATTTGTCATCGGTTTGCCGTTTTTTCCTATAAAAACTGTCCCGATATCCGGCGGGACGTCCCGCTTTTCCCGGGCTTTGTCCCGATACAAGCGCAGCATTTCCCGGGACAGGGCACGGCTTGTCTCATGCTCGTCGCCGCGGGACCAGACAAAGCGCCACTCCATATCAGAAAAACGTGATCTGGCTGGTGTCCGCCATGCCGGCAAAGGCCCCCAGGGCCTTCAGCTGCTCGATGTGGGTTTTGGACAGCTTGCTGCAGCAGGCGGCGAACTCCTCCACGGAGATGAAGGTCTTTCCCTTCCGCTTTTCCACGGTGTCCAGGGCGGCGGTCTCGCCCAGGCCCCGGACGGAGACGAAGGGGGGCAGCAGGCCGTTCTCCGTGATCCGGAAGGCGGTGGCCTGGGAGTCGTAGATGCTGATGGTGTCAAAGTGGAAGCCACGGAGATAGAACTCGTAGCACACCTCCAGGGTGACCATCAGGCTCTGCTCCACGGCGGTGGCGTCCTTGTTGTTCTCGATCTCACGGATCTTCCGCTTCACGGCGTCAATGCCGGCGCAGCAGTATTCCGCGTCGAAGGCCTTGGCCCGGACGGTGAAGAAGGTGGCGTAGAACGCCAGGGGCTCGTGGACCTTGAACCAGGCGATGCGGAAGGCCATCATCACATAGGCCACGGCGTGGGCCTTGGGGAACAGATAGCCGATCTTGGCCAGGGAGTCAATGTACCAGTCGGGCACCTCATGGGCCCGCATGGCATCCTCCCACCCCTCCTGGAAGCCGCCCTTTTTCACCTTGCCCTTCCGGACGGCCTCCATGATCTTGAAGCTCATTTTGGGGTCCAGACCCATATGGATGAGATAGAGCATGATGTCGTCCCGGCAGCCCACGGTCTCCAGAACGGAGGCAGTGCCGCTGACGATCAGGTCCCGGGCATTGCCCAGCCACACGTCGGTGCCGTGGGAGAAGCCGGACAGGCGCACCAGGGTATTGAAGTCCTTGGGCTGGGTATCCACCAGCATGCCCCGGGTGAACCGGGTGTTGAACTCCGGAATGGCCACGGCCCCGGTGGGGCCCAGCAGCTCGTCGTTTTCAAAGCCCAGCACCCGGGAGGAGGTGAAGATGCTCATGGTGTCCGGGTCGTCCAGGGGGATGGTCCGGGCGTTGACCCCGGTGAGGTCCTCCAGCATGCGGATCATGGTGGGGTCATCGTGGCCCAGCATGTCCAGCTTCAGAAGGTTTTCCTCCATGGAGTGGTATTCAAAATGGGTGGTGATCTGGTCGGCCTGGGGGTCGTCCGCCGGGTGCTGCACCGGGCAGAAGTCCCAAATCTCGTTTTCCTGTGGGATGACCACCAGACCGCCGGGGTGCTGGCCGGTGGTACGCCGGACGCCTACGCATCCCGCCGCGAGGCGGGCTTCCTCCGCCCGGGAGGCAGTCTTGCCACGTTCGGACAGGTATTTCTTTACGTAGCCGAAGGCAGTTTTTTCCGCCACGGTGCCGATGGTCCCTGCACGGAAAACGTGGGATTTTCCGAACATTTCGATACAGTAAGCGTGGGCTTTTGACTGGTATTCGCCGGAAAAGTTCAGGTCGATATCGGGAACCTTGTCGCCGCCGAAGCCAAGGAAGGTTTCAAAAGGAATATTGAAGCCGTCTTTCTCGAATTTCGTGCCGCACTTGGGACAGACGGCGTCCGGCAAATCCGCGCCGCAGCCGTAGCCCTTGGGAACATCGAAGGTGGTGTACTTGCACTCCGGGTTGGGGCAGCGGTAGTGGGGCGGGAAGGAGTTGACCTCGGTGATGCCGGACATGTAGGCCACGATGGACGAGCCGACGGAGCCACGGGAGCCGACCAGATAGCCATGCTCCAGCGAATTCTGCACCAGCTTCTGGGCAGACATGTAGATCACGTCGTAGTGGCAGTTGATGATGTCGTGCAGCTCCGTCTCCACGCGCTTTACCATCAGTTCCGGGGGATTGTCCCCGTAAAGACGGTGGAATTTGGTGTAGACCAGATTTTTCAGGTCTTCCACGGAGTTTTCAATTTTGGGAGCGAACAGATTGTGGGGGACGGGACGCAGAGATTCGCACATGTCGGCGATGCGGTTGGGGTTGGTGATGACTACCTCATAGGCTTTTTCCTCGCCTAAATAGGAGAATTCCCGCAGCATATCATCCGTAGTGCGGAAATACAGGGGCATATCCTTGTCCGCGTCGTCGAAGCCCTTGGTCGCCAGCAGAATGTGACGGAAAATCTCGTCCTCTGGGTTCAGGAAGTGAACGTCTCCGGTGGCGACCACCGGCTTGCCCAGTTCCTCGCCCAGCCGGACGATCTTCCGGTTGTACTCCCGGAGGTCTTCGTCGGTTTTGGCCTCGTATTTTTCGTTTGCCAGCATGAAACGGTTGTTCGCCAGAGGCTGGATCTCCAGAAAGTCGTAAAAGGACGCAATGCGCTTCAGCTCGTCGTCGCTTTTCCGGTCGAGAATGGCCTGAAACAGCTCGCCCGCTTCGCAGGCAGAACCGATGATCAGCCCCTCCCGCAGATTAAGAATGTCGGACTTGGGCATCCGGGGCACCCGGCGGAAGTATTGCAGATTGGAATCGGAAATCAGGTGGTACAGGTTGCGCAGACCGATCTGGTTCTTGGCAAAAATAATGATGTGCCTTGCCTGCCGATCAGTGATGCGGCCACCGGAACGCAGATGGGTCATGGCAGGGTTGATGGCCTGCAAGTTGTGGATGTCATGCTCCTCTTCCAGCTTGACCATGAGCTTCGCCATGATGAGGCCGCAGGTCATGGCGTCGTCCGCCGCCCGGTGATGGTTGAAGTCGGGCAAGCTCAGGGCATTGGAGACGATGTTCAGCTTGAATTTGTTCAGCTGGGGCAGCAGATTCTGAGACAGAATCAGGGTATCCGTCGCGGTGTAATGATAATCGTAGCCAAGGCGCTGGCACTCGGCGCGGATAAAGCCGGTGTCGAAGTCGGAATTGTGAGCGACCAGAACCCGGTCGCCGATGAAGTCCAGAAATTTGGGCAGCACCTCTTCAATTTTCGGTGCGCCGACAAGCATTTCGTCGGTGATGCCGGTCAGCTCCACGATTTTCCGTTCCAGCGGACGCTCCGGGTCAACGAAGGTCTGGAAACGGTCCACTTCCTCACCGTTTTTCAGCACAACAGCGCCGATCTCGATGATGCGGTCGCTGCGGGAGGACAGGCCGGTAGTTTCCAGATCGAAGGCGACGAATTCCTGATCGAAGGTGATATCCTGCTCGCCGTGGACTACAATGCGGTCGTCTACGTCGTTTACATAATACCCCTCACAGCCGTAGAGAATCTTGATATTCTGGTCGGTTCCGGCCACCTTGGCCTTGGAGGCGGCCTTCATGGCGTCGGGGAAGGACTGGGCGACGCCGTGGTCGGTGATGGCGATGGCCTTGTGACCCCATGCGGCCGCCTGCTTCACGGCGGCGGCGGTATCCGTCAGAGCGTCCATGTTGGACATGGTGGTGTGCAGATGCAGCTCCACCCGCTTTTCTCCCGAGGCGGTGTCCTGCCGCTTGGGCATGGAGCCGGGCTGCATGGCGTAGGGCTTGAGAACCATTTCGCCCTCGTATCGATCTTCACCAAGCTTGCCCTGCACCCGCAGGACGGAACCGACCTGAACGTTTTCCAGAATGGGTTTGGCCTCTCCGGCCTCCATAAAGCGGCTGACGCGGACGGAGTTGGTGTTGTCCGTCATGTCGAATTTCACAACATAGGCGTTGCGTTTTTTCAGCTCCTTGTGGTCCACGGCGAAGACCTTGCCCTCCACGATGACGGTTCCCATGTCCAGACTCAGCTCCTTCATGGGAACGGGCGTGCCCTTGAAGGGCTTGCCATAGAAAGTTTCGCTGGGGGCGGCGGACTTGTCCTCCTTCTTCGGCTGAGCGGCGGAGACGGCGGGAAGCTTTTGAATCTCCGATTCCCGCATGGACTCTGTGGCGGCAAACAGCGCTTTTCCCTCCAGCGTGTTGCCAGCCTCCACGGTGATATGCACCGGGGCGGCGAACCGCTCCCGCAGTACCTTTTCCACAGACGGGATGTGCTCCAGAAGGGTTTCTTTTCCGTTGGCGGCGAGCTTTACCGTGAGATTCTGTTCGTTCCATTCCCACTTTGCCCCGGCGAGGGAACCCCGCGCCATGGAGTTGCGGCTGACAAACAGCCACATCAGTTCTTCCGGTTCGATTTTTTGCAGCTCCGATTCCGGGTGGGTCGCGGTCAGCTCCAGCTTTTGCAGGCCGTACAGGCCACAAATGTCCTTGCGAACCTGTTCCAGCAGCCGCTGGGGGATGTAACGCTCGGAATGCAGCGCCACGTGAACGCTTCGGGTCTCGGGGTCAATATCCGCAGCGGCGATAGCCGCCTGAGAAAGGGCTGCATACAGCTCCTCAGGCGGCTCATAGTCCGGAAACATATTCAGAAAGAAAATTTGTTCTTCCATATTGTGTCTCTACAGTGCTTCAATTCGTTTCAGCAGGGCAGGGAGCAGCTCGTCATAGGGGAGCTTTTCCACCTGCACGCCCTTTTCAAAAATCATGCCCCAGCCGTCGCCGCCGGCAATGCCGATGTCCGCTTCGCGGGCTTCGCCGGGGCCGTTGACCACGCAGCCCATGACCGCCACGGTGATGGGCTTTTCACAGTTTTTCAGTGCTTCGTCCACCCGGTTCACCAGACCGATCAGGTCGATGCGGGTCCGTCCGCAGGTGGGGCAGGAGACGATGTTCACGCCGTCCTTCCGAAGTCCCGCGGCCTTGAGGATATCCCGGGCGGCGTAAACCTCCTGCACCGGGTCGTCGGTCAGGCTGACCCGGATGGTATCGCCGATGCCGTCCAGAAGCAGCGCGCCGATGCCCATGGCGGACTTGATCAGACCCTGCCGGACGGGGCCGGTCTCGGTCACGCCGATGTGGAGGGGATAGTTACATTTGGCGCGGAACAGCCGCGCGGCGGCTACCATGGTGGGGACGGTGGAGGACTTCATGGAGACGCAGGTGTCGTAAAAGCCCTGTTTTTCCAGCAGCTCCAGATGTTCAAAGGCGCTTTCCACCAGCGCTTCGGCGGTGGGGTGGCCGTATTTTTCCAGAAGACGCTTGTCAAGACTGCCGCCGTTGACGCCGATGCGGATGGGGATGTGCTTGTCCTTGCACACCTCCACCACGGCCTTGACCCGATCTTCGCCGCCGATGTTGCCGGGGTTGATGCGGATTTTGGACGCGCCGCCCTCTGCCGCGGCGATGGCAAGTCTGTAATCAAAATGGATATCTGCTACGAGGGGCAGGGGAGAGTCCTTGCAGATGTCCGCAAAGCTCCGGGCGGCTTCCATGTTGGGAACCGCCAGTCGGGCGATCTGGCACCCGGCGGAGGCAAGCTGACGGATCTGCCTCAGGCTGCCCTCCACATCCGTGGTTTTGGTATTGAGCATGGACTGGATGACCACCGGGGCGCCGCCGCCGATGGGAACACCGCCCACCAGAATCTGTTTTGTCATCGTCTTCACCTCTTGAACAGGAAAATGACGTCCTTGAACATAATAATCGCCATCAGGGCAAGCAACAGGATCATGCCCGCGCCGTGGAGATAGCCTTCATATTTGGGGTTGATCTTCTTTTTCGTGATGGCCTCCACCACAACCGTGATCAGCAGACACACGATGCGCCCGCCGTCCAGCGCGGGGATGGGCAGCAGATTCATCACCGCCAGATTGATGGCGATGAAGCCGCCGAAATACAGCATATTCAGCAGCGCAGTGACCTTGCTGTCGGAGGCTGCCGCCACTTTGGACATTTCACTGACAATGCCCACGGGGCCGGACATATCCTTAATGCCCACCTTGCCGCCAAGCAGCATTTGCAGGCTCAGGCGAACCAAACGCACCGTATCCAGCGACTGGTTCCACGCCATTCCCAGCTTCTCCCAGAAGTTCGGGGTGCTGAGGGTGAAATTCATGCCGTAGCGCAGGCCGGTCGAGCCGTTTTCCAGAGTCACTTCGTGCTTTTCCAGCAGGAAATCTTTCAGAACGACCTTTTCGCCGTTCCGGCGCACCGTGATGTCGTGAACGTCACCGGGGTTCAGTGACAGGATCTTGGAGAAATCGGAATAGGAGTAGAGCTTTTCACCGTCCACCTCCACAATGCGGTCACCGGCTTGCAGGCCGTTTTCGCCGTTCACCGTGGCGTAGTCTTCAAAGCTGGCAATCACGGGAACGGCGGTCTGCTTTCCGGGGAGGCAGACACTGACCATCAGTACCACAATGACCATCAGTACCACGCCGATGAGAAAGTTCATCGCCGCACCGGCGGCCAGAATAATCAGCCGCTTCCACCATGCCGCCTTGTCGAAGGAACGGGGATTGTCGCTTCCGCCGTCCTCGCCCTCCATGGCGCAGTAGCCGCCGATGGGGATGCAGCGGATGGCGTACAGAGTCTCGCCCACCTGTTTTTTCCAGATGGCGGGACCCATAAACATGGAAAATTCGTTGACCTGAACGCCGGAGAGCTTGGCGGCGGTAAAATGCCCCAGCTCATGGACGAAAATCAGGACGCTGAACAGTAAAATCGCAAAAATAACGCTCATAGAAAAAATGCCTCGCAATTATCAAGAGTTCGCCCGAACCGCCTCACGAGCCAGACGGTCGGCTTCCAGAATCTGCTCCAAAGTGGGGTCGGCGATGAACGGCACCTGCGGCACGGCGGCATTTACCAGCCGGTAGATGTCGTAAAAGCCGATTTTGTCATTCAGGAACATGGCGACCGCTTCCTCATTTGCGCCGTTCATGGCAGGGCAGGCCGTGCCGCCCGCTTTTGCGCAGTCCCGCGCCAGCGCCAGACAGGGGAAATTCTCCGTATCCGGCGGGGAAAACGTCAGCGGGCCGCAGGACAGTAAGTCCAGCCGCTCCACCGGGGAGGGGATACGCTCCGGGTAGGTCAGTGCCAGCTGAATGGGCAGACGCATATCCGGTGTGCCCATCTGCGCCATCACCGCGCCGTCGGTGAATTCCACCATGCTGTGGACGATGCTCTGCCGGTGGATGACCACGTCCACCTGTTCCAGGGGCAGACGGTACAGCCGCATGGCTTCGATGACTTCCAGCCCCTTGTTCATCAGGGTGGCGCAGTCAACGGTGATCTTCGCACCCATTTTCCAGTTGGGGTGCTTCAGGGCGTCGGCTCTGGTCACCGTTTCCAGCTGAGGGCGGGTCATGCCGAAAAATGGGCCGCCGGAGCAGGTGAGGATCAGCCGCCGGATCTCTTTCCTGCTGCCGCAGCCCATAAGGCACTGAAAGATTGCGGAATGCTCGGAATCCACGGGGACGATCTCCGCGCCGTACTTCTCCGCCTCGGCCATCACCAGTTCCCCGGCGCAGACAAGAGTTTCCTTGTTGGCAAGGCCAATGCGCTTTTTCGCCCGGATGGCGGCGAGAGTGGGCTTCAAACCTACCATGCCAACCACGGCGGTGATGACGCAGTCGGCCTCCGCCATGGATGCCGCTTCCATCAGACCCGCCTCACCGAAGTTTACCCGGATAGGCAGACCTTTTATTCGTTCCGCCAGCGCCTGAGCGGCTTCCTGCGTTGCCATGACGGCGAGCTTCGGTGAAAACTCCCGGCACTGCTGCGCCATCCGCTCCACGTTGGTTCCGGCGGTGAGCGCCGCTACCCGGATGCCGGGCAGATGGCGGATAATGTCCAGACTCTGCCGGCCGATGGAGCCGGTGGAGCCGAGAATACTGACACACTGCACCATAGGCCGCTCCTTACACCGCCATGGGAAGCAGCACCAACAATACTTCCATGGCCGGGGCGACCAGGGTCAGGGAATCGAACCGATCCAGTACGCCGCCGTGGCCGGGGATCAGATTGCCGTAATCCTTGATGCCGGTCTGCCGCTTGATGATGGAGAAGCACAGATCGCCGAAAATGCCCAGCAGGGAACCGGCGAAGCCGTACAGCAGCGCAAGACCATAGTTGACCCGGAGATTGCCGGGCAGCAGGTCGATGATCAGGGCGTAAACAAGCATACTGACCACGGCGAAGGCAATGCCGCCCAGCGCGCCCTCGATGGTCTTGTTGGGGCTGACCACAGGCGCCAGCTTGTGCCGCCCGAATTTCAGGCCGATAAAGTAAGCGCCTGCGTCGGACATGAACGCCACCACGAAGGGAATCAGGATGACATACCGTCCGAGATCCATATTCAGAATGCGGATGAGGGAGCTGAGCATGTAGGGGATGAGAAGACCCGCCACAAAGCACATGGACAGATCCTCAAAGTGAACCTTTATGTGGTCAAGCATCATCTCCGAGAACATCAGGATAAAGAACACAATCATGAGGATGACAAAGTAGGAATGAATCGCGCCGAAATAGCTCCACATGCACACGGCGGCCGCCATGATGCAGGAGTAGATCACCAGCCGCGGCCGCTTTACAAGCCCTGTGCGGTACAGAAGCTCGTAGGCCGCGATGGCCATGAGCGCACTCATGACCAGTGACGCGGCAATCACCGGTGCGGCCAGTGTCAGAAGAAAGAGGATCGGCACCAGAATCGCTGCGGAAATAATGCGTTTTTTCATTTCTCTATGTCCCTCCGAACCGGCGGCTGCGCCGGTGAAATTCTTCAATGGCGCTGTCCAGATGTTCCGGTGTGAAATCAGGCCAAAGTACGTTCATAATTACATATTCCGAGTACGCGGACTGCCACAGCAGGAAGTTGCTGACCCGCATCTCTCCGGATGGCCGGATGATCAGCTCCGGGTCGGGTACGCCCGCCGAATACAGGTACCGGGAGAAAACGTCCTCGGTCAATTTTTCCGGGTCGGCCTTTCCGGCGGCGACATCCGCCGTGTAAGCCTTCACCGCGTGGATGATCTCATCCCGCCCGCCATAGTTCAGGCAGAAATTCACCTGCACGTCGTAGTCCTCCGAGCGGCTTTCCGCGTCGTGGCAGAGCGTTTGCAGCTCCGGGCTGAGACGGGTCAGGTCGCCGAAAAAGCGGAATTTTACCCGGTTCTTTTCCATGTCCCGCAGCGCCTCTTCCAGATCCCGGCGCAGCAGCTTCATGATTCCCGCCACTTCTTCCGCCGAGCGCTTCCAGTTCTCCGTGGAGAAGGCGTACACTGTGAGATACTTCACGCCGATGTTTTTGCAGTAGGTGGCAATGCGGCGGAAGGTCTCCGCCCCCGCCTTGTGGCCGGCAGTGCGGGGCAGTCCCCGCTTGGTGGCCCAGCGGCCGTTGCCGTCCATAATAATCGCAATATGGCGAGG
>OLVO01001384.1_pt1 | contig 24793 bp, 21 predicted proteins | sample 1672571 | NCBI WGS metagenome assembly OLVO01 (sample SAMEA3136700, study PRJEB25190) | human gut metagenome | biome: human gut; feature: human-associated habitat; material: faeces | place: Austria | collected 2013
TTTTTATAGTATAGGCTGTTCAACTTTTTCTGTCTACACTTATATACTAACACCACAGCAATGGCCGTATGATCCTGACCATTCTGGCATCTGTGGCTGAAGAGGAATCTCATTCCAAGTCGATTATTATGAACTGGTCTATTGACCGGCGGTTCAGTCGAGGTCTGTTTTTGACGCCGGCATTGTTGGGATATAATCAGGACGAGGATGGAAATCTTGTGGTAAATGAAAGTGAGGCACAGACGGTTAGGGTCATTTATTACCTGTATCTGAATGGCTTTTCTTTTACCGAGATTGCAGAGCTTCTGACCGAGTATGGACGTAAAACCAAGCTGGGAAATACCGAATGGAATCCGGGTACGATAGCCGGCGTCATTGCAAATGAACGCCACTGTGGGGATGTGCTGGCAAGAAAGACTTTCACGCCGAACTTTCTTACACATAAGTCAAAGAAAAATAACAATGACCGGACGCAGTATCGACAGAGGGACCACCATGAGGCGATTGTGTCCAGAGAGGTTTATAATGCAGCCAATCATCTGAGGGCATCCCGCAACTATACAAGAAAAAATAGGCCGTTGCCAGTTCTGAGTGTGGTGGATGATGGTATTCTTCGAGGATATGTGCCTTTTGATAAGGACTGGACTGGTTTCTCGGCAGAGGAATACCGGGAGGCTTCTGAAAGTGTAATGCAGGAAGAGCAAGAGAATAACGCAGAGGTCATGAACCGACTGAATCTATCGGGATATGAGGTGGTACGGGCTCAGTATTTTTCTACACTACAGAACCCGGCAATGACAATCTCCAATGGTAAGCTGCGGTTCAATACTTCCTGTCTGAAAAAGTTTGAGGATGTGGAGTATGTGGAACTGCTTCTGAACTCGGTTGACCGCTGTGTTGCGATTCGGCCATGCGAAAAGGGCAATCCGAATGCTATTCACTGGGGAAGGCTGAAAGAGGGCCGCTGGTGTGCAAGCACACTTGGCTGCCGTGGCCTGGCTAAGACACTTTTCGACATTATGGAATGGGAAGAGGGCTTGAAGTATCGTTTCCGGGGGCAGTTTGTGGAACAAGGGGACAATAAGCTGATGCTTTTTGAACTGGATGAGCCGGAGATGATCAAAATAGAGGAAATCGTTCTGCCACCGAAAGAAGAGGAAGCCGAGGGAAAAACGGTCAAACAGACGATTTACATTTTTCCACCTGAATGGGCGGGAACTTTTGGACAGCCAATCACAAGTATTGCACAGGTTGGCATTTTGCAGCAGGAGCATTATGCAGGAAACTGGGATGTACTCCGGCCGGCAGCAGAAATTAAAGAAATGAATACATTTACCGCAGATGGTCTGAATGCATTGCTCCATGAGGCGGAAGAAATAATGGAAGGATGGACCGACACGAATGAATGAGGAACACACAAGCATTGCCCCATCAACGGAGCTGGCAGAAAATGAAAGAGATGCACGAGCGGAGGAATTACAGAGTACCTTTTCGTATGATGGATATCAAGTTGTGCGAAAGGAGTTGTTTGCACATCTTCGTGATCCTGCGATCGTAATCCGTAAGGACAGTATCACATTCAACACGGCTTGTATCACAGGTCTGGAGGATGTGGTTTATGTACACGTCATGTTCAATAACGATTTGAAGCGTATTGTTGTGCGTGGGTGCGATGAAAATGACAAGGATGCTCTGCGCTGGTGCATTGCAAAGCCGGATAAGCGTAAGAGCAGGAAGATGAGCTGCAAGCCCTTTGCGGAACTGGTCTATAAAGAAATGGATTGGGATAGTGAGTGCAGATATAAGGTGCTGGGGTACAGGATTACCTTTGAGGGGGAAACTCTGTATGTTTTTGACCTGCTTGTGCCAGAGATTTTCCATGATGGGCAGAAGCGAAAGAAAGGAACAGTGGCAGAACAGCCAGCTGATCAGGAGACTAAGCCTGTGAATACTCGGAAGGGATTTTACCCGGATGATATTGCGGGTACTTTTGGCGTGCCTGTAGAAGAACACCTAAGAGAATCAGAAGTCCGACAGATGGATGGTTATGTATCAATGGGAGTTTTGACAGGAAGGACAGTCCCCGATACCGGGCTTGACTAAAAAATAATTTTATAATATCAAGGGGGAAAGTACGCCCTTTTTTGGAGGTGAGAAGATTGCAGGAAAGAGAACAAAAATGGTATTCCGGGATGCTGGGAGTGACATTCAATGCGAATGAAGGAAGAATCACTATCTTTCGCAGCATGCTGGAGGCACTTGGATGGCCAACGTATTACCGATTTTTGTACAACCGGAAGATGGGGCAGATTGCAGTCCAGGCATGTAAGGCAGAGAATGCAGGGGCGCATCGAGTGACAAGACTGAATGAAACCAACAGCTGTGAGATCAAGTGTGTGGCCTTTTCCAGAATGATCTATCAGGATGCCCATTGGAATATGAAAAGATCATACAGACTGGACGGAAAATTATTCCCGGAACAGAACCTTGTGAGTTTTCCTGTTTCGGATGCGATTCCGATAGAAAACGGAAAAATACTGGACGCGGCTGTAAGCCCCACAGTTGCCCCACGTCGGGCAGAAGCCAGCCCATCGCAAAACAATCCCAGTTCGGCAGTAAAAGCCAACAGAGGGGCTGTCTGAGGGGCGTGTGGGCAAGGCAGGCAAAGAGCAGGGGATTAAGCTGCCAGCTTGGTTAGAATCCAGCTTGCTAAGGAAACGCAGCCAGCAGGATAGGAAACGCCGGGGCAGTAAAATAAGTGATTTTTCTCACTTATCTCAATAAAAAAGTGATTATAATCACTTGTATAGAAATGGTAAATAAGTGAGTTTTTCTGTCACCCCATGATAATTACATAAAACGAAATAAGTGAACATAATCACTTATGAAGTCGGAAAAGTAAATAAAATCACTTGTAAACGAAAAAGTGAGTTTTTTGAAAATTAAATAGAAAAATGAATCTCTTGGAGCTACTGATCTGATGGTCGGTGGCTCTTTCCTTTTTGCCTAAAAATGAACGGAAAAATCGAAAATGTACCTACATAAGACGAAAAATGGACATTATACTCCACCCTGTTGCTATTTTTCCGGCGAATTAGAGGTGGTGGAAATATTATGGATTAGCAGCGGCAGGAAAGTCTATTGACTCTCCTGATGGAACAGTCCTGGCATCCGGAGAGTGTGATAGTAAGCCGGAAGAGAATAGAACTGGCAGCTGTAAAGGAGTATCTGGACGAACATTATACGGAGAAAATCATGCTGGAAGAGTTGGCAGAAAAGTTCTTTATTAACAAGTTCTATCTGTCCAAAAGCTTAAAGGAGACTTACGGAACAACGGTCAATAACTATCTGATCTCAAAGCGGATTACCAGAGCCAAGCAGTTGCTTCGATTCACCGATATGACTGTGGATGAAGTTGGTGTTGCGGTCGGTATGGGAGATGCAAACTATTTTAGTCGAATGTTCCGAAAAGTAGAGGGAATCAGTCCAAGAGAATATCGAAAGCAGTGGTGAACACAGGGGAGAACACCCTGTGTTTTCCTAAAAAGCGTATAGTTTGAAATGAAAATAAAAAAAGAGGTGCAACGATGGATACAAGATGGACGAAGCCAATAATACTCACAGTCCCGGCCTTTGAAGATTTCCAGGGTTACCTGGATGTGTCATACGACCAATCTATAAATTTCACTGTTCGACAGACCAATCAGGGCTACAGCAAAAAAGCGTTCACGCTGCGTGTTCTGCATTTTCAGGAAGGGGAACACGCCCAGGCGAAGCTGGTGTCCTGCCTGCATGGTTCAATCTTCAATGTAACTGTGGATCTGCGCCCAGGAGAAAGGAAGAGTGTATGTCAGCGTATACGAATGATAATTGTTGAATAATGCGTTTCGTAAAGAGTCGGATGCGGGAAAGCCGCACGTCCGGTTCCTTGGAGGGGTGCATCTTGTAAAAGGTGCGTCTACTCGACCCTGGTACTAAATTGTAAACGCAAAATGAACAAAATATGACTAAAAAGTCGAATGCTGTCGAACTTGTGTCTGTGTTCGGCAAAATAAAGCAGTGTGGAAATTCACACGGTAGCTGCTCAGATAATCACACACCTCTTCGTGGTGAGCAGTTGGGGACATTCCAACTAGCAGACATCTTATACAACACAGTAGGTGGAGTGATTGGCGGATTAACGTATTGTGTGATGATGAAGGCAAGAGAGCGTCTGTAAAATGAGAAAACCACAGGGACAGGTCTGGTGGCTAGTTTATTGGTCACGTCGGCATATTTATTGTCCCTGTGGTTTTAAACATTAAAACAGCCCGCGAGGGCATTACGATAACAAATAATAATTTAAACAAAATAATAAAAAATGAGATTAAAATTTAAACCTTGAAAAAAATAAAAATCTAAGATATAAAAATGGCTTGCACAATCTCACTATTTGAGATAAACTAATCATGATACATGAAAATTAACATATACTAGAACAAAGAAAAAGTAAAGTAAGAGAAGCAATAGAGACTAGAAAAGGAGTGAATATCATGACAAAGTTTATAAGTAATGTAAACCAATATTTGTCAGAAATGAAAATAAAACAAAGCTATCTTAGTATGATTACCGGTATTGATAAAAATAAAATATCACGGTTATTAACTGGTGTACAAGATGAGAGTGGTGCAGATATGGAGAAAATTGCGCATGCACTTGGAAAGAATATCGAATTTTTTTTGGCAGATTCAATAGAGATTCCGCATATCAATGAGTTTGCGCCGAATAAAATTGCGTTTTATGCAGGTGAACCGTCAAAGAAACAAGAGCAGATTGCAAATCAGCTAATGGAGCTAATGGAAAATATTGACGAAGTATTAAGTGCGAAAAGTCGATTTGAAAATATAGCGGGAGATGGAAGATGAATATAGAACGTTTGCGAAAGATCATTTCATATAGTGAAAATCATTATGAAGAGATGAATTCAATGGTGAAACGTTTTTGTTCATTTGCCGGAATTGAATTCGATAATGATCTTCTTAATATTTTACAGATTGTAAGATCATCCTTTCAGAAAAAAGGATTCTTAGTTTTTGAGATGCCGATTGCTGATGATGAAATAGGAGCATTGTGCTATAAAGGGGATGGACTAGGATATGTTGTTCTTAATACGTCATTGCCAAGAGTAAATGTTAATTTTGCTATTGCACATGAGATTTATCACGTCTTTTTTCAAAAAAACGGATTGGTTTCAAAAGTAGAGTTTGCAGATGATCATTATTATGAACATGAAGAAGAATATGCGGCTAATCTTTTTGCTGGTATGTTATTGATGCCAGAGATTAGTTTTAGAAGAATGTATGTGAAATTTAAAGAAGAATCAAATGATAATGAAGTGGATACGATGATTCGATTAATGGCTTATTATGAAGTTCCATTTATGGCAGTTTTAATAAGAAGCTTGGAATTAAACTTATTAAGAGGCAGTGCTATTTCGGAACAATTTCTAAGTATAAATAGGGGGCAGATTGAGAAACGACTTGGTGAACTATGGCTGAATGAAAGTATTATGCATCCGTCTAATAAAGATGATTATGATCATTTGGAAGCTATGGTGAAGCAGTTGGGAAGCGAGTATATTCGGGATGAATATATAAATAAACGCACATTAGGAATTGTTCTTAGTAATATGAGTGGACTGCATAAAAAGATAAAGGGGGAGTAGGAGATGGCAACAGCATATACGGAAACTCCCAGCAACCTGAGTGAAATTATGCCATTTATTGTAACCGATATTAAGGTGATTAAAAATCTTTTTTATTCTGCGGATCGGGTTATTTTTTACGATGCATGTTCTTTTCAGAGACATTCACATTTGGCAAACCGAGAAAGAAGTATTCTAATAAGATATTATAATGCCCATGCGACTACTATATTCATTACAAGATGCATCTTAATGGAGCTTGCGTCAGACAGAGGAATGTTGGCGGAGGAATTTATTGAATTTATTAAGGTGATGTCTGAAAATGAAATTAAGGTTGTTTTGTTTGACGAAGAATATATATATGATATTCTTTCGGAATGTTTTTCGGTAAATGAGAAGATAAATGCATATTTGCTATGGGCAGTTAGAATGTGTAAGTCGCCAACTAGTACAATTACAGAAACGTTAAAAGAAAATACAAAACTTATGGCAGAAGTGCTTGAGGGAAAAAATTTACAGCAGTCAGATGTATATGATCGTTTTTTTACAGCGGTGAGAGGAAATAAGGAACATGATGATAATTTGGGAGAGGAACTGATTGCAATTTGCGTACACATTTTATCACATTTGCCAGGAGTTTATGATGGTAAATTATGTGTAATGACAGATGATAAAGGAGCAGCTGCGAAAATTGATTCTGTAATGAAAAAAACAGATGTACGGAATAGAGGTGTTAAAATTGCATTGTTTAGCACACCGAAGCTGGTTCAACATATGTTTCAAGAACAAATAGAAATCTCAGAAGATGAGATGGTGACTATTTTGTCTCAGGGTGCGTCAGGAAAAATAGTTGTTATGGGAATTACTGCATATGATTTTGATGTGAATCGGTCAATTTCAATGACAAGCAGAGAATTGGCTCATAAAATTATGGAACCAAACGGGATTCTTATTGTATTTTGAAGCCACAGAAAATAAAAAGCCGTCGTGTATACCAACCAAACAAAAAAGTCTTGCTGAAATCCCAAAAACAATGTATACTGTTTTCGTTGAGGAGGTATGTTTTATGGAGACAATCAAGAATGTATTAGTTGGACAGTCAGGTGGACCGACGGCAGTAATTAATGCAAGCCTTGCAGGTGTTTATGAGACAGCAAGGGCGATGGGCGCAGAGCATGTATATGGTATGCGCTATGGAATACAGGGACTGCTCCAGGAGCAGATCGTTGATTTAAATGAGTGTCTTAGCGATAAGATGGATATTGAGCTGTTAAAGCGTACACCGGCAAGCTATTTGGGCAGCTGTCGTTTTCGTTTGCCAAATCCGGATGTGGATGAGGAACCATATAAACAGCTGTTTCACTTATTTGAAAAATACGAGATTGGCGCTGTATTTTATATCGGCGGCAATGACTCGATGGATACTATTGCGAGACTGGCAGCGTATGGTGCTAAGGTAAAAAGCAGCATTCGCTTTATCGGTGTTCCAAAGACAATCGATAATGATTTAATGTTTACTGATCACACACCGGGCTATGGAAGTGCAGCAAAGTATATTGCGGCAACGATCAAAGGAATTATCTGCGATTCAAGTGTCTATAACCTGAATAGTGTAACAGTAGTTGAGATTATGGGCCGTCATACAGGATGGCTGGCAGGTGCAGCGAGTCTGGCAGCAGGTGCAGACTGCAATGGACCAGATATGATTCTTCTGCCAGAGCGCGCGTTTGATGAGGAAGCATTTCTTGCAAGGGTTTCGCAGCTTGAAAAAGAGCGTCATACGCTTGTGATTGCAGTGAGCGAGGGTGTGAAAAACAAAGATGGTGAGTTCTTGTGCGATCTTGTATCTGGACCTGGTGCAGTGGATGCATTTGGTCATAAGGCTGCACTTTCCGGTACGGCTCGTTACCTTGCAGATTTGATTAAGGCTCATCTTGGATGTAAGACAAGAGCAGTTGAGCTGTCAGTTTTGCAGCGCTGTGCTTCTCCGCTTGCAAGCCGTACTGATGTGACAGAGGCATATCAGGTAGGCGGTGCTGCTGTGGAAGCTGCTTTTCGCGGTGAAACTGGAAAGATGTGCACGATTTATCGTGTATCAGATATTCCGTACCGTACAGAAACTGGTCTGACTGATGTAAGCCGTGTGGCAAACAAGGAAAAATGTGTGCCGGATGAGTGGATTAGCGAGGACGGCATGCATGTAACACCAGAGTTTGCACGTTATGCAAGACCGTTAATACAGGCAGAGCTGCATCCATTCTATGTAGATGGCGTGCCGCGTCATCTGCATCTGTAAAAATTTCAGAGCAGTCTGCATTGTTAAGTGATGTAAAGGAGAAAGTATATGGCAGATACTGTAGTTCGCAAGCATATCATTTTTTACGGCAGAGTGCAGGATGTAGGTTTTCGTTATTTCTCAGTTTATAAGGCAAGGCTTCTTGGCCTTGCCGGCTGGGTAAAAAATTTAGATGATGGAAGCGTAGAGATGGAGGTGCAGGGAAAAGAAGCTGAAATTGATACGCTGATCCAATTTTTAGATGGGCACCGCTGGATTCGCATTGATGCTATGGATGTAGAAAATATTGCGGTGATACCGGATCACGATTTTGTTGAGAGATAAGCGTGCACGCAAGGAACCATTCAGACGTATCTGCTGCCGTTTTTAATGGGAGGTTTTATGTGGTATGTCATTCAGACGAGCACTGGAAGGGAAGAAAAGATAAAGCAGGAGTGTGAGCAGCGCATAAGTAAGGATGTGCTTTCACATTGTGTTCTTCCGTTGTATGAGGAGAAGATAAAGTATAAGGGACAGTGGCATATTCAGAAGAAAAAGCTGTTTCCGGGATATCTGTTTCTTATATCAGAAAATTTGGATGAGCTGCATGAGCAGTTAAAAAGAGTAGAAGCTATGACAAAGCTTTTGGGGGCTGGAGATGATATCATTGCGCTGACACAAAATGAAATTGATTTTCTACTTCGTTTTGCGGGTGATGAGGAGCTTGTAAAGATGTCACAGGGAATGATTATCGGTGATAAGGTTGTCATTTTGTCTGGACCTCTTAAGGGTATGGAGTCCACTATCCAAAGGATTGATCGCCACAAACGAAAGGCATGGCTGAATCTGGAAATGTTTGGACGACAGCAGTTAGTTGAGGTTGGTGTGGAAATTGTAAAAAAAGTTGCATGTGAAACGTAAGCGTTAGAGGAGAGAGACATCATGTGTGGAATTGTTGGTTATACTGGACATCTTCAGGCCGCTCCTATTCTTTTGGACGGTCTGTCAAAACTGGAGTATCGAGGCTACGATTCAGCAGGACTTGCTGTTCGCAACGGAGAAAAGAAAACTGAGATTGTTAAGGCGAAGGGGCGATTAAAATCCCTTGCAGAAAAAACGGATAACGGTAATGCGCTTATTGGTACATGCGGCATTGGTCATACCAGATGGGCAACGCACGGTGAACCGAGTGAGACTAATGCACATCCGCATATGTCAGATGATGGCAATGTGGTTGGTGTTCACAATGGCATTATTGAAAATTATCAGGAGTTAAAGGAAAAGCTTATTCGCAAGGGTTACAGCTTTTATTCATCTACTGATACTGAGGTTGCAGTTAAGCTTATTGATTATTATTATAAGAAGTACGAGCACACACCAGTAGACGCGATCAATCACGCACTTGTGCGTATTCGCGGTTCATATGCACTTGCTATGATGTTTGAAGATTATCCGGGCGAGATTTATGTGGCAAGAAAAGACAGCCCGATGATTCTTGGTGTGGCAGATGGCGACTGCTTTGTGGCATCTGATGTTCCGGCAATTCTTAAATACACACGTACTGTCTATTATATTGGCAATCTGGAAATGGCACGTATGGCAGATGGTGCGATCACCTTTTACAATTTGGATGGTGATGAGATTGAGAAGCAGCCGACACAGATCGAGTGGGACGCAGAGGCAGCTGAGAAAGCTGGCTTTGAACACTTTATGATTAAGGAGATTCATGAGCAGCCAAAGGCAGTTCATGACACCATCAATTCAGTTGTAAAGGATGGCGCTATTGATTTGTCTGATGTTGGACTGACAGAGGAGCAGATTAAAAATATCAGCCAGATTTATATTGTTGCATGTGGCTCTGCTTATCATGTTGGAGTAGCATGTCAGTATGTCTTTGAAGATCTGGCAGAGATTCCAGTTCGCGTGGAGCTTGCATCTGAATTTCGTTACCGCAAAATGGTGCTTGATCCAAATGGCCTTGTTATAATTGTCAGTCAGTCAGGAGAGACGGCAGATAGCCTTGCTGCGCTTCGTCTGGCAAAGAAAAAGGGCGTGAAGACGCTTGGTATTGTCAACGTGGTGGGAAGCTCTATTGCTAGAGAGGCAGACAATGTTTTCTATACGCTTGCAGGACCAGAGATTGCAGTAGCAACGACAAAGGCATACAGCACGCAGCTTATTGCAGGATATTGTCTGGCTGTTCAGTTTGCAAAGGTCAGAGGAAGCATTGATGATACACAGTATGCGCACTTAATTGACGAGATGCAGCAGCTTCCAGATAAGATCGCAAAGATCTTAGAGGATAAGGAGCGCATTCAGTGGTTTGCGGCAAAACAGGCAAATGCAGGTGATATTTTCTTTATTGGCAGAGGAATTGATTATGCTATCAGTCTTGAGGGCAGTCTTAAGATGAAGGAGATAAGCTACATCCACTCTGAGGCCTATGCGGCAGGTGAATTAAAGCATGGAACTATAAGTCTTATTGAGGATGGAACTCTTGTAATCGGTGTTTTAACTCAGTCTGAGCTTTATGAGAAGACAGTTTCCAATATGGTAGAGTGCAAGAGCCGCGGTGCCTATTTGATGGGACTGACAACATATGGAAATTATAACATTGAGGACACTGTATCCTTTACTGTATATATTCCAAAGACGGACGAGCACTTTGCAACGAGTCTTGCAGTTATTCCACTGCAGCTTATGGGCTACTATGTCAGTGTAGCAAAGGGACTTGATGTAGATAAGCCAAGAAACTTAGCAAAGAGTGTTACAGTTGAGTAAACAAGAAGTGATTAAAGAATTAAATTATAATACATAAGAAAAATGGCGGCACGAAAAAGTGGATTTCGTGCCGCCATTTTTCAATAATAGTGTTTGGAAAGGAGTATTTTGTGAGCAGACAGAAAAAGGAATTTGAAGAATACGAAATAAATGAATCTTATAAAACAGAAGAAAGAGATAATCCATATGGCTTTAAGAGAAAGTCGAAGGAGGAGCGGCCTGTACTAGCAATTTGCTATGATTTTGATAAGACATTATCGCCGGATGATATGCAGGCACAGGGCTATATTCAGTCCGTAAATTATCATGTGGACCGTTTCTGGGCAGAGTCAAACGAAATGGCAAGAGCAAACGGCATGGATTCAAATCTTGCTTATATGTATAAGATGGTTCGCGAGGCGAAAGGTCATTTTGATTTGAGCCGCAAGGCACTTGAGGAGTATGGTTCAAAGGTAGAATTGTTTCCTGGTGTAGATGAGTGGTTTGAGCGCGTGCGCCAGTATGGCGATAAAAATGGAGTGATTATAGAGCATTATATTATTTCATCAGGTTTAAAGGAGATGATAGAGGGAACTAAGATTGCAAAGCGTGGCTCCTTTGAAGAGATTTATGCGAGTGCCTTTTATTATGATGAAAATGGTGTAGCGATTTGGCCGGCACAGGCAGTAAATTATACGAGCAAAACGCAGTTTTTATTTCGCATAGAAAAGGGAATACTTGATGTAAATGATGCTGCAGTAAATGACTATTTTCCGGCAGACAAGATGCGAGTGCCATTTAGAAATATTGTCTATATTGGTGACAGCGATACAGATATTCCGAGCATGAAGCTTGTAAACACATATGGCGGTCATGCGATTGGCGTGTACAATCCTGTCACGGGCAATAAAGAAAAAGTCTATCGCATGATGCGCGATAACAGAATACGTTATTTCGCTCCGGCAGATTATAGAAAAGGTCAGCAGCTAGAGCAGCTGATTCAGACAATTATTGACAAGACAGCAGCCTATGAGAAGCTAGAGGCACTTCATATAGATGGGCTAAAGGAGATGAAAGGACAGCAATAAGTTAAAAAAATAACGATAAAACTGTTGGCAAAATATAATCTTGTGGTTAAAATATATATAAATGCCAAAGAAAGAACGTGCAAAAATTATGCAAAATACCATCTAAATGGTGATTGCGAAACACAAATGTAAACATTTTTTGGCAAAAGAAAAGGAGACGCTATGTTTAATTTTTTTAAGGGAAAAGAGAAGGGAAATGTGCTTTATGCACCTTGCAAAGGAAAAGTAGTTCCTTTGACAGAGGTTCCAGATCCAACTTTTTCTGAAAAGTTATTGGGAGAAGGCTTTGCAGTGATCCCAACTGAGGGAAAAGTGTATGCACCGGCAGATGCTGAAGTGACCATGGTATTTGATACACTTCATGCAATTACGCTGACTAGCAGCCAGGGAGCTGAAATCTTAATTCATATCGGATTGGATACTGTTACACTTAAGGGCGCACCGTTTACCGCGCATGTTGCAGCTGGTGACAAGGTGAAGAAGGGTGATCTTTTGATGGACGTGGATCTGGATAAGATTAAAGAGGCTGGATTAAATACAATTACGCCAGTTTTAATCTGCAATACAGATGATTATGAAAAGATCAGTCTTCAAAAGGAAGGCGATGTCTTACCAGACGAGGCAGTTCTAAAAATCTCATGAAACTGATTGGAGTGATTCAATTAAGTATAATTTAAAGGAGGAGAAATATATGAAATTTCTTCAAAAACTAGGTAAAGCATTAATGCTTCCAGTAGCAGTGCTGCCAATCTGTGGTATTCTCATGGGCATCGGTTATTATTTATGTCCGGCGACGATGCAGGGAGGAGACGTCGAGGGCGTAAAAAATTTGATCGGATTCTTCTTGGTAAAGGCAGGATCAGCCCTTATTGAAAACATGGCGATTCTTTTCGCAATCGGTGTTGGTGTCGGTATGTCAGAAAAGAACGACGGAACCGGCGGAATCGCCGCTCTGGCATCTTGGCTTATGATCACAACACTTCTTTCTACTGGTGTTGTTACCACATTGATTCCGTCAATTGCTGACAATGCAACTAAGACACTTGCATTCAATAAAATTGCAAACCCATTTATCGGAATCCTTTCTGGTGTTATCGGATCTTCTTGCTACAACAAGTTTAAGAACACCAAGCTTCCGGATTGGCTGGCATTCTTCAGCGGAAAGCGCTGTGTTGCTATTATTGCTGGTTTAGTTTCTATCGTTGTATCTGCTGTTTTATTATTTGTATGGCCATTGCTGTTCGGCGCACTTGTTACACTTGGCGATGCAGTTGCAGGTATGGGCGTTGTAGGTGCTGGTATCTACGCATTCTTAAACCGTCTGTTAATTCCAACTGGATTACATCACGCATTAAACAACGTATTTTGGTTTGATACTATTGGTCTTGGTGATTTGCAGCACTTCTGGGCAGGTGAGACATCTGCAGATGTAACATGGAGCCTTGGAATGTATATGTCAGGTTTCTTCCCATGTATGATGTTTGGTATTCCTGGTGCAGCACTTGCAATGATTCAGTGTGCAAAGCCGGCAAAGAAGAAGATTGCAATCGGACTTGTTGCTTCAGCAGCAGTTTGTTCATTTGTCTGCGGCGTTACTGAGCCGTTCGAATTTGGATTTATGTTCCTTGCACCTGGTCTGTATGTAGTTTACGCATTACTTTATGGTATCTTCACAATTATTACTGTTGCTCTTGGCTTCCGTGCAGGATTTAGTTTCTCAGCAGGTGCTACCGACCTTCTGTTCTCATCTACACTTCCGGCAGCGCAGAAGACAATACTGATCATTCCGCTTGGAATCGCAGCATTCGTTGTATTCTATTTTGTATTCCTCTTCGCAATCAAGAAGTTTGATTTAAAGACTCCTGGAAGAGAAGATGATGATGATCTTGAAGCAGAGAAGAAGGTTCAGTTAGCAAGTGATAATTACACAGAAATCGCAAAGAAGATCCTCGCAGGCTGCGGCGGTAAGGGAAATATCGTAAGCATTGATAACTGTGTAACAAGACTTAGACTTGAAGTAAGAGATATGACTGCAGTAAATGACAAGGCAATCAAGGCTGCAGGTGTTGCAGGAGTAATCAGACCTGGAAAGACTTCCGTACAGATAATTGTCGGAACAAAAGTTCAGTTTGTTGCTGATGCATTCTCAAAACTTTGCGAATAAGTTCTGAATAGTATTTAAAGCAGGGCATGACTCTATTGGGGTCGTGCCCTTTTTAATGCGAAGGAAATTGACAAAACACCATGTGACCGAGTATACTTAGAACGAAAAAAGTATTAGATCATGAGGAAAGACTGATGAAAAAGATGACTATGAAAAAATATGTAGTTACTGTATGCCAAGAAGTCAAATATATGATTATATGTGCAGCTTTGCTGCTATCTTTTTTTACAACGGTAAATGCAACTGAAAAAGAGGCACCTAAAAAAACAATTCGCGTGGGAGCACTTGGCGATACATTTAATTATGTAACTGAAAATGGAATGAGAAAGGGATATAGTTATGAACTGCTAGAGACGTTAGCAGGATATACTGGGTGGAAATTTGAGTATGTAGCCTGTAATTGGACAGACAGCTTTGAAAAACTCCAAAATGGTGAAGTAGACATTTTAGGAGATATCGCCTATACAGAGGAACGCACAGATATGATGCTGTTTTCAGACGGACCTATGGGTGTAGAGAAATATTATCTGTATGCAAATTTTTCAAGTGACGATATTTCTTCCGCTGATTTTAAAAAATTGAATGGAAGGCGGATTGGCGTTCTTCTAGGTGCAAAGCCAGAAGCGATGCTGACAGAATGGGAGTTAAAAAATGAACTTAAAACAATACATGTAAATATAGAAAGCAGAGAAGATGCACTGGCAAAACTGGAAAACGGAGAAATTGACTGTTTTGTTTCGTTGGATGGACCATTTTGGGCTGATAAAGATGTCTCAATTATTACACGAATTGGCAAATCAAATATTTATTTTGCAATCAATAAGGATCATCCAGAGATAAAAAAAGATCTTGAGCTTGCAATGCGTCAGTTAGAGGAGGATCGTCCGTTTTACCTGTCAGATTTGTACAAGCAATATTTTTCGTCTGATTATACACCCGTTCTTTCATCTGAGGAAAAATCATGGCTGGAAGAACATGGTGCAATTCGAATGGGATTTTTGGTAAATGATGTTGGCGCAAGCGTTCTTGATCCGTCAAATGGGACAGTTACTGGCGCAATAACTGATTATATTCAGTATGCGGTAGAGAGTCTTGGAAAACAAGAGCTGGCATTTACGCTTATGGGATATGACAGCTATGAAGAAGAGATAGAAGCGCTAAAGAAAAATGAGATTGATATGATTTTTCATTTCAATCAATATCCAAATGCGATGGAGAAATATCATTTCGCATGTACAAATACAACGTGGACATATAATTTGATAGCAGTCACGAATAAGCCTCATTTTAATGAAAATGATGAAAAACGTGTTGCAATCTCAAAAGACAATATGTCATTTAGGGAACATATTGAATATTATTATCCGCAGTGGAATGTCTTGGAATATGATACAGACAAAGAGATGATAGAAGCAGTGAAGTCAGGAGAGGCCGATTTCTTTGTAACTGGTGTCACCATTGCATCAAAATATAGCCGGGATCCAGTTTTTTACAGTGTGCCGCTTTTATACTCTGAGAAAGCAGCCTTTGCAGTTAACAGTGGAAACAGAAATCTTCTGACAATACTAAATAAAACGCTTAAGGCTATGCCAAACAATATGCTTACGAGCTCACTTGCCATGTATGAGAATAATTCAAGAAAAATAACATTTGCAGATTATATAAAACACAATCTGTTAACAGTATCTATTGTAAGTATTGTTACTGTCTTAATTGTTATGACTGTGATTCTTGTGCTTTTAAGAAAGGCAAGAAAGGCCGAGGCTATTGCAACGAGGGCAGCAATACACACACAGGAGCTTAATGAAAAGCTGCAGGTGGCAGTAGAAAAGGCTGAAAGTGCAAATAACGCAAAATCGACGTTTCTTTTTAATATGTCGCATGATATCAGGACGCCAATGAATGCAATTATCGGATATGCAAATCTGGCATCTAGACATATAGATGATCCAGAAAGACTTAAAAGATACATGAATAATATTCAGGCATGCGGTCAGAATTTGCTGTCTCTTCTTAATGATGTGCTGGATCTTGCAAGAATTGAAAATAATAAAACAGAAATGGAATATGTGATTTCAGATATCGGCGCAGATTTTGAAACATGGGTTATGATGTTTTTGAATCAGGCGGAAGAAAAGAAACAGACAATTAATAAGACAAAGCATTTGCTTTATCCGTATGTGTACGTGGATGTTTCTCATTTATCGGAGATTTTCATTAATATCATAAGCAATGCAATTAAGTACACTAATACTGGAGGTGTGATAAACTGTGATATTTCGCAGACACCTGGCAAAAAGAATGGCTGGTGCGATGTTATTATTACTGTAAAAGATAATGGAATTGGTATGTCAGATCAGTTTTTAAAGCATATTTATGAACCATTTGAGCGAGAGCGTAATTCCACTATAAGCCGTATAGAAGGAAGCGGCATTGGAATGGGCATCGTGAAAAGGCTTGTTGAATTGATGGATGGCAGTGTTGATGTGCAAAGTAAAATTGGCGAGGGATCTGCATTTACTGTAACTATCCCATGTAAAATTGCATCAAAAGAGGAATCAATTGCAAAGCGGGATAAAGGAACTCATGATAAAGCCAGTTTAGTTGGTGCGAGGATCTTGGTGGTAGAGGACAATGATATCAATGCAGAAATTGCAACTGAGCTTCTAGAAGAGGAAGGCTGCATTATAGAGAGGGCATGCAATGGTGTGGAGTGCTTTGATATGCTTGAAAAGGCAGATGATTTACATTATGCTATGATTCTTATGGATATTCAGATGCCTGTCATGAATGGCTATGAAGCTACTACGAAAATTCGCAGAATGAAAAATCAAAGTAAGGCACAAATTCCTATCATTGCAATGACAGCAAATGCCTTTACAGAGGACAAGCAGATGGCGCTTGATGTAGGTATGAATGATCATGTCTCCAAGCCGATTGATATGAACATTCTTGTTCCGATCATGATGCGATTTTGCGAATGGGGTTCTGAATAGTTACAAGTATTTATAATATAAGAAAGGTGTCATATGGACGAGAAGCTTAAACAAAAATTAATTGAAGCTGTTAAGGCAGGTGATGAAAATCAGGCAAGTGAGCTTTTGTGGCAGCTTGTAATTGACTGCCAGAACTGCTCGTTTAAGACTGTGTCAGGTCTTCCATTTTCCTACACGATTAAGCGTGGACGAAATGGAGAATTGACAAAGGAGTTATGGATTGACAGACGGGAGAACAGTAAGTCATTGGCGTGGAGCAGTATCAGACTGGCATTTTCAAATGCAATGAAAATAAAGAGTGCAGATCGTCCTAAAGCGCTTGGCGATATTCGCGGTGTTTCTTATATTTACCCTATGCTGTGGCGCTTTGGTGTGCTTGAGGTACCGCAAACAGCACATCAGCGTATGAATACAGAACTGTAAAAATAATGTACGATGGAGGCGAGAATATGGATCATTTTAAACTGGTGTCTGAGTATGCACCGACTGGCGATCAGCCAAGGGCGATTGAGGAGCTTGTAAAAGGATTTAAAGAGGGAAATCAGTTCGAGACACTTCTCGGCGTAACCGGTTCGGGAAAGACATTTACTATGGCAAATGTCATTCAGGCATTAAATAAGCCAACATTGATTATTTCCCACAATAAGACGCTTGCCGGTCAGTTATATGGTGAGATGAAGGAATTTTTCCCAGAGAATGCAGTTGAATATTTTGTCTCATATTATGACTATTACCAGCCTGAGGCTTATGTGCCTTCATCTGATACGTATATTGAGAAGGACTCTGCGATCAATGAGGAGATTGATAAATTAAGGCTTTCTGCGACGGCAGCGCTTTCTGAGAGGCGTGATGTAATCGTGGTGGCATCTGTTTCATGTATATATGGTCTGGGAAGTCCTGTTGATTATAAGGATATGATTTTATCACTTCGTCCAGGAATGATAAAGGATCGCGATGAAGTAATCAAAAAGCTTGTTGAGATGCAGTACGAGCGAAACGATATGGATTTTCACCGAAGTACATTTCGTGTGCACGGTGATGTCGTAGAGATTTTTCCGGCAAATGAGGGTGAGACTGCAGTGCGCGTAGAGTTTTTCGGTGATGAAATTGATCAGATAAGTGAGTTTGATCCGCTGACAGCGCAGGTAAGAAGCCGTCTAAAGCATATCGCAATTTTCCCGGCCTCTCATTACGTTGTTGACCCAAAGGAGATGCTTCGCGCAACAACTGATATTGAAGAAGAGCTAAAGGAACGTGTAGATTTCTTTAAGCGAAATGACCGTTTGCTGGAGGCACAGCGAATTTCAGAGCGCACTCATTATGATATTGAGATGATGAGAGAAACTGGCTTTTGCTCTGGAATAGAAAATTATTCGCGTCATCTGGCAGGACTGCCGGCCGGTTCACCGCCGTTTACGCTGATTGATTATTTTCCAGATGATTTCTTAATTATTGTGGATGAGTCTCATATTACACTTCCGCAGGTGCGCGGTATGTTTGCAGGAGACCGCTCACGAAAAACTACACTGGTAGATTATGGTTTTCGTCTTCCATCAGCACTTGATAATCGCCCCTTGAATTTTAGTGAATTTGAAAGCAAGATTGACCAGATGCTTTTTGTTTCGGCAACACCAGGCGATTATGAAGGTGAGCATGAGATGATGCGTGCAGAGCAGGTTATACGTCCGACAGGACTTTTAGATCCGCCGATTGAGGTGCGTCCAGTTGAGGGGCAGATTGATGATCTGATTGCCGAGATTAGAAAAACGCTGCGGTCAAAAAATAAAGTGCTTGTCACGACTTTAACAAAAAGAATGGCAGAGGATTTGACGGAATATCTGCGCGATGCAGGTATTCGCGTGCGCTATCTGCATTCTGATATTGATACGCTTGAGCGCGCACAGATTATTCGCGATATGCGTCTTGATGTGTTTGACGTGTTGGTGGGCATCAATTTGCTTAGAGAGGGTCTTGATATTCCGGAGATCGCGCTTGTGGCGATATTAGATGCTGATAAGGAAGGATTTCTGCGTTCAGAGACGTCACTTATTCAGACGATTGGACGAGCAGCACGAAATAGCGAAGGTCATGTTGTGATGTACGCTGATACGATAACAGACTCTATGCGAAATGCAATTGAGGAGACAAAAAGAAGACGAGAGATTCAAAATGAGTATAACATAGAGCACAACATCACACCTACTACTATAAAGAAGGCTGTCCGTGATCTGATTTCAATCTCAAAGGCAGCAGAGAAGGCTGATGAGAAGCTTGCAAAGGATCCAGAATCAATGAGTAGGCAGGAACTCGAAAAGCTGATTGCAAAGGTAGCAAAACAGATGAATAAGGCAGCTGCTGAGTTAAACTTTGAAGCAGCGGCAGAACTTCGTGATCAGATGAGAAATCTGAAGAAATATTTAGATGATTAAAAGAAAGGCATAAAATAATAAATATGGAAAATAAGAAATTTATCCGAATCCGCGGTGCAGCAGAGAATAATCTAAAGCACATTGATTTGGATATTCCAAGAGATGAACTTGTTGTGCTGACTGGATTGTCTGGTTCAGGAAAATCCTCACTTGCATTTGACACAATATATGCAGAGGGTCAGAGGCGATATATGGAGTCGCTATCATCTTATGCAAGACAATTTTTAGGCCAGATGGAAAAGCCAAATGTTGAAAGTATTGAAGGTCTGCCTCCGGCAATCTCCATTGATCAGAAATCTACTAATAGAAATCCGCGTTCTACGGTAGGTACCGTAACGGAAATCTACGACTATTTTCGTCTTTTATATGCGCGTATTGGTGTTCCACATTGTCCTGTCTGTGGCCGAAAGATAAGCCGTCAGACTGTTGATCAGATGGTGGACAGTTTGATGGCACTTAAAGAGCGCACGAAGATTTTATTGATGGCACCTGTTGTGCGCGGAAAGAAAGGCCGTCATGAGAAGGTTTTGGAGCAGGCAAGAAAGAGCGGCTATGTGCGTGTGCGCATTGATGGCAGTCAGTATGATCTGGAAGAGGAGATTACGCTTGATAAGAATATAAAGCATAATATTGAGATTATTGTAGATCGTCTTGTCATAAAAGAGGGTATTGAAAAGCGTCTTGCCGATTCACTGGAAAATGTGCTAAAGCTGGCAGATGGTCTTGCTTTTGTGGAGGTTGTGGATGGAACACCAATGACGTTTAGCCAAAACTTTTCCTGCCCTGACTGCGGCATAAGCATCGATGAGATTGAGCCGCGAAGCTTTTCATTTAATAATCCATTTGGTGCGTGTCCGACTTGCTTTGGACTTGGCTATAAGATGGAGTTTGATGAGCAGCTCATGATTCCAGATCAGTCGCTTAGCATTGATCAGGGGGCAATTATTGTGCCTGGATGGCAGTCATGTACCGATGAAGGCAGTTTTACAAGAGCGATTTTAAATGCACTTGCAGAGGAGTTTCATTTCACGCTAGACGTGCCATTTGAGTCGTACAGCAAAGAAATTCATGATATTTTGATACATGGAACTAATAAGAGTGTAAAGGTGCGCTACAAGGGACAGCGCGGGGAAGGCGTGTATGATATTGTATTTGAGGGCTTAATTAAAAATGTAGAGCGCCGTTACCGTGAGACAGGTTCGGAAACAATCAAAGCAGAGTACGAAACATTTATGCGCATCACACCATGTTCTACATGTAAGGGCATGCGTCTGAAAAGAGAATCACTTGCCGTGACAGTGGCAGACAAAAATATTTATGAGGTGACAAATCTTTCTATTCGTGATCTCGCGTCATTTTTATCTAATTTGACGCTTACCACGACGCAGCAGCTGATAGGTGAGCAGATTTTAAAGGAAATCCGAGCACGCGTACAGTTTTTGATTGATGTAGGTCTTGATTATCTTTGTCTGTCGCGTGCAACTGGTACGCTTTCAGGCGGTGAGGCACAGCGTATTCGTCTGGCAACACAGATTGGCTCTGGTCTTGTCGGCGTGGCCTATATTTTAGATGAGCCAAGCATTGGTCTGCATCAAAGAGATAATGACAAGCTTCTTGGCACATTAAAGCATCTTCGTGATCTTGGCAATTCTGTTATTGTCGTTGAACATGATGAGGATACAATGCGTGCTGCCGATTATGTAGTTGATATTGGACCTGGTGCAGGTGAACATGGCGGTCAGGTTGTTGCAGCAGGCACGGCAGAAGAACTTATGAAAAATCCGGAATCCATAACTGGAAAATATTTGAGCGGTGAACTTAAGATTCCAGTTCCAAATACAAGAAGAAAACCGCAGGGCTGGCTGACTGTAGTGGGAGCAAAGGAAAATAATTTAAAGAATATCACAGTGAATTTTCCTAAGGGAGTCTTTACATGCGTAACTGGTGTATCTGGTTCTGGCAAGAGCAGCCTTGTCAATTCGATTTTGTATCAGGCGCTTGCAAAGCAGCTAAACCGTGCGAGAACCATTCCAGGTGCATATAAAGAGATTAAGGGCATAGAGCAGTTTGATAAGGTAATAAATATAGATCAAAGCCCGATTGGCCGCACACCGCGCTCTAATCCGGCAACTTACACTGGCGTGTTTGATATGATCCGTGATCTTTTCGCTTCAACAGTTGACGCAAAGACAAGAGGCTATAATAAGGGTCGTTTTAGCTTCAATGTAAAGGGTGGACGTTGTGAGGCATGTTCTGGTGATGGTATCGTAAAGATTGAGATGCACTTTTTGCCAGATGTGTATGTGCCATGTGAGGTCTGCAAGGGAAAACGCTATAACAGAGAAACGCTGGAAGTAAAATATAAGGGAAAGAGCATTTATGATGTGCTTAATATGACTGTAGAAGAAGCGCTTACATTTTTTGAAAATGTTCCGTCTATTTACCGCAAAATTGAGACATTGTATCAGGTAGGTCTTTCATATATACGATTAGGTCAGCCATCCACAACGCTTTCAGGCGGCGAGGCACAACGTATTAAGCTGGCGACTGAGTTAAGCCGAAAGAGTACAGGAAAGACAATCTATATTTTAGATGAGCCGACGACAGGACTTCATTTTGCAGATGTTCACAAGCTTACAGAAATGCTGCAGAAGCTTGTAGAAAACGGCAATACGGTAATTGTAATCGAGCACAACTTAGACGTAATAAAGACAGCTGATTATATCATTGATATGGGACCAGAAGGCGGAGACGGCGGAGGAACAGTAGTAGCGCAGGGAACGCCGGAAGAAGTGGCAAAAGTCAAAGGTTCCTATACCGGACAATATTTAAAGAAATACCTGAAGAAAAAATAAGAAATCCAAAGATAAAAAAGTTTCAAGATAATAGGGTTCGGAAATAAAAGAATTTAAGAATTTAGAAATAAGGAAGTATAAAACGAAACCGTGCGACCCGGGAGCAGACCACAATCAGAGTGATCTATCCCAAGTCGCACGATTCTTTTATTAAGGTATCAGCCAAACAAGCCGTTAAACAAACCAGTCATTAGACAAATAAAAAAGCTTCCAAGTGATTGGAAGCCCAAACTTTCGGGGAGTACTGCCCGAGTTCTAGGAACCCGAGCAGTATGAGTTATGAAAAATTATATTAGCCTTAGCTAGTACGCTATTATAGTACCTTGAATATGTGAATAAAGTATGAATATGAAGTTAATAAAATATGAATCTTTTAAAATGTTTTAAAAAAGTCTTAAATCAGAGAAAAAACAAAAAAAAACCTTTAAAAACATCACGTCATTGTATATAATAAGTATGAATATGGAAAAATGTGTATCATAGGCGTTTCTATAGATGAACAGAATCGATAAATCCAATTTATAAATGATAATATATAGGTAGGACAGGAAGAAAGGAGAAACATCAGAATGGTTTCAACAGATATCGGAATTGATTTAGGTACAGCAAGTATTTTAGTATATATTAAAGGAAAGGGTGTCGTGCTAAAAGAGCCTTCCGTTGTGGCATTTGACCGCGATACCAACAAGATCAAAGCAATTGGTGAAGAAGCAAGATTGATGCTTGGTAGAACACCGGGCAACATCGTGGCAGTACGTCCGTTACGTCAGGGAGTTATTTCCGATTATACCGTTACGGAGAAAATGATCAAATATTTTATCCAGAAGGCAATGGGTAAGAAGAGTTTTCGTAAACCACGCATCTCCGTTTGTGTACCAAGTGGTGTAACAGAGGTAGAGAAGAAAGCAGTAGAAGATGCAACTTATCAGGCAGGAGCAAGAGAAGTTTCTATTATAGAGGAGCCGATCGCAGCAGCGATCGGAGCGGGAATTGACATTGCAAGACCTTGCGGAAATATGATCGTAGATATCGGAGGAGGAACTTCTGATATTGCAGTCATCTCTTTAGGCGGATCTGTAGTAAGCACATCCATTAAGATCGCCGGAGATGATTTTGACGAAGCGATCGTTCGTTATATGAGAAAAAAACATAATCTTCTGATCGGTGAAAGAACCGCAGAGGACATTAAGATCAAGATTGGAACCTGTTTCCCGTTAGCACAGCCGGAGACAATGGATGTACGCGGAAGAAACCTTGTAACAGGTCTTCCAAAGACGGTACAGGTAAGTTCTGAGGAGACAGAAGAAGCACTCCGTGAAGCAACACTTCAGATTGTAGAAGCAGTTCACAGTGTATTAGAAAAGACTCCACCGGAGTTAGCAGCAGACGTAGCAGACAGAGGAATCGTCCTTACAGGCGGTGGTGCTCTGTTAAGAGGTTTAGAAGAACTGATCGAAGACCGTACAGGCATTAACACGATGACCGCAGAAGAGCCGATGACCTGTGTGGCGATCGGAACAGGAAAATATGTAGAATTTTTAGCAGGAAATCACGACGACAAACAGATGTAAGCGTGAAACCTATCACGGATGGCTGGATAACACAGGAAGTGTATAAGTAATGGCATCGTAGAAAGCGGTGTCATTGCCCCTTATTCAGAAAGGAGAATTTATACATGGTAAAAGGACTCTACACAGCCTATACGGGAATGTTGAACGAGCAGAACCGTATGGACATCATGACAAACAATCTGGCAAATGCAGATACGAACGGCTATAAAAAAGAAGGCAGTACGGCACAGACATTTGCAGATACTTATGCAATAAAAATCAAAGACACCTCAGCATATAACATACCGCGCAGGATCGGTGACATCAGTCTGGGGGTACATATCGGAGAAACCTATACAAATTATGATCAGGGTTCTTTTGAAGTGACGGACAATCCGGCAGATTTAGCACTGGCAGGCGATGGATTTTTTGCAATATCTTATACGAACAAACAGGGTGAGACTTCTGTAAAATATACAAGAGACGGAGCCTTTACCGTAAATAAGGACGGTTATCTGGTAACCAAGGACGGAGACTATGTGCTGAACCAGAATGCAGCGATGAATTCTGATCCGGGAGCAGCAGGCTATATCCGTATCGATCCGAACCAGAAGTTTACGATCGACGAGCAGGGAAATATCTGGCAGAACCGTGCGGTGGTCGGAAGAGTCGGAGTAGTAGATTTTGCGAACTATAATTATTTAGAGAAGTTTGGAGAAAATCTCTATCAGACGGTAGACGGAGCACAGATCGTTGCAGCAGGAGCACAGGTAGAACAGGGAGTGATTGAGGCTTCCAATGTGCAGGTTGTTTCGGAAATGGTCGATATGATCACGATCACAAGAGCGTATGAAGCAAATCAGAAGATCATTCAGACGATTGATACGATGTTAGACAAAGCAGTAAATCAGGTAGGCAAGCTATAAGAGAGGTGTTTGAATTATGATGAGAGCTTTATGGAGTGCGGCATCTGGAATGATCGCACAGCAGACG
>OLVO01001391.1_pt1 | contig 24695 bp, 25 predicted proteins | sample 1672571 | NCBI WGS metagenome assembly OLVO01 (sample SAMEA3136700, study PRJEB25190) | human gut metagenome | biome: human gut; feature: human-associated habitat; material: faeces | place: Austria | collected 2013
CCATTGCCAGACAGCCGGAAGCTAAGGGTGATATCAACAAGGCACTGCTGCTGGGCTGTGCGCTGGCAGAAGCAACCGCTATTTACGGCTTTGTTATCGCTCTGCTGGTGGTACTGCTGAAGTAAAGCAGGATGCGTTGCAAATTCAATGGAAAGGAGCGGGTATTTGCTTTTTTGTCATAAAAAGACAGATGCCGGAATGATGATATGTTAGACTTTAGTATTCCTACGATTTTGTTTACGGTTATCAATATCCTGGTGCTGTTCCTGTTTCTCAAGAAGTTCCTGTTCGGTCGTGTCAATGCCATTATGGAAAAACGTGCCCAGATGGTACAAGCCGATCTGGATCATGCCAAGGAAACGGTTGCAGAAGCAGAGCAACTCAAAACCAATTATCTGGAAACCATGTCCGGTGCGCAGAGTGAGGCAAAGGAACTGATTGCAAAGGCACAGAAAATTGCCAACGAACAGCGGGATCAGATTACCCAGCAGGCACAGCGGGATGCAGACCGCATTATGGCGAATGCCAAGAAGGAAATTGTTCTGGAGCAGCAGCGCTCCTTGGAAAGCGCACAGTCTGCCATCGCAGATCTTGCAATGGCTGCTGCCTCCAAGGTGGTTGGCGCCAACTTGGATGATGCTGCGAACCGGGATCTGGTAGATGCATTCTTGACCGAGGAGGGAGCTACGGAATGATGACGCAAGTGGAGGAATCCTATGCAGCAGTGCTCCTAGAGCAAGGCAGAACCAAAGAGGAAATTGCAGAGGCAGAAGCGGTGCTGCGTGCATATCCGCCGCTTCCCGATGTGCTGTCCAATCCGACTATTCCGGAACAGCAGCGCTTCGCTGTCATTGAGCGGTTGTTTGCCCCGCCGCTGCAGAATGCCTTAAAAGTAATGGTGCGCAATGGGCGCATCGAACAGCTTCAAACGATTTTTGATGCATTTTATGCATTGGATCGTGCCCGCAGAAAGCGGGTGCACGCTGTCGTAGAATACGTCACGCCGCTGACACAGCAGCAAAAGGACGGGATGATTCAGGTGGTACAGAAGAAAACCGGACAAAACAATGTGGAGCTGGAATTGGTACAGCGTCCGGAAATTTTAGGCGGTTTTATCCTGCACATTGGCGATTTCGAATATGATCGTAGCGTGCGGCGTACCCTGAAAAATCTGCGGCAGAATCTTGTACGGAGGTGACAATAGAGGAATGAGTACCATGCATGCAAGCGAGATTATCTCGATCTTAAAAAGCGAAATCGATGACTTCGACCGCAAGACCGGCGAACTGGAAACCGGTACGGTCGTTCGGGTCGGCGATGGAATTGCAACCGTTTACGGCATGCAGCACGCAATGTATGGCGAGCTGGTCGAATTTGAAAACGGTGTACGAGGAATTGTACAGAATCTGGAAACCAAGACGGTAGGCGTTGTTCTGTTGGGTTCCGATTATGGAATTGTAGAAGGTTCCCAGGTGGTTCGTTCCGGAAAACGTGCCGGAATCGGTGTAGGCCCTGGATTGGTTGGCCGTGTGGTAGACGCACTGGGAAAGCCGATTGACGGCGGTGCACCGATCGAAGCGGAAGATTATTTTCCGATCGAACGGGAGGCGCCGGGTGTCGCAGAGCGGCAGTCCGTTACCCAGCCGCTGCAAACCGGTATCCTGGCAATTGACGCAATGTTCCCGATTGGACGGGGTCAGCGTGAATTGATCATCGGAGACCGGCAGACCGGTAAAACAGCCATTGCAGTCGACACGATGATTAATCAAAAGGGTCAGAATATGATCTGTATTTATGTTGCAATCGGACAGAAGTCCTCAACTGTTGCACAGATCGTTTCGACTTTGAAAAAATATGATGCAATGGATTACTCCATTGTTGTAACATCTTCTGCCAGTGATCCTGCACCGGTACAATATATTGCACCGTATGCCGGCACCGCAATGGCAGAGTACTTCATGAGCCAGGGCAAGGACGTTCTGATTATTTATGATGATCTGTCCAAGCACGCGGTGGCTTACCGTGCAATGTCCCTGTTGCTGCATCGTCCGCCGGGGCGTGAAGCGTACCCAGGTGACGTATTCTATCTGCACTCCCGTTTGCTGGAACGTTCCAGCCGTCTGGATGCAGCGCACGGCGGCGGTTCCATTACGGCACTGCCAATCATTGAAACCCAGGCTGGTGACGTATCGGCTTATATTCCGACCAATGTAATCTCCATCACCGATGGACAGATCTTCCTGGAAAGTGAATTGTTTAATGCTGGTATGCGTCCGGCTGTTAATGTCGGTTTGTCCGTATCTCGTGTAGGTGGTGCCGCACAGACCAAGGCAATGAAGAAAGTTGCCGGTAAAATGAGAATTGAACTGGCACAGTTCCGGGAAATGGAAGTGTTTACACAGTTCAGCTCCGAGCTGGATGCAACCACACAGGCATTGCTCGATCATGGCCATGTGCTGATGGAATTGCTGAAGCAGCCGCTGTATCATCCGCTTCCGCTGTGGCAGCAGGTTGTCATTTTGGCAGCAGCTTCCGAACGGTTACTCGATGATGTGCCGATTGCCAATATGAAGGAATTCCGAAGCGGCTTGATGATTGAAATCAAGGAAAGCAACCCGGAGATCATTGCAGAAATCAATGAGACTGGAAAGCTGTCAGACAGCACCAATGAAAAGTTGAAAGAGGTTATTACAGCATATAAGAAGCAGGTGAACTAAAATGGCAAATATGCAGGAAATCCGGGAACGGATTAAGAGCATCAATGATATTATGAAAATTACCAATGCCATGTATCTGATTTCTTCTTCTAAGCTGAAAAAGGCGAAAAAAGATCTGGCGGCAACGGAACCCTATTTTGATAAGCTGCTGTATGCAATGCGAAGCATTCTGTCCCGGGCGCCGGAAAACATCGACATGCGGTACTTTGATCAGCGAACGCAGATCAAGCCGGAAGATCGAAAAAAAGGATTTATTATTGTTACAGCGGATAAGGGCATGTGCGGTTCTTACAACCACAATGTGATTCGGCTGGCAGAACAGGAAATTGCAAAATGTAAATATAGTCAGCTGTTCGTAATGGGGCAGCTGGGCAGAATGTACTTTCAGAGAAAAGTGCGGGAAGGCGAACTGGACGTCGATCCAGAGTTCATCTATACCACACAAAATCCAACGCTGTACCGTTCCCGTCGAATCGCTGAACAGATGTTGCAGCGGTTTGAAACCGGGGAATTGGATGACGTGTACATTGTCTATACCAAAATGGTCAATTCTTTTGTATTTGAGCCAAAAGTTCAGCAGCTTCTGCCATTGGATGTTAAGCACTTTGTCAGCAACGATTCCGATATTTTACGGCACCGGGAAGCGGATTTCTATCCGACTCCGGAGGCAGTTATGGAGCATCTGACACCGAACTTTATGAAGGGCTTGATCTATGGTGCAATGGTAGAGTCGTTTTGCAGTGAGCAACAGGCAAGAATGACGGCGATGGATTCTGCCACCAGCAGTGCAAAGGATATGCTGCAAACATTGTCGCTGCAATATAACCGTGCACGGCAGGCAGCCATTACACAGGAAATTACAGAGGTTGTAGGCGGCGCAAATGCCATGGGAGAATAAAACGCCTGCCGCTATCCTCATAGAAAGGAAGGATCCATTGCATGGAAACAGGGAAAATCGTACAGGTTTTAGGACCTGTCATCGATGTTGCATTTGAAGGAAAGCTGCCAATGATCCGGGATGCACTGACCGTTGTACACGACGGGAAAAAGTGCGTGATGGAAGTGGCGCAGCATATGGGAAATAAAATTGTTCGCTGCATCAGTCTTTCTTCTACAGAGGGACTTTGCAAGGACATGGAGGTCACTGCGACCGGATCCTGCATTCAGGTACCGGTTGGAACCGCAACACTGGGCAGAATGTTTAACGTTTTGGGCGATCCGATCGACCAGGCAGGCCCGGTAGAAGCAGAGAAAAAGTGGCCGATTCACCGGAGCGCTCCGTCCTTCCGGGATCAGAAGCCGACCGTAGAAATTCTGGAAACCGGCATTAAGGTCATTGACCTGCTGGCACCGTATGCAAAGGGCGGTAAGATTGGTTTGTTCGGCGGTGCCGGTGTTGGAAAAACCGTTTTGATTCAGGAGCTGATTCGGAACGTTGCCACCGAGCACGGCGGCTACTCCATCTTTACCGGTGTTGGAGAGCGTTCCAGAGAGGGAAATGACCTCTGGAATGAAATGAAGGAATCCGGCGTTATCAGCAAGACCGCATTGGTATTCGGTCAGATGAACGAACCGCCGGGGTCTCGTATGCGTGTGGCGCAGACTGGATTGACCATGGCAGAATACTTCCGAGATGAAAAGCATCAGGATGTTTTGCTGTTCATTGATAATATTTTCCGTTATGTACAGGCAGGTTCTGAGGTATCCGCTCTGTTGGGCAGAATGCCGTCAGCCGTAGGTTACCAGCCGACGCTTGCCAATGAAATGGGCGAATTGCAGGAACGAATCACATCGACCAAGAATGGTTCCATTACATCGGTACAGGCAGTTTACGTTCCGGCGGACGACTTGACAGACCCGGCTCCGGCTACCACATTTGCGCACTTGGATGCCACAACGGTACTGTCCAGAAAGATTGTAGAGCAAGGAATTTATCCGGCAGTTGACCCGCTGGAATCCACCTCTCGTATTCTGGAACCGGATATTGTCGGCGAAGAGCATTACCGCATTGCCCGGAAGGTACAGGAGTTGCTGCAGCGTTATAAGGAATTGCAGGATATCATCGCCATTCTGGGTATGGAAGAATTGGATGAAGAGGATAAGCTGGCGGTTTATCGGGCTAGAAAGATTCAGAAGTTCCTGTCTCAGCCGTTTAACGTTGCCGAAAACTTCACCAATATGCCTGGAAAGTACGTGCCGATTGCAGAAACCATCCGTGGATTCAAGGCAATCATTGAGGGTGATATGGATGAATATCCGGAAAATGCATTCTTTATGGTCGGCACCATTGACGAGGTCATTGAAAAAGCCAAGACTATGACAGAGTAAGCGGGGGGATCATATGGCAAATGTATTTCAGCTTGAGATTCTGGCATCCGATCGTCCGTTTTACGTAGGACCGTGTGAACATGTAGTGATGCCGACACAGGATGGCTTGATTGGCATTCTGCCGGGGCATGCTTCTCTGGTTACCATGATTATACCAGGTGAAGTGAAATATATGGTAGACGGTGTTTGGCGGTATGCAGCCATCACAGAGGGCTTCTCAGAAGTGCGGAGTGATTATGTTTTGATTCTGGCAGATGCGATTGAACTGCCGGAAGAAATTGACGCCAAGCGTGCAGCCGAAGCGGCAGATCGTGCGAAGGAGCGGCTGCGGCAGCGGCAGAGTATGTTGCAGTATTATCACAGCCAAGCAGCGCTGAATCGTGCCATGAATCGATTGAAAATCTCCAAGCGGCACAGTCACGAAATTTAAAAGGAAAACAGCCCAGCGGATTACCTCCGCTGGGCTGTTTTGGTTTTTACATGAAAAAGCGGTACCGATTGCAAAAAATTGCGCAATCGATACCGCTTGTAGGTTCAATTAGTCTGTTAATGCATTGCCTGCTTTATCCGTGAATTTTCCAGTGGCGATCATTACGATATCTACAATGTAACCAATGCCAAAGCATCCGCCGGTCAGCAGCCAAATGATGCCGGTGCCAATCTTTCCAACATAGAAACGATGGATGCCAAGTCCCCCTAAAAAGATGCACAGTAACAGTGCAACCATTTTTGATTTTGCATTCATGATAAAAACCTCCTATATATGGACACATCAGATTGTGTCACGCTTTATGCTTTTATATTATCATAAATGTGGAAATATGTCAATAAAAATCGATGCAAATATGAAAAAATCGTATAATTGTATAAAGGGCATCCGAAAAAGTTGTGCATTTCCTGGAAAACAAAAGCAGACCTGTCCAATTGAACAGGTCTGTTTGAATGCATGCTGATGATTGTATTATAATGTTGTCTTTTCCTTCAGGTAAGCTTCCAGTTCATCAATCGGCATCCGAACTTGTTCCATGGTATCCCGATCCCGGACGGTTACACAGTTGTCCTTTTCCAGGGTATCGAAATCATAAGTAATGCAGAACGGTGTGCCAATTTCATCCTGTCGGCGGTACCGCTTGCCGATGGATCCGGTTTCATCAAAGTCTACGGAGAAGTTCTTGCAGAGCATCTGGTAAACTTCCTGTGCCTTTTCGCTCAGCTTCTTGGAAAGCGGCAGAACAGCTGCCTGATAGGGTGCAAGTGCCGGGTGCAGGTGCATCACAACACGAGTATCATTCTTTTCTGCATCAACGACTTCTTCATCATAAGCCTGTGTTACGATGGAGAGGAACAGACGCTCAACGCCCAGAGACGGTTCGATTACATACGGAATGTACTTGGTGTTATCTTCCGGATCGAAGTATTCCAGAGACTTGCCGCTGTGGTTCATATGCTGTGTCAGGTCATAGTCTGTTCGGTCTGCAACACCCCAGAGTTCGCCCCATCCGAACGGGAAGAGGTATTCAAAGTCAGTGGTTGCCTTGGAGTAGAAGCAGAGCTCTTCTGGATCGTGGTCACGCAGACGCAGGTTTTCTTCCTTCAGACCCAGTGTCAGCAGGAAGTTCTTGCAGTAGCTGCGCCAGTACTGGAACCATTCCAAATCCGTACCTGGCTTACAGAAGAATTCCAATTCCATCTGTTCAAATTCCCGTACCCGGAAGATGAAGTTTCCAGGTGTGATTTCATTTCGGAAAGATTTTCCGATCTGCCCTACACCGAACGGAACCTTTTTCCGGGAAGTTCTCTGAATGTTTGCGAAGTTTACAAAGATACCCTGTGCAGTTTCTGGACGCAGGTACAGTTCAGACTTGGAGTCTTCTGTTACGCCCTGGAAGGTCTTAAACATCAGGTTGAACTGACGAATATCTGTGAAGTCTGCTTTGCCGCAGTTGGGGCAGGTGATGCCCTTTTCCCGGATGTAATCCATCATTTTCTGGTTGCTCCAGCCAGCCGGATTGGTGCCGTCAAATGCTTCGATTAAGTTGTCGGCACGGTGTCTGGTTTTACATGCTTTACAGTCCATCAGCGGATCGGAGAAACCGCCCAAGTGACCGGAAGCCACCCATGTTTCCGGATTCATCAGGATGGAAGAATCCAGACCGACATTGTAAGGGGATTCCTGGACGAACTTTTTCCACCAAGCACGTTTGATGTTGTTTTTCAGTTCTACGCCAAGCGGGCCGTAATCCCAAGAATTCGCCAGACCGCCGTAGATTTCAGAACCGGCATAGACAAAACCGCGGGACTTACAAAGGTCTACAATTTTATCCATGCTTTTTTCAGTATTGGTCAGCATAGTACCTACCTCAATTCATTAATAATATCCTATACATTATAAAACAAAATGGGAAAAAAGTCAAGTATTGTGGAACGATTTGGAACAAGCTGATTTGCCGGAAAAGGATGAATCGATCATACAGAACTGCTTGCAGAAAAAAAGAGAAGCGGTCAAACTCCGCTTCTCTCAAAGGCTGCTTGTCAAACAAGCAGAACCGCTCTATTTTCGTGGGAAAAGGTTCCTTCAGGAATCTAATTTTTCCTTTAGCTTTTTAAAGAAGGACGTGCGCTTTTGGTGGTTCTTTTCATCCAGGGAAGCATCAAAGTCCTTTAAGAGGTCTTTTTGCTTCTTGGTGAGCTTTTTCGGAACCTCTACATTGACGGTTACATACTGATCGCCGTGGGCATCCCGGTTGATATACTTGACACCCTTTCCACGCAGCCGGAAGGTCGTGCCGGTTTGTGTGCCTTCTGCAATGGTATAAGCAACCTTTCCATCAATGGTTGGCACGGTGATTTCAGCGCCCAAGACAGCTTGTGCATACGTAATTGGAATCTCACAGTAGATGTCATTGCCTCTTCGATTGAAGAGATCGTGCTTCCGTACGGAGATGGCAACATTCAAGTCGCCGGTGGGACCGCCGTTTAAGCCAACATCGCCCTGTCCGCCGACACGCAGAACCTGATCGTTGTCGATACCAGCCGGAATGTTGATTTCCAGTTCCTTCTGCTTCCGAACCCGACCGCCGCCGTTACAGGTTTTACAAGGATTGGTGACAATTTTGCCGCGGCCGCCGCACTTGGAGCAGACCTTTTGGCTGGAGATAACACCAAACGGGGTACGCTGATTGATTTTCACGCTGCCGGTACCGTTACATGCCGTACAGGTGGTTTCTACGGTATTGGCATCCTTTCCGGAACCGTGGCAGGTCGGACACTGTTCAAAATGATTGATCCGTACCTTTTTCCGAACGCCCTGGCAAGCTTCCATAAAGTCAATGGTGATGCTGGTGTTGATGTCACCGCCTCGGCGCGGTGCATTCGCAGAAGCTGCCGTGCTTCTGCCGCCGCCAAACCCGCCGAATCCGCCGAAAATGGAGTCAAAGATGTCACCGACATCGCCGAATCCACCGCTGAATCCACCGAATCCGCCTTCTTCGCCTGCGCCGTAATTGGGATCTACGCCGGCATGACCGAACTGGTCATAGCGCGCCTTCTTTTCTGGATCGTTTAAGACGCTGTATGCCTCATTGATTTCCTTGAATTTTTCTTCTGCTTCTTTATCGCCGGGGTGTAAATCGGGATGATATTTTCTCGCCATGGTTTTGAACGCTTTTTTAATATCTGCTTCAGAAGCACCCTTTTGCAGCCCCAGCACTTCATAATAATCTCGTTTTTCTGCCATAGGTTATGGCTCCCTTCTATGTGCTCGATACAGGTGATCGGCAAAAGCAGGATCCTCCCGATGCCGTCCCCTTTGTAACACAGCAACCGGGACAAACCGAAATTTGCCCCGTTGCGTGATGGTTGTTTAGCTGACTGGAATCAGCGATTAAACTTCTTTAAAGTCTGCGTCTACAACGCCGTCATCAGAAGCGCCGCCAGCAGAAGCGGAACCGCCTGCTGCACCCATATCCGGAGCACCCTGCTGCTGTGCAGCTGCGCCGGACTGCTGATAAACCTTGGAGGACAGTGCGTAGAATGCCTGCTGCAAATCATCAGACTTTGCCTTGATATCAGCAGTATCGGTACCCTTCAAAGCTTCCTTCAAAGCAGCGCACTTGCTCTCGATCGGTGCCTTATCTTCCGCAGTTACCTTGTCACCGAATTCCTTCAGTGCATTTTCGCATTGGAAGACCAGGCTTTCTGCGTTGTTCTTGACATCCACTTCTTCTCTTCTCTTCTTATCTTCTTCTGCATAAGCTTCTGCTTCCTTGACAGCCTTATCGATGTCGTCCTTGGACATGTTGGTAGAAGCTGTGATGGAGATGTTCTGTTCCTTACCAGTACCCAGATCCTTTGCAGATACGTGTACGATACCATTTGCATCGATATCGAAGGTAACTTCGATCTGCGGAACCCCTCTCGGAGCCGGAGCAATGCCGTCCAGACGGAACTGACCGAGCTGCTTGTTGTCCTTTGCGAATTCCCGTTCGCCCTGGAGCACGTTGATATCTACAGCCGGCTGATTATCAGCAGCGGTAGAGAAGATCTGAGACTTCTTAGTTGGAATGGTGGTATTCCGTTCAATGATCTTGGTGCAAACACCGCCCATGGTTTCCAGACCCAGAGACAACGGTGTAACATCCAGCAGCAGCAAGCCATCCTTTACGTCGCCGCCCAGAACGCCGCCTTGATAAGCAGCACCCAGTGCAACGCATTCATCCGGGTTGATGCCCTTGAACGGTTCCTTGCCCAACTTATTCTTAACAGCTTCCTGAACAGCCGGAATTCTGGAAGAACCGCCGACCATCAGAACCTTGTTCAGTTCAGATGCGCTCAAGCCACTGTCGGACAGTGCCTGCTGAACCGGACCCATAGTTGCATCGACCAGATCCTTGGTCAGTTCGTTGAACTTTGCAACGCTCAGCGTCAGATCCAAGTGCTTCGGGCCAGTTGCATCTGCTGTAATAAACGGCAGGTTGATGTTGGAAGTGGTGGTGGAGGACAATTCAATCTTTGCCTTTTCTGCTGCTTCCTTCAATCTCTGCATTGCCATCTTATCGCCGGAGAGGTCAATGCCTTCTGCTGCCTTAAATTCGCTGACCATCCAGTTGATGATTCTCTGGTCGAAGTCATCGCCGCCCAGACGGTTGTTACCAGCGGTTGCCAGAACCTGCTGTACGCCATCGCCCATTTCGATGATGGAAACGTCGAACGTACCGCCGCCGAGGTCGTAAACCATAACCTTCTGATCTTCTTCCTTATCAATTCCATAAGAAAGTGCAGCAGCAGTCGGCTCGTTGATGATTCTCTTTACATTCAAACCAGCGATCTTACCAGCGTCCTTGGTAGCCTGACGCTGTGCATCGGTGAAGTATGCCGGAACAGTGATAACAGCTTCTGTAACCGGCTGACCCAGATAAGCTTCTGCATCCTGCTTCAGCTTGGTCAGGATCATAGCGGAGATTTCCTGCGGGGTATACTTCTTACCGTCAATTTCTACTTTATAATCGGAACCCATATGTCTCTTGATGGAAGAAACGGTTCGTTCCGGGTTTGCAACAGCCTGACGCTTTGCGACCTGACCAACCAGACGTTCGCCGGTTTTGGAGAAACCAACGACAGACGGTGTGGTTCTTGCACCTTCTGCATTTGTAATTACGACAGCGTTGCCGCCTTCCATAACAGCAACACAGGAGTTTGTTGTACCCAAGTCAATACCAATAATTTTTCCCATAATAAACTCTTCCTTTCCAGTCCGGCTTTCTAAAAAGCCGTAGTTTCATTGATTTATACAAAAGCCGTTTTACATCCGGCTGAATCAAGGAGGACGGTGCACAAGCGATTGGTTTCGCTGTGTGACACCAAGTTAGACAGCAACTGCTACCATTGCCGGTCGAATCAACCGATCGCCCAGCACGTATCCCTTTTGGAATACCTGGCAAACAACATCACTTTCATACTCGCTGTCGTCCACTTGCTTAATGGCATTGTGTACATTCGGATCAAATGCTGTACCCAGCGCAGGAACCTCGGTAATGCCCATCTTTTCCAGCGCCTTTGTCATCTGACCAAACGTCATTTCAATTCCTTTTTTATAAGTTTCATCTGCACAAGCTGCTTCCATGGCACGTTCAAAGCTATCAAGTACCACCAGGATTTCTTTGACGCAATCTACTTTTGCATCGCCGTAAATCTTTTTCTTTTCTTCTGTGGTGCGGTTGCGGTAGTTTTGATATTCCGCCATCAGTCGCAGGTACTGATCTTTCTGATCGGCAAGCTCCTGCTCTTTCTCTTCCAGCTGCGCTTTGCAGTCTTTTTTCTTTTTCTTTTTGTCTTTTTCTTTCTCTTCCTTTGCGGCCGCCTTTGTTTCATCCGGGGCGTCGGTTTGCGCTGCGGCTTCCGGCTGTTCGGGTTTGGAATCCGAATCGGTTACCGGCTGGTCGTCGGTTTGCTTTTGCGGCTGTTCCGTTTCGTCCTGGTTGTAAAAGGTGCGCTTCTTTTCGTTTTCCATCTGTCTCATCCTTTCTTTGCAGGGTCTTCTGACTGTTCCGTATCCTCTGAGATCAAATGTGTGATTTTTTCTGTAAAATAGGAAATATACGGAATAATCTTTGCGTAGTCCAACCGAACCGGGCCAATGACGCCCAGCGAGCCAGCTGGCTGGTTGCCTTTTTGATATTTGGAAACAATCATACTGGAATTGCCGATGACGAATTGGTCACCGCTTTTTCCAAACATGACCTTGATGCCATGGAAGGAATCTTCCAGCAGACTGCTTAACTCATTTTTATGGGCAATGAAGTTGACCACTTCCATTTTATCCAGATCATCGCAGGAGAATAAGTTTTGTTCTCCGCTGACGATCAGCTCATCCCGCTGCAAATCTTTGGACATTTCGCAAATGCCCTGTACCAGGGGACTTAATGTCACCATGTAGGTACCCATCGCAGTGACCATCTGTTCCAGCTTCTCATCAGAAAGATCTGAGATGGAAACACCTTCCAAATTTTCCTGCATGTAATGCTGGAAGAATTCCATGTGCTCATGGGTCAGATCAAACTGTAATCGGCAGGAACGATTCTTAATGGTTCCATCTGAAGTGATCAGCAGCACCACATAAATCCGTTTTCCGGTTGGAATCACCTCTACTTTAGAGATGACGGAATATTTTGGTGCAAAGTTGGAAACCACTGCCGCACACTGTGTAATTTCTGCCAGTGCAGTGGAGGCGCTTTGAATGATCAGCTCTTCGGTCAGCTGGGATTCATCCCCCAACATGGCATCTAAGCGATCCCGTTCCTCCTGGGGCAGCGTTTGTTCTGCCAAAACTTGGTCAATGTAGAATTGATAGCCGCTGAAAGTCGGTACCCGTCCCGCAGAGGTATGCGGTTGTTCGAGGTAGCCAAGCTCTTCCAAAACAGCCATATCATTTCGAACGGTTGCAGCAGAGACGTGAATATCCGGTAAATTGGAAATGGTTTTTGAACCTACCGGTTCTCCGGTTCGGATATACTCATCAATGACAGCCGATAAGATTTTACGTTTTCGTAGATCCACGGAACCAACCGCTCCTTTCTGGCAGCTTTCTGTCTGAAGTGTTAGCACTCTATCTCTCTGAGTGCTAATATAAATTTAGCACGATTCCAAATGTTTGTCAAGCACTTTTTAAAAGTTTGTTACATTTGTATATTTTAAGGCTTATAAATTGTACGAAATTGTGCAAAATAAAATATAATTGGGAGAAAAGTTATGCTGATTGTTATCCTTTCCGGTTTTGTGCCATTTATCACACGGCAATGGATTTTTGTCATTTTGCAATTGGCAGGTGTTGTATGGGTATGTTTGCGGTTGTTGTTACATATTATAAAAGGGAAGCGCTGGTGTATGCGCTTCCCTTTTCATCCGTATTTAAAATAAGGTGTTGAAATGACGAATGGCTGTTTCGATGGGGCGTTATTTGGCAGAAGCTTGCCGCAAGTAGGCAGAGCGTGCCTTTTGCAGTGCCAGTGCAAAGGCGAATGCCACACCTTCTGAGAGAAGATCCTTTATCAGGAATGGTGCAGATACAGATAAGAAGGAACGCAGCACTGAGGTATGCGTGATCGCAGCATATTGCAGGAATCCCGGAATATGGCAAGCGGCCAATCCTGCGAGTGTGAATACATCCAATAAAATGGCACCTTTCCACTTGGAATCCTGGAACCGTTCCCAGCAGGACATTCCCAAACCGCATAAAATGGCCATTGGAAGAAATCCCCAAAGGAATCCGCCCGTTACGCCGATCAGCATGCCGAATCCGCCGGTGAAGTTGTGGAAAACCGGAACGCCAACTGCACCCAAAGCCAAAAAGACTAGAACAGAGAGTGCGCCCTTTTTCCATTTTAATACATAGGCAGTTAGTGCAACCGCAAATGTTTGCAGCGTAACCGGAACGCCGCCGGGGAGTGGAATGGAAAGTTGGGACAGAACGACAAGAACTGCTGCAAACAAGCCGATTTGTGCCAAATCCAATACACGAAGAGATGATTGCTTCATAAAAAAATGTCTCCTTTTCTGTCAACCAAATAAATATTGCAGGTTGACGATAATAAGCATACCATATTTTTTGAAGTTTGTCAACCACTTTTTTATTGGTCAACCTTATAAATGTGTGCGGTGCAGAAAAAAGCGTGAAAAGTATGTGCTTTCCACATTGCTTTCAACAGTCTGTGGAAACAGCTGTGGAAAAATTTGTCGGAAAATCGGGAATTTTCGAATTCTTTACACAGAAGGTGGACTTCTTGTGGAAAGTGGTTTCCAACTTTTCCAGCTGTGCGAAGAGAAAACCGGCTGATTTTTCAACATCTTGTGGAAAGTGATGTGGAAAACATGGGAAATACAGCGGAAAACCAAAACGATATTTCCCAAAAGCAGCGCAGTTTCTTGGAAAAACTTGCAGTTCAAATTGTGGAAAAGCAGATCGGATATTCCACAGAATGCCGGGTATACTACTCATACATTGCAGGAAACTGCAATCAATCTACGGATGCAGAGAGGTGAATCAAATGAAGCGTATTTTAACAGGACTGGCTGCCCTCGTTTTAACAGCAGGCATGCTGACCGGCTGCGGAGCCAATTCCGATTCCAGCGGCAATTCCGAGAATCAGAATTCTTCTCAGACCGATTCCGGCGTGGTGGAGGATTTGGAAGATACCGGAAAGAATGTGGTAACCGATGCCGGTGATGTGGCAGAGGATATCGTAACGGGCGCTGGTGATGTGGTAGAAGATATTGTAACAGGTGCCGAAGATATTTTGGATGATGTAACCGGCGACGGAGCGGGAGATCGTTCCGATCGTGGCACAACCACCAATTCCGAAAAAGAGAACAACAAACAGACCACCGCAGATTAAGAAAGCGGCTGGATGGAAAAAGCGAATGCGACTGGGGTACCCTCGCATTCGCTTTTTATTTGTATTGGATGCGGTAACGTCCATGGGAAAATCGGTTAACCAAATAGCATTCCACAATCAAATTTGTGTAGAGTGCACAAGAATTGGAAATGCGCTTGCATTTATTTTGATTATATGATAAAATAGGAACGAACAAAATCAAAAAACTGCTTTGTTTCAGCATGCAACAGAAAGGGGGAGGGAACGTTGACCCATCAGGAACGTTTCGTTTCCATTTATCAAGAAAAGATTCAGCGGCGTGGTGCAGAGAAACTGCTGGAGTGGCTTCAGTCCGATTCCAGCGACTTTTTTACGGCACCTTCCAGCACGCGGTTTCACGGTGCGTATGAAGGCGGATTGGTCGAACATAGTTTAAATGTTTATGACTGCTTGTGCGATTATCTCGCACGGCCACGTACCAAAGAATTGTATGGGATGGACTACACGGAGGAAACCATTGCCATTACGGCGTTGCTGCATGATCTTTGTAAGGTGAATTTCTATACTGTGGATTACCGGAATGCAAAAAACCAGAATGGACAGTGGGAACGGGTTCCATATTACACCATTCATGATACCCTGCCGTATGGACATGGGGAAAAATCGGTTTACATCATTTCCGGATTCATGCGTCTGACAAGGGAAGAGGCATTTGCCATTCGCTATCATATGGGATTTTCCGGGACAGAGGATAAAAACAATGTCGGACGTGCCCTGGAGCAGTTTCCCCTTGCGTTGGCTGTAAATGTAGCAGATATGGAAGCTTCCTATTACTTAGAAGGAACACCCCAAAAATAAGAAGTTGCCCGTATCGGCGAGAATGATTTCAAAGAACGATTTCAAATAGAGTTGAGAGGATTGAAGAGAATGAGTTGGTATGAACACGCAATTATGTATCACATCTATCCGCTGGGTTTCTGCGGGGCACCGAAGTACAATGAGGGCAGTGCACCGGTTCCACGGTTGGAAAAGGTACTGGATTGGATTCCGCATCTGAAGGAATTGAATGTCGATGCTGTTTACTTTGGCCCGGTTTTTGAATCAGTAGAACACGGCTATGATACAACAGACTATAAAGTGATTGATAATCGTCTGGGAACCAATGAGCTGTTTCAGCATATTTGTGATGTGCTGCACGAAAATGGCATTCGTGTTATTTTGGACGGTGTGTTCAACCATGTTGGACGGAATTTCTGGGCGTTCCGGGATGTACAGGAAAAGGGACAGGCTTCCCCGTACTGTGACTGGTTTGCCGGACTGAACTTCGGCGGCTCCAGCCCCTGCGGCGATCCGTTCTGGTATGAAGGCTGGAACGGTTACTATAATTTGGTTAAGCTGAACCTGCGCAACTGGCACGTGTGCGATTACCTGATTGATGCAGTCGGTTACTGGATGGATACCTTCCACATCGATGGAATTCGGTTCGACGCAGCAGATTGCGTAGACTTTGATTTCTTCCGCCGTATTCACAATTTCTGTAAGGAAAAGAATCCGGAATTCTGGCTGATGGGTGAAATCATCCACGGGGACTACAAGCGTTGGGCAAATCCAGAAATGCTGGACAGCGTAACCAACTACGAATGCTATAAGGGTATTTACTCTTCTCATAATGATAAGAACTACTTTGAAATTGACTACTCCATCAATCGACAGTTCGGGAATGGTGGAATTTATAAGGACATCAAGCTCTATAATTTCGTAGACAATCACGATGTGAACCGTTTGGCAAGCACGCTGTCGGATTTACGATATCTGCCGCTGTGTTACACATTGCTGTATTGTATGCCGGGTATTCCGTCTATTTATTATGGCAGTGAATACGGCGTGCAGGGACGGCATGAAAACAATTCTGATGATGGCCTGCGTCCGTGTCTGGAACTGGAGGAGCTGAATCGCAGCGGTGATCAGAACCTGTACCGGCATCTGGTAAAATTGGGCAGAATTTACAAGGCATATCCGGCTCTGCGAACAGGTTCCTATCAGACTGTAATTGTGCGGAATCGGCAGCTGCTCTTCCGGAAGGATTGGGACGGCAGAACGGTTTACGTTGCACTGAACCTGGAAGATTGCGATTATCATTTGAATTTTGGCACACACCTCGGCTCTTTGGTGGATGTAATCAGCGGAACACCGGTACAGTTGGACAATGGCAACGCATATATTAAGATGCCGCCGTTCAGCGCTATGATTTTGGTGGAAGATGATATCGTCAACAACATGGAACCGGTTGAGCAGGCAGCACCGGAAGAACCGACACAGGTTGTAGTAGGTGCACGGTATCGCTGCATCGAAGGCGGCGAGTATGAGGTGCTTGCAGTTGCACGACATACAGAGACCAATGAAGAATTGGTGATCTATCGCAATTGTGCGGATCAGACTGTTCTGGCTCGTCCGAAGGCTACCTTCTGCGACTTTGTGGAGCAGGGTCGTCGATTCACCATGCTGGAGGGCTAATGGAACATCGAACATTAGCCGGTGTCATTTTTGATTTGGACGGAACCCTGCTGGATTCTACGGCGGTTTGGTCGCAGATTGACCGCATCATTTTACAGGAGCATGGGATTCAGCCCCCGGCAGGACTGTCCGACCTGGTCAAAAAATTATCCATTGCGGAGTCTTCCCAGTACTTTATTACACAATTCGGCTTGCCATATACGCCGGAGTCATTCTCCCAACACGTGCAGGAATTGGCGGCAGAGCAGTATCAGACGACACTGCCGCTCAAGCCGCATGCGCTGGAGTTGCTGAATGATTTGGATCAGAAACAGATTCCCTATTGCGTGGTAACGGCGAATTATCGAACGCTGGCACAGGCTGCGTTGGAGCGATTGGGCTTGATGGAGCGGATTGCTTTTTTGTTGACCGAACAGGAAGCAGGTGCAACCAAAACCTCGCCGGAGATTTTCCGGCAGGCAGCAGCTGCTATGCATCTGGGACGGCGGCAATTGGTGGTGGCAGAGGATTCGCTGCACTGTATTGAAACCGCCAAGCAGGCAGGGTTCTTTACTGTTGGCGTCTATGATGCGGAAACGGCTCCAGAGGAATGGACAAAGATTCAAGCGACTGCAACCATCTCTGTCTCGGATTTACAGGAAATGAAAACTTTGTTTTAGAAGTCTGTTGTTTATCAGATAGAATCAATTGGCAAACACCCAGTCAAAAAGCGTTTTGACTGGGCTGCCTCATTTGGAAAGGAGTGTCTGTTCATGCAATGGGAAATGGAATCGAGTCGTTTGATTCGCTGCTTGGATCCGGAACCCTTGGTTTTGGTTCCGCATACAGTACGGGAAATTGCACCGCATGCCTTTTCGGATTGTACCGAAGTGGTGCAGCTGGTGCTGCCCAATACCTTGGAACGAGTCTATGATTGCGCATTTTCCGGCTGCACCAATCTGCGGCAGGTTAGTTTGCATGTCGGTGTGCGGCTGCGTGCCTATGGCATTTTTCAAAATTGCCCGAAGCTTGCCGGTGTTGTGGTGCGCCGGGGCGGCTATGCGGTACAGATTCCCATTCCAATGGATGAAACACACGATCACTTCTTGGTGCAGCTGAGCTTGCTGCTTTCCGAGCCGGATTTGCAAATGCAGCAGATAGAAGCCATTTTCGGACGGCTTCCCGATTCGGCAGGGAAGCTTGGAATTGCAGTTTATCTGACCCTGCATGCTCTGCCGGCATCCGATGGGGCAAAGTTTTATTTGATGCAGCATCGCCGGCAGCTGGCGGTTTACCTGGTAGCAGGCGGAGTACGAATGTGTCTGCGCCGGAGCGGAAAGGAGTCGGAATGAAACCTTCTTATCGTATGGAACCACTGTCGGAAACGCTGCAAGTTTGCGTAAGCCCGGAACATGGCTTTGGAACGGATGCCTTTTTGCTGACCGATTTTAGCCGTTATCGCCGAAAGGATTTGGTTTGTGACCTGGGAACGGGCTGCGGCATTATCCCCATGATTATGCAGCGGCAGGATCCGCCCAAACAGGTGTATGGAGTGGACATCCAGCCACAAGCCATTGAGCAGTTTCAGCAATCGGTACAGGCAAGCGGCGTTTCGCATGTGACGCCGATTTGTGCCGATTTGCGCACGCTCTGGGCAGGTGCACCGATGCAGTGCTGTGATCTTGTGACTTGCAATCCACCGTATAAGGCGCAGTCTGCTGGTATTGAAAGTGCAATGACTGCACAGCGTATTGCACGGCATGAAATTCTCTGTAACATCGGGGATGTCTGCCGGGCAGCCAATCAGTTGTTGAAATTCGGCGGCAGACTCTGTATTTGCAACCGTCCGGAACGACTGGCAGATGTGGTGGCCGCTATGCAGCAAAATGGAATTGAACCGAAACGGCTGCGGTTTGTGGCAAAAAATCCGGAATCAGCTCCTTGGCTGTTCTTGATGGAAGGACGAAAGGGCGGCAAGCCGTTTCTGTCCGTACTGCCGCAGTTGCATGTACGAGAAGGAAGCGGCTATACAGAAGAAATGCGGCGGCTTTATCGCTTGCCGGAGCAGGAGGCATCCAATTGAGCGGAACATTATATATAGTAGGAACCCCCATCGGCAACTTAGAAGACATTACCTTGCGGCAGTTGCGGATTTTGGGAGAAGTGGACTTTGTTGCGGCAGAGGATACCCGTGTTACCCGGAAACTGCTGAACCACTATGAACTGAAAACGCCGGCGGTGAGCTATCACGAACACAGCGGAACGGCGGTTGCGCAGAGCATTGCCCAACGCATTCTGGCAGGGGAATCCTGTGCCGTGGTAACGGATGCTGGAATGCCGTGCATTTCGGATCCGGGGGAACCTTTGGTGCAGCTTTGTCGGGAACAGGGGATTCCTGTAACCGTGGTGCCGGGGCCAAGCGCAGCCATTGCAGCGCTTGCGATATCCGGACAGCATACGGCACAGTTTACCTTTGAAGGCTTTCTGTCAGTCACCAAGAAGCAGCGGATCGCACATCTGGAACGGCTGCGCACGGAACAGCGTACCATGATTTTTTATGAGGCACCGCATAAGCTGCTGCGCACCTTATCGGATATGCAGCAGTACTTCGGAGCAGACCGGTCGCTTTCTATTTGCCGGGAGCTAACCAAAGTACACGAGGAAGTCTGCACCATGACATTGACAGAAGCGGTGGCACACTATACCGCAACACCACCAAAGGGAGAGTTCGTACTGGTGGTTGCCGGGGCAGTACCGCAGGAACCGGAGACAACACTTTCTCTGGAAGCGGCTGTGGAACGGGTACAGCAAGCGGTTGAGCAGGGCATGCGTTTGACAGATGCCTGCAAGCAACTTGCACAGGAAACCGGTTATCGAAAGAGCCAGCTCTATGAAGCAGTCAGCCGAATGGCGCAAAAATAAGGAGTTTGTTGTGCAAACTGTATAGTTTCAACATAAAACAAGCTATTTTGCAATCGAAACTTACAAACCACAAAAAAATCGAGTTTTTTTGAAAAAAAGGCTTGACATTTATAGCCCGATGTGGTAAAATAATTAAGTCGTCAGCGATGAGATGTCGCCGGCGCGAAGTGGAAGCTTAGCTCAGCTGGGAGAGCATCTGCCTTACAAGCAGAGGGTCATAGGTTCGAGCCCTATAGTTTCCACCAGTGGTCTGGTAGTTCAGTTGGTTAGAACGCTGCCCTGTCACGGCAGAGGTCGTGGGTTCGACTCCCATCCAGATCGCCAACTTTCCACATTGTTTTTCAACAACGTGTTGAAAGTTAGATGCCTCTGTAGCTCAGTCGGTAGAGCAGGGGACTGAAAATCCCCGTGTCATTGGTTCGATTCCGATCGGAGGCACCATAGGATGTGCAATCGCATATCCTGGATGCGGATTTAGCTCATCTGGTAGAGCGCCACCTTGCCAAGGTGGAGGTAGCGAGTTCGAGCCTCGTAATCCGCTCCATTGCATTGTATTATCTCTTCCATTGCGGCCGCTGTGAGTTGATCTTGCAGCGGTTGTTTTTATTTGAGAAAAAGGGGAAACGGTGGAAACTGCTTCCCCTTTTTGTTGACATCTATTCTCTGCTGTGTGATGCGGACGAAAAACGACAAAATCTGCTCTTGACAGGAAAGAATTGGCAATGCTATAATAAGTTGATTCGGAAATGACCGAATGGAAAATAAACGGGAATCCAGCCTGCTTGCAGGTGCTTGCTTGGAGAATGGGGAAAACAATGAATGTATTAATGGTTGGAGATGTCGTGGGGCCAGGCGGCTGTCAGTTTCTAAAGGAACGCCTGTACCGCTTGAAAAAGGAATATGCAATTGATGTGACCATTGTCAATGGAGAAAATTCCGCCAAGGGCAATGGCATTACCGAACGGTCTGCACGGGATTTGCTGTCCTGTGGCGCAGACGTGCTGACAACGGGGAATCATTGCTTTCAGCGACGGGAGGCTCTTGGCATTTATGAACAGGATACAATTCTGCGGCCAGCCAACTACCCGGAAGGCTGCCCGGGAAAGGGCGTTTGCGTTCTGGACTTGGGAGCTGTGCAGCTTGCTGTGCTGAATCTTTCCGGAACGGCGTATCTGGATCCGCTGGATAATCCGTTTACCAAGGTGGAACAGATGCTACAGGAGCTGGATACACCAAATATCTTTGTGGATTTTCATGCGGAAGCAACGGCAGAGAAAAAGGCAATGGGGTATTTCCTTGCCGGCAGGGTGACAGCTGTGGTGGGAACCCATACGCACGTGCAGACAGCGGATGCCTGCATTTTATCGGAACACACCGGTTATATCACGGACGTTGGCATGACAGGCCCGGAGGAGTCCATCCTTGGCGTTGCTGTACAGCCGGCGCTGGATCGCTTTCGGTTTCGGTATGCCGCACGCTTTCAAGAGGCGGAAACAGCGTGTTTTTTGAATGCAGTTGTCCTTTCTTTTAATGAAAAATGTGGTAAATGTACGAAAATCGAGCCGTTAATTATTCGATAATGCACAAAGTTTATAGAAAACCCTTGCATTTTTCGGATAAGTATTGTATAATGTGGTTGTTTGGTTATCAGCAATTCGATTTTGAAATGAATGATCTACAGGAGGCTGTTACTATGGAAATTTTAAAAGTGTCATCCCACTCTACGCCGAATTCTGTTGCTGGTGCAATTGCGGGAGTCATTCGGGAAAAGAAGGTTGTGGAAGTGCAGGCAGTTGGTGCTGGCGCTGCCAATCAGGCAGTGAAGGCGATTGCAATTGCACGTGGCTATCTGGCACCGATTGGTGTGGATTTGATCTGCATTCCGGCTTTTGCCAACATTCAAATTGATGGGGAAGAGCGGACCGCAATCAAGCTGATTTGCGAAGAACGATAAGAGAAACGTTTTGAGAAAACGCTGCCAGCCGGCGGCGTTTTTTATTTCAATGGAAGTGTTGTGGAGGAGTTTGTATTTATGGAAGGCTATGTCTGTAGCAGCTGGATGATTGGACTGGTGCTGCTGCTCTGTGTGCTGCATGGATGCTTTGCGGCAGCTATTGCAGCGATGGAGACGCTCGGCAGTTCGCTCAAAGGAATGGCGGAACAGAATCCGAAACTGCAATACTACGCCAAGCAGAAGCGAAAGCTGCGGCGAACGGCGGCGGCAGAACGGATGCTGTTTGATGTCTGCGTGACGGCTTGGCTGTATAGTGCATTTTGGTTCAATTGGAGAAAGGAACTTGGCGCCTTGCCTGCGGGCTGGGTCATCGCACTTGCTGGCGCTTCTGCGCTGCTGGCGCTTTTGCTGTTTCATGGCCTGGTCAATGGCATTGGACGCAAAAAAGCGGAGTCTGTTGCTGCGAAGCTAGCGGGCTACGTACGGGTTCTGACGGGGTTGCTGACGCCGCTTTGGGCAATTTATTCCGGCGTAGAACGAGCTGTTGGTGGCACATGGGTGAAGCCAGATGCCGTGACAGAAGAAGACATCATTCAAATGGTAGAAGAGGGCAATGAGACGGGCGTAATTGAGGAAAGTCAGCGTGAGATGATCAACAACATCTTTGAATTTGATGATATTGTTGTTTCAGACGTGATGACGCATCGGACAGAAATCGTTGCGGTAGAGGTAGAAGAACCGATCAGCAGCGTGATTCATACGGTGATTCAGGAGGGCTATTCCCGGATGCCGGTTTATCAGGGAAACATTGATAATATTGTGGGCATTCTGATGGCAAAGGATCTGCTCTGTCTGGCGGGGCAGGACAATCTGGAGCATTACCATATTCGGCATTTTATGCGGGAAGTGGTGTTTGTCCCGGAAACGGCAAAATGCAAGCATGTCCTACAGGAAATGGCGCTCAAGAAGTCACAGCTTGCGGTCGTTGTGGATGAATACGGCGGAACAGCCGGTATTGTGAGCATGGAGGACATTCTGGAGGAGATTGTCGGCAATATCCAGGATGAATATGATGAGGAAGAAATCGAGATGCGGAAGGTCTCGGATGCGGTGTACATTATAAAGGGAACGGCGGATCCGGACGATATTTTGCCGCAGCTGGGCGTTACGCTGCCAGAGGGACGGGAATTCGATACCATGAGCGGCTTTGTTGTGGAGCTGCTGGGACGGATTCCAGAGGCAGAGGAGACGCCATCGGTACAGTATGAGTCGGTGCTTTTTACGGTGCTGTTGATTGAGGATAACTGGGTGTCTAAGATTAAGGCGCAAATTTTGCCACCGGAGCCGCAGAAAGAAGAAGGGATGGAAAAACATGGAGAAGAAGGAAAATAAAACGGTGCTGTATGAGAATACATGTGTTTGTACCAAGAAGGTTTACCGGGAAGCAGGCGAGCAGATGGTAAAGGGCTTAGGCGCAATGTCTGTGCTTTGCGCTGTGTCAGGCGTTGTTACAGTGTTTCTTGCATTTCGCAAACAGATGTTTTGGGGAGAACTCTTTGCGCTGCTTGCGATTGCGCTGCTGATTTTGGTGAATTGGCTGCCGTATCAGTGGGCAAAAAAGCGCTATCAGGAGGAAGAACAACAGTACGGTGAACCGGTTACGCTGCAAACAAGCTTTCAAGAGGATGCATTGACGGTTCGGGTGGCGCAAAATGAGAAAACGGTGACACTTTCTTATGAGCAGGTAGAAAAACTGAAACGATTGGATCACATCTATATTTTGAAGATGCGGGATGGTTCGATCTTGCTGTTGGATCGAGAAGGCTTTACAAAGGGAGATGCAGCTGCATTTGTATCTTTTATCAAGGAAAAATGCACGCAGCATATGGAATCTCAGGCGTAATGGGATTGGCGATTGCAGAGTTGCAATCGCCTTTTTTGACGTTTGTGCGAGATTCACAAAAGGGATGCTTGTTTTGGGAAATACTTGTACTTGACAAAAGGAGGGAGAGATGATATAATAATAAAGCTGTCGCAGGAAAGCGAAGGAGAGTGAAAAGAGGTGGAGTGAATATTTCACAGAAAGTTCACTTGACAAGAAGCGAAAGATGTGATATAATAGACAGGCTGTCGCACGGAAAGGCGAAGGAGTCGGGAAAAAATAAATGGAAGGAACCTGAACGAGTTCACAATTTATTTACTTGACAAAAGCTCAGAAGTGTGATATAATAAATAGGCTGTCTCACACGGCAGCGATCGCAAAGAGAAGAAAGAGGAAAGCGGACAAGCGGGATGCGGGATGAAGGGATGAATGAAAGTTCAAAAACATTCACAAAAAGTTCACTTGACAAAAACTTCGAGATGTGATATAATATAAAAGTTGCAGCTCACGAGTTGCGACGAGGTACCTTGAAAATTGAACAATGCACTACAAAGTACAAAACCCTTGAAAATCCAAAGAAATTTGGAACTTTGAGAAGTCAGAAAAGACGAAAAAATCAAACAGGTAATTGCGAGCGAAATAGATCGTGATGCCAAGGATCGATATCAACTGCGAGAGCAGTTCCTATACAACTATCATAAAGAGTTTGATCCTGGCTCAGGACGAACGCTGGCGGCACGCCTAACACATGCAAGTCGAACGGAGATATTAGCTTCGGTTAATATCTTAGTGGCGGACGGGTGAGTAACACGTGAGCAACCTGCCTCTAAGAACGGGATAGCTTCTGGAAACGGATGGTAATACCGTATAATGTATTGGGAAGGCATCTTTCTAATACCAAAGATTTATCGCTTAGAGATGGGCTCGCGTCTGATTAGCTAGATGGTGAGGTAACGGCCCACCATGGCGACGATCAGTAGCCGGACTGAGAGGTTGAACGGCCACATTGGGACTGAGACACGGCCCAGACT
>OLVO01001400.1_pt1 | contig 24527 bp, 20 predicted proteins | sample 1672571 | NCBI WGS metagenome assembly OLVO01 (sample SAMEA3136700, study PRJEB25190) | human gut metagenome | biome: human gut; feature: human-associated habitat; material: faeces | place: Austria | collected 2013
TGCGCGCACAGCAGGACCGCCTGACGGCGCTTGCCCAGCAGAACGCGGGCTGCGCGGAGAACTACCACAACTATTCGAGTATGTACGACGCTTACAGCGCCGACTGGGACACCGTATTCGACTCCGTTCGGACATATAACGACAACCTTGAACTGGTGCTGGACGAGCTGGAGGCAAAGCTCCCCAAGAAGTCAACGGTGACCGCTCTGAGCACGACCGAGTTGTGTCTTGCGGCGCAGGTCGCCTTCCAGAGCAAGGAGGACGCCGCTTATTTCCTCGTGGCGCTGCGCGACGTGCCCTTCATGACCCTCAGCACCGTTTCCAACCTGACCATTGGCCCGCGGGAAGCCTACTCCCCGGACAAAATGATTGCTGCGCTGTACGAGGAAGCGGAGAAGGAGTCCCCCGTGCCGAGCACGGAGGAAAGCGCAGCGGATGGTACTGCGGAAAGCACAACGGATAGTACCGAGGAAAGCAGTACGGAAGAACCTCCCACCGAGGGCGGCTATTCCCTCGATGAGCTGTTTTCCAACGCTTCCGGTGGCAGCGTTGCCATCGACGGAAAAACGCTTCGGAATATGATCCCGCTGCTGAAAGCGGCGGGTGCCGATGACAGTACCATTGCAAAGATGGAAAATTATGCGGATGTGATGGAGCGTTTCGGCGTGACCATTACCCCGGATAACCTCGGCATCCTCTCCGGGATCCAGGGGCTGCTCCCCGGCGGCGGCACGACCAGCACGCCGGGCAGTTCCGGCAGTACAACGGTCGCGCCTGCCACGCCCAGTACGCCGGGCAGTTCCGGCAGTACAACGGTCACGCCTGCCACGCCCAGCAGCGGCAGTACGTCCTCTGCTTCTGGCATTGATTCTGCCGATATTGCAAAGCTGCGTCTCAGCCTGCAATACCTGAACTCCAACCAGCTGGACGCTCTGCAAGCCGTCTACGGGCCGGTGCAGGAAAAGACCTTCTCGCTGGATGACCTGCGCAAGCGCTCCAATACCACCCAGGAGAAGAACGCGATCCGGTCCCTGCTGCAAAACGATCCTGCCGCCATGTATCAGTTTTTCCTGCTGATGCGCGAGGATATCGCCCGTGAGGAAAAGGACCAGATCTTGTACGACAAGATCTTTGACGACATTTGGAAAAGCCCCGATCAGCACCGCATGTTCTATGAGAGCGACGATGCGATGCTGAACAAATATCTGCCGAACCTGCTGAATATCCTGACTGACAACAAGACGAATGTCAACGCAGCGATCGCGCTCATTCGGCAGAATCAGACGCTGAGTGGCAAGCTTGCGCTCCATCTTGCCAAGGAAATGGGCGAGATCAAAGAGGCCAATACCGCTCTGGATCTCGTGGCGCTTCAAAAGGAGATCAACAGCGGCGCAGCGTTCCAGCGGGATGCCGCCACTGTGGCCGCGGTCAACGCGCTGCTGCGGAAGAATCAGCAGACCTCCGGTACCTCCGGCACCTCCGGCAACACGGGCATGGATGAAAACGATCTGCTGATGTGGATCCTGATGAATCAACTCAAAAATCAAACCGGCGGCTCAGGCATCCCGGATATCTTTAACACCGGCGCTTCTCAGACGCAGAAGCCTGCCGACAACCGCTATTACCTGACGGTCGTGCTGGCCTATGACGAGTCCTTGATCCAGGCGGAGCAGGCGCGCAAGGGTCTGGACCGCGACGCCAAGGTTGAGAAAGTGGAGGTGGGCCAGTGAAAGTGATCGGTAGAAACTGGAAGGCTGTCCTGTCAATCCTGCTCTTGTTGGTCGCCGTTCTGGTGTATGTTCTGGGCTACCGCCCCCGCAGTGAAGCTTACGTCATGGAGCGGGATCAGTTAAATGCTCAGATCACCGCGCTGCAAACCACCATCGTCGAAAACGAGAAGTACAAGGACGTGCAGGATCAGCTTGAGCCGGCAGAGGCCGCGATCGAGGAAAGCCGCGCCGCGCTTTATGAGAACTTCCCCGCGGATATGAAGGAAGAAGATCAGATCCTCTACCTGCTGTATCTGGAAAAAACGCTGGGGACCGGCAGTAAGGAGCTGGGCTACACCCAGAAACTGCACGATATTTTCCTTCAGCGCTTCGGAAGCGGCGGCGACATCGAGTTTTCTTTCGGTGAGATCACGCCGATGCAGGCCTTGAGCGATGGCGCACTCCTTGAGGGCTTGAACCTGACGGTGTACTATCACGCCTCCTATCGGGAGTTCAAGAACATGGTGCACGCGCTGGCAACGGATGAGCGCATCACCTCCATCCGGTATGCCACCTTCAACTACGACAGCGAAAAAAAGCTGCTGGACGGGCAGATGACCCTGACGCTGTATCTGATGCCGTCCGCTCAGAACACCTATGAGGAACCGGGCGTAACGCCGCCCGCGACCGGTAAGACAGACATTTTCAACTGACCCATTGGGAGAGACAAGGCATGAAAAAGATCGGGAAAGAGAGAACAGCGGGCTTTTCACTGCTGGAGGTCGTCGTGGCGATCGCCATCATCGGCCTGATCTCCGCGCCCATCTGTTCCAGCCTGATTCTGGCAGGACGGATCAATGCCCACAGCCAGGCCGTGATGGAAGCCCATCTGAACGTCCGTACCGCCGTGGAGACCCTGATGAAGGACGGCGTCACGCAGCCAAGCGATAACTACCGCGCAGAGGCGTTCCCCAATGTGACGATCAAAACAAAGAAAGAAGACAGCAGCGACCCCTATTATCGTGTCACGGTATCGGATAAGCCCACGGAGCCGCTCGTTACGGTGAATACGTATGTCCGCGCCGTATCGCCGGAAGGCGGTGGCACATGAAGAAGCTCTGGAAAGACAACGGCGGTTACGCGCTGGTATATGTGCTCATCGTCGTTCTGGTGCTGTGCGCCGTCGCCGTGTCCGTCTGCACCGCGGCGCTGAAAAATTATCAGGCGCAGGAGCGCTCCATCCGCCAGACACGGCAGCTCTATCAGGCGGAGGGCGAGATCGAAAAATTTGTGGCGCTGGCGGAGGACGTAAGCTCCTTGCAGGATTCCGCGGAATACGACTCGGAAGATGATGCAAAGGCAGAGGCAAAGGCTGCATATGTTGAGCACTTGAAGACTTTAGCGGGCGGCTGCACCCTGCCACCTGATGGTACCGATACCGACGTCGAATTCTGCACCTTTACCCTTATCCGCGCGAACGACGCCGTTCGCATCGAGACAAAGATCAAAATGAACCTCAAATACGAAGTGAAAAAAATCGAGAAAGAGGAAGAACTGCCCGACGGAACCAAAAAAATAACGTACACCGCCAAGGTCAGCAAGGCCACGCACCACTACAACACCTACACCATCACCCACTTGACAGCGGAAAAGGGGGGGACGAGCGAATGAAACGAAACAACAGCGGCTTTACCATGGTCGAACTGCTGGTGACCGTCGCTGTCAGCTCCATCGTGCTGGCAGCCGCAGCGTCGCTGATGCTGCTCGGACTGCGGGTGCATCAAACGACGCAGAAGGAGGCGGGCGAGCAGCAGACCGTGCGCATCGTACTCTCCGCGCTGGAGGATCTCTCCGCCAGCGGCAAAATCTCCCGCGTGGAGCCGTTCTCCGACGGTTGGCGGCTGCTGGGAAAGACCTCCGACGGCAAGTCCGGAGCGGTGCTGCTGCGCTACAAGAGCGGAAAGCTCACAAGCGGCACGAGCGGCGATCAGGTGCTGCTGGACAACCTGCGCGGTGCGCAGGTCATTCTGGACGGCAGCCTCGTGACCTTCACCTTCGCGACCGCGGCGCACAGGTACAGCACCTCCGTCTTCTGTCGAACCGGGATCGAGGGTGACAGCGTCGGCAGAGAAGAGGCGGAAGATATCCTAAAAGAAACTCCGACCCTGCCGGACGCTGCCGATCTGACCGATACGGAAAAGGCGGCGCGCTTTGCGTTTCTGCAAAAGCTTGCCGACCAGTACGACAGCAGGGGAGAGATCAAAAGCGGCGACAGCACTTACACTTACTTCTCCGAATGGTACATCGGCAACTACGCCGATAACCCCGGCTGGAACCAATACACCCCCTGGTGCGCCTGCTTCCTCTCGTGGGGAGCAGAGCAGCTGAAAACCTCCATCGACGGCGATCCGCCCAGATTCGCAAACGTGGACGATGGCATGAAGCTTTTCCAGGGTGATCAGTGGCGCGACAGCAGCGCAACGCCCATTCCCGGCGACTACGTCTTTTTTGACTGGGACAGGGACAGCGACCCCGACCACGTCGGCGCGGTGCTGTGCGTGGATGAGGACGGTTACCTTTACACCATCGAGGGCAACAGCGGCGGCAGGGTCGCCGTCAACCGCTACCCGCTGTCGAATCCGAGCGCGGATCCGCGCATCATGGGCTACGGCGTGCTGAACTGGAAGACAAAATAGGAAACCACAGAGGAATCATCTGTTCATATAATTCTCAAAAAGAAATCAAATATATTGAGGAGGAAACAACATGAAAAAGCAAGTGGGAAACAAGCTGCGCGGCAGCGCAGGCTTTACGCTGGTAGAGCTTATTGTGGTCATCGCGATCATCGGCATTTTAGCCGGCATCGGCACGGTGGGCTACGGCGGCTACATTAAGCGCACCAACGAGGGTCTGGACGAGACTCTGTATAAGAACATCATCTACGCCGGTGAGATCGGCAAGTATGAGAACCCCGGCGTGACGGGCCGCGTGACCGTCACCAAGACGGGCGCTACTGTCAGTGTTGTCGGCGGCGCTGACGGCAACAAAACCGTCGTTGAGAAGTGGCTGTCCGACGCTTTTGGCTCTGATTGGCCAACTTCCGTGAAGTACCGCACGGACAAGTACGCAAATGGCACTTACGGAACGATCATCCTTCCCGCCATGGAGATCACGCTGGATAGTAATCATAAGACCCTGCTGGAGAATTTCAGAAAGTCCAATCTGGACGGTCATGAGAAGGAACTGGCGGATACCTGCAACGCAATTTCGACCCTGTTTGCCACTGATAGATACGTAACCCTTGCTGGAACCGCAATTGGTCAAGAAGAATTGACGAAATTACTGGATAAATTAGAGGTTCCGAAGGATCAGCGAGCCGATCTAACAAAATTAGACAAAGAGACCAAAACAAAACTGGCAAATGAAATCGTGCTCCATGTCGCCGGAAATGCAAGCGGCATGAAGAGCAACATGCAAGCCTATTTAGATAAACTAAAGGAAGATGGCACCGGCCCGTTGAACCTGGCCACCGTTACCGGGAGCGACTACGGCAGCAATGTTGCGTTGGCACTGGGCGTGGCGGCCGGCTACTTGAACTCGAATTACGCCGACCCGGAGCTCCAGCAGGCCTACAAAAGCAACCCGCAAGAGGTTCTCATGGGATTTGTGACGAAATTTGATACCATGCCAGAGGATGAGCAGAAGAAATATCACGACTATGTCAATAACAACAGCAAGGGTGCGGAGGCCGATATGAATGCGTATCTCAGCGCCTTGCAGATTATCAGCGAGAGCCAGACGAAATACGGCGTTACCTTCGACACCTCCAGCTCCAACGCGTTCAACGACGACCAGACCCTTGCCCTGCTGCAGGCAGTGCTGAATTCCAAGAAGTAAGATAAAAGATCCGTTTTTGCTGCCGTCCTCGCGGCAGCAAAAACGGTGAATTATGAAAGAAAGAAAAACAGGAGGACGACAAAATGATGAAACGGATCGGCAGGCGCTTGGTGTCGCTGCTCCTGACGTTTGTCACAGTACTGACGATGCTTCCGGCGATGACGCTGCCGGCGCTGGCGGCGAGCGGAACTGTCACCGGCTTAACCGATACGAACATCGTCTTGAGCTTTGATGGTGACAAAGACAAGGCGTGGAGCGCCAGCGGCAATCAAATCGTAGGCCATGCGAAAAGCGACTCTCCGAAATGGTTTTGGGAGTCTCCAACGGACTATACGTCCACGCTGACCATCACCAACAAGAAAAACACAACGGCGACCCTTTCCTTTGACTACTCTATTGAGCAGAACGGCGGAATCATTCAGGTGGATGGTACAGGGGTTTCTTCGGGTGCCAGTTTTACCAAGGAACTGGCGGCAAACGAGAGCGTTAAAGTATACATCAAATCCGGCAGCACCGACTACGACACCAAGATCACGATGACCAATGTGACACTTGTATCCGCCGATACGACTGCCGCCGTGACCTTCCAGCCCGCCGAGAACGGCAGCTACACCGTGGACGGAAAAACGATCAACGAGGTGTACACCAATACCCAAAGCTCCTCGATCGCCTATCAGGTCGTGGCAACCCCGGCGGGCGGGTATCGCTTTAAGGGTTGGTATGATGTGAACACCGGGACGTGCATCAACACCAATGCTACGACGGCGCTGAACTTCGACAGCGACTGCACCATCACAGCGCGGTTCGGGAGCAAAGACTTAGCCCTTTTTGAAACCGGCGGGCGGCAGTTCGACGATCTGAACGACGCGGTTGCCTATGCGCAGGCAACCGGGCAGGACAAGATCACGCTGGCTTCCGACGGCAAAATCACAGGAACCTATACGATCCCATCCGGGGTCACCCTGCTGATCCCGTTTGATAAGGACGGAACGGTGTATAGGGAAAAGCCAACCGCCATACACGAAACCCCGGAAGCCAAGTCCTTTCGAACTCTGACGATGGCGTCGGGCAGCTCGATCACACTTGCAAGCGGCGCTGCCCTCAGCGTCGGCGGACAGTATTTTGCAGCACACGGCGGTAGTGCGGGTAAGATGGTCGGCCCCTACGGTCATATTAAAATGGAGTCCGGCAGCGCCATCACGGTGCAGTCCGGCGGCGCACTGTATGCGTGGGGTTTCATCTCCGGCAGCGGCTCCGTCACCGTGGAATCCGGCGGCTCGGTGTACGAATGGTATCAGATCCTGGACTTCCGCGGCGGCGTCGAATCCAGCCAGATGCATAATAAGGTGTTCCCCTTTAACCAGTATGCGGTGCAGAACATCGAGGTACCGCTGACCGTGCACGCGGGGGCGAGTGAAACGGTGTATACGGCACTATACGCCTTAAGAAGTATCAACCCGACCTCCATTTCGTTCATCGGGGACAAAGGCTTATTCAAGCTGATCTCCGGCAGCCTGACCAAGGCGTATGACGGCAGCACTGACCGCATGATCTATACGATCAACGGCGTGGCGGAGCTTAACACCCTGAACTTGAAGCTGGCTACCATAAAAGTTAACTCCAGCAGCTATGTCCTGCCGCTCACCAACAACATGACGGTAGACCTGAACAGTGGCAGCAAGCTGACTGTGAACCAGACGGCGGCGCTGCTGCCGGGCGTGGAGGTATCGATCGCCAAGAACGCGGAGTTGACGGTGGCAAGCGGGAAGAGTATGTACATTTACGATGTGGACGAGTGGGGCGGCTACTGCGGCACCGGAAATAAGGCGTTTATCCCTGTGGTCTACGCTCCCGGCAAAACGGGCAAACGCGCGTCCCTTGAGGATGTGAAGGTGGATGTCAACGGCAAGCTGACCGCCATCGGCGGCATCTACACCACGACGAACGGCGCAAATATTTGCTCCAGTGAGGGAACTGGCAAGTATCTCCAGCAGGGCGCGCCCGGTACGGAAACAAAGACGTATCAGTACGATGGCAGTACGAAATCGCACGAAATCCCCATCACCGCCGCCAAGCTGCACAACGCAGGCGGCAGCTACACCCCAACCGCGGGTTCCAAAGCCGGTGATACCTTTACCTACTGCAAATGCCAGGATTGCGGCGACGGCACATGGGTGAAGGATGTCGCGGCGATCATCAACAACGGCACGCAGGGGGACACCTATTCCACCCTGGAAGCCGCGGTCAACGCGTACTCGCCGGACAACAGCACCGCTCCGACGAACTATATCAAGCTGCTGCACAACACCACCGAGAAACCTATCAGCGTCAGCAACAAGAGTCTCCGCCTCGACCTGAACGGCCGCACGGTAACAGGCGATATCTCGGTAACGGGCGCTTACAAGCTTTACGGCATGGACAGCTCTGCGGTGGACTATACTACCGCCCCGAAGGGCAAGATCGTCGGCACGGTGACGGGCACGGTAGCCCCGACCTACCAGACGCCGACGACGGTGGATGGGGAATACGATCGCTATGTTGCCATTCAGGGGAAGGAAGCAGATGGTACCGAAAATCTGTCCTTCCACCATTTCAACATCTCTGTCAGCGGCTACCGCTTTGAGCTGGCCACCGGCGACACGCCGCAGTGCGCGCTGTTCTTCATCGGCAAGTTCCAAGGCGACGCCGAGGCAAAGAAACACCTGACGTCTCTGGGCATTACCCTAACGGGTGATAATGGCCCGCAGCTTGGTACATACAGCTATTCGATTCCTAAGGATAAGGCCATCCCCAAGGAATCAGATCCCGGCGAGAGCCCGGTCGTTCGTGATGTTGATGACGACGCTTTTCTCTTCGAGGCATACCTGATGCGTGATATCAATAAGGAAAACTATCAGACGAAGTTCACTGCCACCGCGCGGGCAACGTTCGACAACGACGGAAAGCAGGATAGCAAACCGCAGCAGTTGAGCTTCAAGGATGCCTGGACGGATCCTAAAATGGTCATCACTCCCGAGCAGAAGACGATCCTCGAAAACTTCAAGGCAGGGCTGGGCATCACCGATTAGACGGAGTAAATAAGCATGATGAAAACAATAAAAAAACCTTATATCGCTCCGGCTGCCGAACTGATCCTGCTTGCGCCGCTGGAAGCACTGGCCGCTCCGAGCATATCGACTGAGGACGAGGTTGCCTTGAAGAATTGGGGCTACAAGCCCTTCGGGACCGTTGCCAGCGTCAAGGGAAGCAATCGCACCTACTGGTGCGAGGACGGAAAGATCCGCAAATAAGTGATGCGTTACCGAATCGCTGATCTGATCGTTGAAATGTCCCCCAAGGGACGCACGGCTGCCCAGGCGGAGGTCTATCGGACCTCCGCCCGGGGCGGCGCGGCGGATATCACCATCCGCGTGGGCGGCGCGGAGGCGCTGTCGCTCTGTCCCGAGCTGGAAACGGAGGACCTTGCGGAGTACATCGCCACAGGCGACTGCTTTGCCGTGGGGCTTCTGTCCCACGAGGGGATGATGCTCCACGCCTCGGCGGTGGAATATGGCGGACAGGCCGTGTGCTTTTCCGCGCCGCCGGGCACGGGGAAATCCACCCACACGGAAAAATGGACGCGCCTGTTTGGAGCGTCCATTCTGAATGATGACAAGCCTGCCCTGCGCCGCGAAAGCGGTGTGTGGCAGGTCTATGGCACGCCATGGTGCGGCAAGGAGGCGCTGCATCAGAACCGCAGCGCGCCCCTGCGCGCGATCTGCTTCCTCTTTCAGGGGGAGGAAAACGCTTTACAGCCGCTCACTCCGGCGGAGGCTTTACCTCTGCTGCTGAGTCAGACCCCCTTCCGTTTGCATCGGGAGGATATGGATCGGCTGCTTGTCGCGGCAGACCGTCTTCTGCGGGAGACGAACGTGTTCCGACTGATTTGCCGGAATGACGACAGCGCCGCCTATTTTGTCCGGGAGAAACTGTTTCCGGATCAAGCCAAAGCCATCGATTGACAGGAGGCAGTACGCAAACGCCGTGCTGCCCGCTGCCAGTGGACGGAAGCGGCACAAAGAGTACCGACTGATATGCGGCTTTTTGTGCCGCCTTTAGACTATTCAGGCGGTCTCTCGCCAAAAAGGGCGGAAAGCCCCGCTCAAGATCTGTCCAAACGCAGACAGAAAGGGAAATACAATCATGAACGAATCCAACATCAACCGATCCAGCGACATTCTGGAGATCGACCTTTGGAAGCTGCTGCTGCTTTACCTCAGGCGGTGGCGGCTGATCCTGCTGTGCGCGCTTGCCGCCGCGGTGATCTCCCTGATCTACACCGCCAATTTCATTACGCCGCTGTATCGTGCCAACGTCACCATCTACGTCAACAATATAAAGGCGAATCAGCAGGTAGATTATATCAGCGCAGCCAACCTCGCGACCTCCCAGCAGCTCGTCAACACCTATGTCAACATCATCCGCAGCGATACCGTGCTGGAAAAGGTGGTAAAGAACGCGAAGCTCGATTACTCTGCGGCTGAGATCCGCGGCATGATGACGACGGCGCAGGTGGATGAGACCGAGCTGTTCTCGGTATACATCTCCCACCCCGATCCGGAGATGGCGGCGAAGATCGCCAACGCGGTGGCGACCGTCGCCCCCGGCGAGATCGAGGAATTCGTCGAAGGCAGCTCCACCAAGATCATCGACCATGCCAAGGTGCCCACGAGCCGCTATACCCCAAGCTATCGGAAAAATACCCTTTTGGGCTGCGCGGTGGGTCTGCTTCTCGCGGTCGTCTATGTCACGCTGCTGTATCTGATGGACGTTCGCATCAAGAACGAGGAAGACCTGACGCAGCTTTTCGATCTTCCCATGCTGGGGCAGATCCCCTCTTTCGCGGAGAATGAGCGGAAAAAGGCAGGGCACAACGCGCAAAAAGCCGATGAGCACGGCGGAGAGAGGTAAAGCATTATGAAGAACAACCATTTTTCTCTTCTGTGGAGATCCCGGCAGCACAACGCGCCGGACGCCGCCGCGATCATGGAAGTGGAGCGGAAAAACATCCTCTCGGAAAAGAGCGATTTTTTCATCCGCGAGTCCTATAAGACCCTGCGGACCAACGTGACTTTTTCCCTGGCGGACGAGACGGCGTGCAAGGTCCTGATCGTGACCTCCGCCATGCAATCCGAAGGAAAGAGCATCACCGCACTCAACCTTGCCATCTCCTATGCGGAGATGAAGCAGCGCGTCCTTCTGATTGACTGTGACCTGCGCCGTCCCAAGCTGGCGCGTCTGCTGTCCGCGAAGGAAAAGGTAGGACTGAGCAACCTGCTTATCCAGCCGGAGCTGCTTGGAAAGGCCATCCATGATTCCGGCATTGAGGATCTTGACGTCATTTTTGCCGGCGACGTGCCGCCCAACCCGTCGGAACTGCTCGGTTCCTCCCGCATGAAAGCGCTGCTTGACAGCCTGCAGAAAAACTACGATTACATCATTCTCGATACGTCTCCCGTCAATCTGGTGACGGATGCCTGCGTTCTGGTGCCTGAGAGCAGCGGCGTGCTGTTCGTGGTACGCGCGGGTCTTTCCGAGCGAGGGAACGTCCTGCGGGCGGTGGAGCAGTTAGAGCGCTCCCACGCGAAGATCCTCGGCTTTGTTCTTAATGAAGTGCCGCGGGAGAGCGGATACTACGGATATCGGAAATACGGCTATCGACGCCACCGCTACGGCTACGGCTATGGGCACGGCTACGGCTATGGGCACGGCTACGGTTACGGATACGGACAGGAGAAGCCGGACAGCGGGGAACGGAGCATCCCATGACCGATCTTCACACCCATATTCTGCCCCGCATGGACGACGGCGCGCCGGACACGGCAGCCAGTCTTGCAATGCTCCGCATGGAGGCAGCGCAGGGCGTTACGGGTGTAGCGCTCACCCCCCATTTTCATCGGGACAGGGAGAGCATAGAGCAGTTTCTCGCGCGTCGTCAAGCCGCTTGGGAGCATCTTTCCGCAGCGATGGAGAAAACCGCCGAACCTTTTCCTGACCTTGTGTTGGGTGCAGAGGTGGCATGGATGCCAAATATGAACCATTGGGACGATCTTGAGGCACTGTGTCTCGGTTCGAGCCGTTATTTGCTGCTGGAACTGCCCTTCACCCCTTGGAGCGGCAGCATGATCGACCAGCTTTACTCTCTGGCGGCGCAGAGCGGCGTTACGCCGGTGCTGGCGCATCTGGAGCGGTATCTGGGGCGGCAGAAGAAAGAGCACATACAGGAATTGTATCGCCTGAACGTCCCCATCCAGCTCAGCGCCGGATGCCTGCTGCATCCCATGGAGCGGTGGAAGCTCCTTCGGCTGCTGAGGGAGGGGCAATCCTTTTTCCTTGCGTCCGACTGTCACGGCACGCAGCGGCGCACGCCCGATCTGGGCCCTGCCGCTGCCGTTGCCAAAAAGCGTCTGACGGAGGATGCGCTCAAAGCGCTCCTTCACCGCAGCGACGCGATCTTCACCGCAGCGCGCGCAGAACAGGAGAGGGAATATGCGAAGAAATGAGAATTTCATCCTGCGCCGGGTCGCAGATATGTCGGTCATCGTCCCTTTGGGGGCGGCTGCCGAAGCGTTTCCGGGGATGATCTCCGTGAACGAGACCGGCGCATTTTTATGGGATCTTTTGGAACAGGAACAGACGCTCCAGAGCCTAGGCGACGCCTTGTGCGCCGTGTATTCGGTCGAACGGGAGCAGGCGGAGGCAGACGCAGCCGCCTTTCTTGACAAGCTGAGACCCGTCGGCGCGGTGGACGGTCTGTAAGATGGAGGTCCGACAGATCCCCATGGCGCAGCTGCGCGAACTGCTCGATGAGCAGCTCGCGCACGGTGAGGCGCTCCTTCCGGTAACAGGAAACAGTATGTGGCCGCTTCTTGCCGGCGGGCGGGACATGGTACATCTCACGCGGCTCGATCGCCGCGTGCAAAAGGGCGATATCGTCCTCTATCAGAGGGCAGACGGCAGCTATATCCTGCACCGGGTCATCCGCCTGTGTGCGCCAGAGACCTGCATTTGCTGCGGCGACGCTCAGTGGGAAGGGGAGCAGGTCGATGAGGCGCAGATCATTGCGTACGTCACCGCCTTTCGCCGCAAGGGGCACTGGCAGGAAACCGCCCGATCCCGGCCCTACCGGCTTTATGAACACTTCTGGGTCCATACCTTTCCCGCCCGTCGCCCCTTGCTGAGGCTGCTGCGATTCCTTCAGCGGGCACGGAGGGGACTGATACGCGGGAGAAGATGAGATGAGTCAGTCGAAGAAAAAGGCGGCGGGCGCGTACAAAGCACCGCTCACGCTGCTGTATGCAGGCATCGCCGCGCAGGCGTTCGGCATCGCGGCGCTTGCCTTGGTGAGCCGCCGGGTGCTGGACGAGGGCGGCAGGACATGGGGGGGCGTGCTGCTCTTTCTGGCGCTGGCTCTCCCGCTGCTCGACGGCGGGCTTGACCTGCTTTCCGGCAGGACGGTCGACCGCGCGGCGGTATCGCTGCGGCGCGACACGCTTGATACGCTTTTGAGCAAGGATGCGGAGGCATACAGCCGCTACCACAGCGGGCAGGTCTTCAGCCGCCTGACGCAGGACGCATACACCGTCTGCGAATGGCGGGTCGTCGGCCGCCCCCAGGTGGCGGGGCAACTCATCCGACTGCTTTGCGCCGCATCCGCGCTGTTTTTCGTCAATATCCCCCTTGCCCTTGCGGTCGTAGGCGCAGGCGCGCTGGCGATCGCCGGCGGGCGGCTGCTGCGAAAGTATCTGACGCGGCGGCATCTGCGCGTGCGTCAGGCGGAGGAAGGTCTGACGGGCTGCACGCAGGAGATCCTGGAGCATACGGAGCTTCTGCGCAGCATGACGGCGGGGGAGGAGGCTGTCCGCCGCTTTGAAGGACGGCAGAAGGAGTGGCTGCGCGAGCGCAAGCGCCTGCGCGTCTTCTCAACGGGGGTCGGAACCGGGTTTTCCGCCGTATTGCAGCTTGGATACGCCGTTCTTCTTGTCTGGGGCGGCATCGCCATTCGGGAAGGAAGGCTCTCCTTCGGCGACCTTGCGGCGCTCTTACAGCTCCTCGCGATGTTCCAAAGCCCGCTCACGGGCTTGTCGGGCGTTCAGTCCCGGCTGGCAGCCGTCCGCGCGGCGGAGGCGCGGCTGGATGAGTTGTATTCCCTGCCCGGGGAGGCGCCGGGACAAGCGGCGGAGGAGGACGACGTCTTTCGCGCCATCGTATTTGAAAATGTCACCTTTTCCTATGAGGGCGAGGAACAGCCTGTTCTGCGGAATTTTTCCGCGCGGCTGCCGCTCGATCGCTGGACCTGCCTCACGGGAATATCCGGGAGCGGAAAAAGCACGCTTTTCCGCCTTATTCTGGGGCTGTACCACCCGCAGCAGGGAAGGGTATACCTTGAAACCGAGCGGGGGGAGCTCCCTTGCTCCGCTGCCGTGCGGGGGCTGTTCGGCTATGTCCCACAGACGCCCTGGCTCTTTTCCGGCAGTATTCGCGAAAATCTGCTGCTGGCAAAGCCCGAGGCGGATGACGCCGCCCTTTGGGAGGTGTTGGATCGGGCGCAATGCGGCTTTGTCCGCGACCTGCCCGACCGCCTTGAAACCGTCCTGAGCGAAGAGGGGGGTGGTCTGTCGGCGGGACAGCGCCAGCGCCTTGCCATCGCCCGCGCGATGCTTTCCGCCCCGCGCTTTTTGCTGCTGGATGAGATCACCTCGGCGCTGGATGAGGATACGGAAGCACGGCTGCTGACAGAGCTGACGGGCGCGTATCCGGCGGCGGTATTCGCCACCCATCACAGCGCCCTGCCGGGCAGGCTGCACAGCGAGACGCTGCATCTTGAAGGAATCGTCTGAAATACGGAAACGTGATTTGATAAATTCATTGACTTGGAGGATGAACATGAAACGAAACATTGCGAGAACGCTGGCACTGATGCTGGTGCTGTGCACGCTGCTGTCGCAGACCACGCTGGCAGCCACGACCTATTATGTCGATGTGACCATCACCGGTCCCGATGCCGACGGCGTGGAGCGGACGCTCAGCGCCTCCTCCAGCCGCTACGGCACGATGGACACGCCCCTTGCAGCGGAACTGGCGTCCGTTGTCGACAGCGCATACCACGAAATGGAAACCGTCTTTTCCGGGACCGGTCTGCGAAATATCGTGGACACGGGCGCGCAGGCGTTCCGGGAAGGCGAGAGCGCGTGGAACCTTTACGTGGAGAAGTATTATGACAGCGTGGACAGCTCCTTCAAGGATACGCTCAAGAGCCTTTCCTCCACCTTCTCGAACCTCACGGTCGACCGCGTCAACCGCGTGACCTACCGGGACAACGGCCGCCTCTATACCGTGACCGTGACGCTCAAGGGCTACACCACCGGCTCCGGCAGCAGCGGCAATACGCCCGTCGCTCCCGACGGCCACAAGATCGTTATGGAGCCTGTGCCGAACAACACGCTGCGCGCGGACAAGAATACCCTGCCCAAGGGTGAGACCGCCGTCATCCGGGACAGCGCCGCGTCGAACGGCTATGTCCTCTCCGATCTGGCGGTCAAGGATGTGAGCGGCAACGACATTCCCGTGAGCAAGCAGTCTGACGGCGTCTACGCCTTCACCATGCCCGAAAGCAGCGTGTCCGTTCGCGCCATGATGGTCGCCGACCCCGATATGACCGGCATCTCCAAGCAGCTGAACACCGATCAGGACATTGCCTATATGCAGGGCATGGCGGACGGCAGGTTCTATCCCGCAAGCTCCGTTACCCGCGGACAGGTGGCGCAGATCTTCTACCGCCTGCTGAAGGAGCAGAAGGTTTCCTCCAAATCCACCTTTACGGACGTCCCCGACACGCTCTGGTGCGCCGAGGCGGTGAATGCCCTTGCCTCTCTTGGCATCGTGGAGGGCGTCGGCAACGGCAAGTTTGCCCCGAATCAGCCCATCACCCGCGCCGAGTTTGTCACCATCTGCGCCCGCTTCACCCAGGTCTCCGCGAGCGGAGAGACCTTTACCGACGTGCCCGCCAGCCACTGGGCGTTTGACGCCATTTCCACGGCGGCGTCCTTCGGCTGGGTCAACGGCGTCGGCAACGGGCAGTTTGCCCCCAATCAGCACATCACCCGCGCGCAGGCAGCCGTTCTGCTGAACCGTCTGCTGGGCCGCTGCATGGCAGGTCAGTCTTACGAGAATGCCCGCCAGTACCCGGATGTCCCCCAGACCCATTGGGCGTGGAAGAACATCTGCGAGGCGTCTGACGGCGTCGCCCTCCGCTGAGCGGAGAATTCAAAAGAGTACGGTAAAAGGCAGTGGAGAGACTGCCTTTTACCGCAGATCCATGGGGGCATAGTATGAAAACGATTCAAAAAAGCGTACCCGTCCAGACGGTGCTCTTCCTCCTGATGGACGCCATTTTCATCATTGTGGCGGGCGGTCTTGCGCTGCTGGTGCGCTTCGACTTCGACTTTGAGCAGGTGCCTTCCGGATATCTTGAGCCGTGGTTTCGTGCTCTGCCCGTTCAGTTCCTGGTCACGGCGGCGGTCTTCTGGCCGCGCCGGATGTACCGCTATCTCTGGCGCTACGTCAGCGCCCATGATGTCGCCGAGATGGTGATATCCGTCGTCCTCGCCTATTGCGCGTTCCATGTGCCGGCGGCGCTTTTCGGCTATCACCAGCCGAGGAGCGTGCTCTTCATGGAGCTTTTGTTCCAGCTGTTCCTGCTGGTGGGCGGGCGCTGCACCTTCCGCTTTCTGCGGATGTTCGCAAGCTCCGCCCGTCAGGCAAGGCAGGAGGAGGGCGAGCGCGTCATGCTCATCGGCGCGGGCGAGGCGGGGCGGATGCTCCTGCGGGAGATCTCCGTCACGCCGCAGCTAAAAAGCCATGTCTGCTGCATCATCGACGACGACAAGAGCAAGCAGGGCAAGTACATCGGGAACGTGCCCATCGTCGGCGGGCGGGAGAAGATCCCCGAGATGGTCAAAAAGGAGCGGATCACACAGATCGTCCTTGCCATTCCCGCAGCGTCTGCCAAGGATAAGAAAGAGATCCTGAACATCTGCCAGAAAACGAGCTGCCGTGTACGGAGCCTGCCGGGAATTTACCAGCTGGTAAACGGCGAGGTGAGCATGGCGGCGGTGAAGGATGTGCAGGTGGAAGATCTGCTCGGCAGAGAGCCGGTGAAGCTGGATACGACGGCCCTGCTGAATTTCCTGCAAGGGCAGACCGTGCTGGTGACCGGCGGCGGTTCCATCGGCAGCGAGCTTTGCCGTCAGATCGCCAAATATCAGCCCAAGCAGCTCATCATTCTGGATATTTACGAGAACAACGCTTATGATATCCAGCAGGAGCTGCGGCGTGTATGGGGCGATCGGCTGAACCTGCGGGTGGAGATCGCCTCCGTGCGAGATAAGGAAAAAGTTTACAGCCTGTTTCGGATGTATCGCCCCGACATCGTGCTCCATGCGGCGGCCCACAAGCATGTCCCGCTGATGGAGGAATGCCCCGAGGAGGCCATCAAGAATAACATTTTCGGCACATATCATGTGGTGCGGGCGGCGGAGAAGTTCGGCGTCAAAAAGTTTGTCATGATCTCCACGGATAAGGCCGTGAATCCCACCAACTTCATGGGCGCGACCAAACGATTCTGCGAGATGATCCTGCAAAGCAGGACGGACAGCCCCACAGAATTCTGTGCAGTGCGGTTTGGCAATGTGCTTGGTTCCAATGGCTCTGTTGTGCCCCTTTTCAAAAAGCAGATCCAGGAGGGCGGCCCCGTCACCATCACGGATAGGCGCATCATCCGCTACTTTATGACCATTCCTGAGGCTGCCCAGCTGGTGCTCGAGGCGGGCGCCATGGCAAAGCAGAGCGAGATCTTCGTTCTGGATATGGGCGAGCCGGTGAAGATCCTGGAACTGGCGGAAAACCTCATCCGCCTGTCCGGACTGGAGCTGGATAAGGATATCACCATTCAGGAGATCGGCCTGCGCCCCGGCGAAAAGCTCTATGAGGAGCTGCTGATGCGCAGTGAAACACTCTCCAAAACAAGCAATGAGAAGATCTTCATCGAACAGCAGCAGGATATTTCAAAGGACGTCATCATGGACGACCTGCTGCGGCTGGATGAAGCCGTCACCCGCGACATACCGCCTCAGGATCTGATCACCATGCTACGGGAGATGGTCCCGACATATACTTCCCCGGAGGAGATCAACGGCCGAGCAACGGCAGAAGTCTCATAACAGGCGTTGGAACTGGTGGATGAGGAAAATGGACCTCAAAGAAGTGGAGGAAACGGCTTGAAACGGCGTAAAACCATTCTCTGCACCATTCTTGTACTGCTGGCGGTATCGCTGGCGGGGCTTTTCTGGTGGCAGCGCGATAACTTAAAAGCGATCCATGCCGCGACGCAGCATACATCGGCCGAGCTGGAGGAAAAGCTGGAGGAAAACCAGCAGATGATCCAAGAGGCAGTGAAAGCGGCAGGCGAGGTCACGGTAGGGGAGATCTCGGAAGAAGATCGTCAGGCTTTCCGGGACGGCTCCATGACCCAGGAGGAGCTTATGGAGCGCCTGACGAACGGCGGGGAAGGGGAGCCGCGCGAGGAACCCGCCGGCACGAGCCGTCCGGAAAGTGACGGCAAGACGGACGCGCCGGTCGCGAAGACCGACACGCCGGCTGTGAGCGAGAAGAGCGAACAAAGCGCGGAAAGCGCCTATCAAAAAGAGCTGTCGGCGCTCATCGCCAAGGTCTACGTCCTGCGTGAGGAGTACACGCTGGCGCTGGACACGATGTATGCCGATGCAAAGGCGGAGTATCTGGCTCTGCCGGCGGAAAAACGGACAAAGACACAACTCCTGAAAATGGCGAGGGGCTATCTTTCCAGAGCATCCGCTCTCGAAAAAGAGTGCGACGGGAAGATGGATGAGATCGTCCGCGCCATGGAGAAACTGCTCAGGGAAAACGACGGTGATCTTGGGCTTGTAGACACTGTTGTCTATACCTATGCCAACGAAAAGAGTCTGAAAAAGTCCTGGTATATGTCAAAGTTAGAGCAGAAGGGATTGCTTTGAGCAAAAAACGCGAAATCGGCAAGAAACAAACGGGAAAGAGAGGAACATGAGCCATGACGATATTGGTGACGGGCGGTACGGGTTTTATTGGGAGCCACACGGTGGTGGAGCTTCTGAATGCCGGCTATGACGTTGTCATTGCCGACAATCTGTGCAATTCTAAGATTGAAGTGATCGACCGCATCCAGAAGATAACGAACAAACGGCCTGCTTTTTACGAGATCGACCTGTTGGACAGCGCCGCGCTTGAAAAGGTCTTTGCGGAGAACCGTCTGGATGCCGTGATCCACTTTGCGGGCTTAAAATCCGTCGCGGAGTCCGTTGAAGACCCCGGAAGATATCTCGACACCAACCTGACGTCTACCTTCCATCTTCTCAACGCAATGGAAAAGTATCAGGTGTACAAGCTGGTGTTCTCCTCCTCGGCAACGGTGTACGGCACGCCCGAGACCATGCCAAACCGCGAGAGCGATGTTGTCGGCAAGGTCTGCTGCCCGTATGGGTTCAGCAAGTATCTCAACGAGCTGCTCCTGCATGATTTCGCGCGGCAGCGCGACAACTTCCGCTTTGCCTCTCTGCGCTACTTCAACCCCGTCGGCGCACATCCCTCCGGGCTCATCGGCGAGGACTGCGGTCAGAAGGCCCCCAACAACCTTGCCCCCTACATCACCCGCACCCTGCTCGGGCAGTTCCCGTATCTGAGCGTTTACGGCGATCAATACGATACCGCGGACGGAACGGGGGTCCGCGACTACATCCACGTTGTCGATCTGGCAAAGGGGCACATTGCGGCGCTGAACTATCTTGAAAAAACGGACAGCAAATATGACGTTTTCAATCTGGGGACGGGCAAGGGGACGACCGTGCTGCAGCTGGTGTCCGCGTTTGAAGAGGCATCGGGCAGGAAGGTGCCTTACCGCATCGTCGGCCCGCGCGCGGGCGACGTGCCCCTGAGCTTTGCCGCCGTCGAAAAGGCAAAGAACATCCTTGGCTGGACGGCGGAATATGACTATAAGGACTGTGCCAGAGACTCCTGGAACTGGCAGGTGCAAAATCCAAACGGCTACATAGAGGAGGGCTAAGCGTTCCGCGCGGCGCTCTTCCCGCATCAGCGCAAAAAATCCCCCGTAAGCGATTCAAATGAATCGCTTACGGGGGTCATTTTTACCATGCGCCTGTCCGGTGTGGGGGGACGGTTTATTTCTATTGGGCGAACAGCTTGTCTAAGATCGGGGAAATGTTTCCGCCGTCCGCGCCGTCTTCGAGGATGCCGGCGGCGACCAGACCGTCCTGATTCTGACTGAGCGCCTGCATCGCGTTGATATAGCCGTCCAGATCCTTGTTGATCTGCGCGTTTGGATTAGTTGGGTCGCCGACGTAATCCGAAAACTGGTCTGTCAGGTTACCGTCCTCGTCCTGAACAAACGACCCAAACTGCCCAAGCGCGGCAAGGATATCACTTAGTTTTTCTCCGCCATCTTTTCCGCTATTGGCGGCAGCGGCGATCTGCTGATTGACATAGTCGTAGTACTGTTTTGCATCGTATGTAAACTCTTTGCCGTCCGCGTCCGTCAGGGTCGTTGTCCAGTCCTCCGCTTGCTCGGAATGGGCAAAGGCGGTCATCACGCCATAGATTGCCCCAACATTTCTCAATGTTCCGGGAACGTCATTTAAATCCACAAGACCGTTTGCATCATTTAGGGCAAGCGCATTAAGTATGTCCTCTTTAACAAGATATTCGTTAGATTCTTCATCCTTGTCCCCTGTCATCTGCGCGACCAGCAGCAGCGCTGCATTTGCCAGTCTCTGCTTATCAAGCTCGCTGTAGTTTCCCTTTTCATCCGGTTTTATCCCCAGGGTTTCGGGAGCCATACCGGCATTTATAAGAACACTCGCAAGGAAAGTGCCCCCACCAAGGGCAGAATTCAGCGCATTGATCATTCCGCCCACATTGCCGGTGAGGGCGTTCATGGTCATGCTCTTGCCGCCGAAGGTCGAGGCGCGAAATGCTTTGAGCTGCTCCTGCGTAGCCGTAAATTCATAGTCCTGCCCGTTGATGCTATAGTGCAGGACCGTATTGCCGTCCTTGTCGGTCGCCGCGGTGAGCACCGCGCCGTGGAAGGTGCCCGTCGCCCTGTCGTACGCGAGGTTCGTATACAGCTTGAACCGGCTGTCCCGATTTCCGGAAAAATACCTTTGGAAGAATTCGCCATTGCGGTCGACCGAGGAGATGACCTGGACCACCCTGCCGTCCGCGGCCAGTGCTGCCGCGCCGCCGGAGGGTCTGCCGTCGTACTGTCCCGCGTCGTAGGACGCGGATGCAAACGCCGTGTTCACCGCGCCGAGAAGCTGTAAGTCCGCCGCCTCGTTCGCCTTTTTCACATAGCCCGAGTACGCCGCCGAGCCCACGCCCGCGAGGATGCCCATGATCGCAATGACCACGACAAGCTCGACCAGCGTAAAGCCGCTCTGCCTGTTTTTGTCCATGACTGTTCCTCCTATTCCTGTTTTTTCTCTCCTTCCCCGCCGCGGGGAGCGTTCGTTGCCTGTTCCAACGGTTCGCACCCATCATCCCCTTGATCGTCCGCGCCTGAAACGTGCGCGGTTTTTTCTGCCGCGCACATCCGCGCGGTCAATAAAGCTTATTTCATTATAGCCAGCTCGGATTTTTTTGCAACATTTTAGCGTATTTCTGTATTTTTTCTTAACTTTTGCAGAGTTTTGTCGTAAGAAGTCCCGCGTTTCGCGCCGACGCGGGCAGAGCTTGGCGGCTTTCGCGCAGAAGAAGGGGGGAGATTTTGGTCGAATGGCACTCCTTATCCCGCGCATTTGCGATATAATTGCATGTATGAATATTTTATGTCCCGCCAATCACCGCGCGGGAAAAGATCAACTGTGGGAGAAATGAAGATCCCCCTGCCATGCGGCGGGGCGGATAGGAACGGACGGATATATGTATCGTAATTTCGGAAAACGCGCGATCGATGTTGCTTTATCGATGATCGCCTTGGTCGTGCTCTCACCCATACTGCTTCTCACGGCGCTTGCGGTCAGGCTGTCCTCTCCGGGACCGGTGCTGTTCAAGCAGCAGCGGCTGGGGCTGCATGGAAAGGTCTTCACCATCTATAAGTTCCGTTCCATGGCGGACGGTGCGGAGCATACCGGCAGCGGTGTTTACAGCGCAAAGGGCATGGTGGGGACCGCCCTTGTAAATAACCTGAAAAATATCCGGGACGGCAAAAACCATAACCGCCCCGGCATCCACATTGACGAGATCTTCGAGTACGATCTGGACTCCACTGCCGCAGCGCTGGACGAATCCTGCCGCAAAGCGGATTTTGTCTTCAACCTCGCCGGTGTGAACCGTCCGGAGAACCCGGAGGATTTCATGAAGGGCAATTTCGGCTTCGCCTCCGAGCTGCTGAACTGCCTGAAAAAGCATAGCAACAGGGCAACGATTATGCTGTCCTCCTCCATTCAGGCTACGCTGGCAGGTCGATTCGGCAACAGCGAGTATGGCCGCAGCAAAAAGGCGGGCGAGGAACTGTTCTTTGCTTACGCGAAGGAGACCGGGGCAAGAGTCGCGGTCTATCGCTTTCCGAATCTGATGGGTCACAGCCGCCCCAATTACAACAGCGCCGTTTCCACCTTCTGCTGGGCGGTCGCCAACGACGCGCCATACACCGTCAACGACCCCTCCACCGAGTTGGAGCTTCTTTACACCGACGACCTCGTGGAGGGGATGTTCGACCTGCTGGAGGACAGGGAGCAGCACTGTGAGTTCGATGGCGTAAACGCGGTCGCAAGGGAGGAGGGGAGACACTGCTATGTCCCGGTGACACATCAGGTCTCCCTCGGCGAGATCGTCTCGCTGCTCGAGGAATTCAAGACACAGCCGCAGACGCTTCTGATGCCCAAGATGCCCCACGGCAGCTTTGCCAAAAAGCTGTTCAGCCTGTACCTGACCTATCTTCCCAAGGAGAAGTTCAAGTACGCCGTGAAAATGAATTGCGACGAGCGCGGCAGCTTCACCGAGCTGGTGCATACCGCCGACTGCGGTCAGGTGAGCATCAACATCTCAAGGCCCGGCATCACCAAGGGGCAGCACTGGCACAACTCCAAATGGGAACAGTTCATCGTCGTGCACGGGCACGGACTGATCCGGGAGCGGAATATTTCCACCGGAGAGACCGTAGAGTTTGAAGTCTCCGGCGATACGATTGAGGCAGTCTACATGATCCCCGGCTGGACGCACAGCATCATCAACCTCAGCGATACCGAAGATCTGGTCACAGTGATGACCTGCAACGAGATCTTCGACCCGAATAAGCCGGACACCTTCTTTGAACCGGTGTGAAAAATCCTGCATATGCCGCTCTGCAAAATCATCTCGACCGGCGAAATTGAGCAGCGGTTCCGCTTGAATTGAGCAATGGAACCACCCGGATTGAGCAGCCCCTTCCGATTTCTTGCATCCAATGACCACGGTGTAGCCGCCGTGTTAGCGTTCGCCAGGAAACCCATTGGGGCTATTTCAGCCGGACGTCAATAGCCGAGCCTCGTTGTCGTAAAATAGACAGCGTTGTGTGTTGGAGAGCGCCGAGGAATTTGTCGCAGAATGAATAAGCATAAGGAGTGGCCCATGGCCACTCCTGCCCAGATTCAAGCTACTTCGCCCTCCAGTACAATCTGCACCATGCGGTCATCAATAATGGCTCTGCGGTTCTGGTACGCATAGATTAGTGCCTGCGTGCAGGCGCGGTTATGGTAAAAGCATCATATCATAGCTTTTCCCATTTTTCCAGCGGTATTGTAAAAATAAAAAGGTCGCGCGGTCAATGGACCGCGCGATCGAGGGAGGCCGCGACAAAGCCGCGGAACAGGGGATGCGGCTTGTTGGGGCGGCTCTTGAATTCGGGGTGGAACTGTACGCCCACATGGAAATCACGGCCGGGCAGCTCAACAGCTTCCACCAGGCGGCCATCCGGGCTGGTACCGGAGATCACAAGGCCGTGGTTCTGCATCTCTGCACGGTAGTCGTTGTTGAACTCATAGCGGTGGCGGTGGCGTTCGTCAATTTCTTCTTTGCCATAGCACTCACGCAGCTTGGTGCCCTCGGCGGTAATGCAGGGGTACTTGCCCAGGCGCATGGTGCCGCCCTTCGGGATGTTCCCCTGCTGGTCCGGCATCAGAGCAATAACATTGTGCTCGCCGTCCGGCGTAAACTCGCTGGAGTTGGCATCGGCATAGCCCAGCACATCGCGGGCATATTCCATAACCATAATCTGCATACCCAAGCAGATGCCAAAATACGGGATGTTCTGTTCCCGTGCATAGCGGGCGGCCTGGATCATGCCCTCAATGCCGCGGTCGCCAAAGCCGCCGGGCAGGATGATGCCATCCACACCGGAAAGCTCTTCAGCGCAGCGCTCCTGATCCAGCAGGTTTTCGCTGTCCACCCAGTGGATCTCCACTTTGGACTCATTCTCAAAGCCGGCGTGATACAGGGACTCCATTACACTCAGGTATGCGTCATGCAGCTTGACATATTTGCCAACCAGGGCAATGGTGCAGGTCTTGCTACGGGTGGCAATGCGGGAGATCAGCTCTTTCCACTCGGTCAGGTCGCTGGCCGGAGTTTCCAAGTGCAGCTGACGGCAAACAACGTTGGTCAGGCCGGCAGCTTCCAGCATCAGCGGGCACTCGTACAGGCTGGGCATGGTCAGGTTTTCAATCACGCAATCAGGGCGCACATTGCAGAACATGCTGATCTTGCGCTTGATATCGCTGCCAACGCGGCCGTCGGCACGCAGCACGATGACATTGGGGG